>WNEZ01013117.1_pt1 | contig 14155 bp, 9 predicted proteins | sample 5400521 | NCBI WGS metagenome assembly WNEZ01 (sample SAMN13153339, study PRJNA577476) | soil metagenome | isolation source: 120 cm saprolite under Douglas fir tree site 2 hole 1 replicate 1 | place: USA:California | collected 2015-04-18
ACTCGTAGCTCCAGTCCGTGTAGCCCAGGCCGTGGCCGAAGCAGAAGAGCGGCTCGGAGCCGCGTCGGTCATAGCCGCGATAGCCCACCAACAGACCCTCGGCATAAATGAGGTCGCCGGCTTCAGGCTGAGCGCGAAGCACGGGCGAGTCTGCTTCGACGCGAGGCATCGACACAGGGAGGCGCCCACCCGGCTCGACGGTCCCCAAGAGCACATCGGCGAGTGCCTCGCCGAAGGCTTGCCCGGGAAACCACACCTGGATGACAGCGGCGACATCTTCTGCCCACGGCATGAGCACCGGCATGCCGGAGTTGACCACCACGACCGTGTTGGCGTTGGCGGCAGCTATATGCCTCACCAGCTCGTCTTGACGGCCGGGCAGAACCATGGTCTCCCGGTCGTAGCCCTCGCTCTCAGTCCCGTCCGCCGACCCGACCACGACCACCGCGACATCGGAGGCCGCGGCTGCCTGGATCGCCTCTTCGAGAAGGGTGTCGTCCTCCAGCCGGGGCGCGATGCCCAACCGCATGGTGACGAAGCCGGCATGGGGACCTCCAACGTCGGGACGATGCTCAACACGCAACTCAACCTCTCGCCCCGCGTTGAGCAGTGCCGGCACGCGTATCTCAGGAGGACGGGACAGCGCCTCGACCTCGTCGTGCGGAGGGACCGTTGTCGCTTCGGCTACCCAAGATCCATCGACCGCGACTCGCAAGACGCCGATGCCGGCGACACCTATGACATGAGGTCCGTCCACAGCAGGGCGGTAGCGGGCTCGCATCACAACTTCCGAACCTGGCCGGTGCACGGCCTCGGGCAGGCCGTCCCACCAAGTGATGACGCTGGTTGGAAAGCGGCCGTCAAACACGACCGCGCCGTCGGGGGCGCAAACCTCGAGGCGAACGCCGGCCTCCCCACTCACCGGGTCGCGAAGGCTACCGTCCACTGGCGCAGGAATGGTCGCGCTGGTGAGACACCCCTGATGAGCGCTCAGCGAGGTATCGGTTCCAAGCGCCACACGCAGCGAGTCCGCGAGGCTCGTGCGGGCGGCCGCCAGCACACGCACGCTGCCGCCGCCTTGCGTCTGCGGGTCGATCGCATTGGGTCCGATGAGAGCGACCCTGCGGAGACCGCCGCCTTCAAGTGGGAGCAGCCCGCGCCGGTTGCTCAGCATCACGAAGGATCGCGCCGTGACCTCGCGCAGAAGTTCGGGATCGATGAGAGCCGGCGGTTTCGTTAGGAGGTTGTGGGGAGTCTCGCCGCCTCCCGCTTCATCCAGCGCCCCGACGCGACGTGCGAGGAGCAGGAGTCGCAAGACTTTGTCGTCGATCGCAGCTTCCGGAACTTTCCCGGCGCGCACCGCGGCCAGGAGCTCGTCGCCCCACGGTCCCCCTGGTCCCGGCATCACCAGGTCCAACCCGGCGAGAGCGCTCTCGCTGGTCGTGCGGGTGGCGGACCAGTCTGAGACCACCACCCCGCCGAATCCCCACTCCTCCTTGAGCAGGTCACGTAGAAGAATCGGGTTCGCGGTCATCGAGGCGCCGTTGACCGAGTTGTATGCCGCCATGACTAATGCGACGTTTGCCTCGGCGACGCAGGCCTCGAAGGGCGGGAGGTACAGCTCCCTGAGGACTCGCTGGGCGATGCGCGCGTCATAGCTCTGGCGATCGGTCTCCGAGTCGTTGGCGACGTAGTGCTTGGCGGTCGCGCCCACACCTGCCTCTTGCACGCCGCGCACATATGCGACAGCGATGCGGGAGGCGAGCAGCGGGTCTTCGGAGAAGCATTCGAAACCGCGACCGCTGAGCGGAGTGCGAACGATGTTCACGGTCGGGCCGAGGAGGACATCGACGCCCTTTCCTCGCGCTTCTTGCCCGAGAGCCAGAGCCAGGTCATAGACCAGTCGCTCGTCCCACGTGGCTGCGAGCGCGACCGGGCAGGGCAGCGAGGAGGACGGATTGGCAGGGTCGAAACGGGTACCGCGCACTCCCGCGGGGCCGTCGGAGAACACCAGAGAGCGCAGTCCGACCGCGCGCTCGCTGTGGAGCAACCAGGAGTCAGCCCCCGTCAACAGGCGGACCTTCTGCTCGAGCGACAACGCGTCGACGGGCGCGGCCGGCACGTTGCCGGCCGCGACCCGCCCATCACGGTGATGGGCGTATGTATCCAAATCGGTTAGGAAACGGGCTTGAGCTGCATGAGGATGTAAGGCATCTGTGGATCGCTTGGCGAGGGGTTCATGTAGGGGTGTGATTGGTTGGGCCAGCCCGTGTACTTGGCGCTGCTGAAAACGTTCCAGTCCGCGCCGTACAGCAGGGGAGCGCCCGGAACTTCGGTCGACATGATCTTCTCGAGCTGCTGCACTACCGGGTAGAGGGAGGCAGTGTCGCCCGGATCGGTACTCTCGTACTTCCGGAGAGCCGCGTCAGCGTCGGCGTTGGACCAGCCCTGGAAGTGCGCGACCGAGTTCGCGTCCTTGCTGTCAAACCAGTTCTGGTATTGGATGTAGGGAATGCTTCCGCCGTTGCCCCAGTGGATGGCCGTCTGCCAGCCGGAGGGATTCGACGTGATCGTTGTGTTCCAGTCGGAGTAGCCCTGGGCAGGCTTCGTGGTCGCGTCTATGCCCAGTGGCTGCAGCTCCTGTGAGATGAGAGCGGCGTTTTCCCAGTAGTCGGAGAAGGGAACCGGGTCGTAGACGGAGAACTTGATGATCTGGCTGTTCTTGATCCAGCAGTTGGACCAGTTGCTGCCGTCGCAGTTTCCGCCCGACTTGAAGGTTCCGGTGCTGGTGTCGTAGTGGGAGGTGGCCGGAGGAGCCCAGCCGGCGTTCTTGAGGATGTCGTACACGTCCATTCCCGCCGGCAGATTGGCGGCCTTTGCTGCCGCCGCGTCGGGAACGTTGCCGGTGAGTGAAAGGTCGTTCTTCAGGCTGCCGTCGGTCGGCAGGAAGGCGGCCTGGTTGGGCAGGATGAGCCCGCTCGATGAGCTCGCGGGTTGCTCGTAGCCCGACTCGCCCAGGAGGCCCAGAGCGTTGCGGTCGATCGCGTAGCTGATCGCCTTGCGCACAGCTGCTTCGCCAATTCCGGTCGCGCCGCCGTTGCCAGGGTTCAGGTTGAACCAGAGCGTGACGGTGCTGCCTGCGGCAAACCAGGCGTGGTTGGTCAATGGGTTGAGATTGACGAAGTTGGCGTAGACGTTGGGGATGTCGTTCCCCGCCCAGTCCAGCTGGCCGCTCACGAGCGCGTCACTCGCCGCGGCGTTGGTGGCGATCGAAGGTGTCCAGATCGCGGATTCCGGTGGAGTCCCGCCCCAGTAGTTCGGGTTCGGCTTCCACTTGATTACCGAGCTCGAGTAGCTGTCGAGCATGAAGGGCCCCGTGCCCAACGGTACCTTGATGACCATCGTCGGGTCCTGGGCGATCTGGTTCGCCATCGACGCCTTGAGCATGAAAGTGTTGCTGAGGATGTTGAACAGTCCTGTGTACTGCGCCGAGGCGAAGTGGAGGGTGACGTTGTTACCAGACACCGTCGCGTCCGACGCCTGTGCCGGAACACCACGCGTGTTGGCCTTCGGGTTCTGCAGCATCTTGAAGGTGGCCGCTACGTCGGCCGGGCCGAAGGCCGATCCGTCACTGAACTTCACGTTCTGGCGGATCGTCACCTGCAGGTCTTTGCCGCCGTTCTGGAACGTGTACGCGGTCGCCAGCCATGGGTGAGTGCCCGCCGCGGTGGCATCGAGCTGGTCGAACTCGATCAGGGGCTCGTTGACAATGCTTCGCGTGCCCATGCTGGACGCGACCGAGTTGTTGTCGTAGGGGTTGAAGTCTTCTGAGAACGTGACCCCGGTGGTCGGCTCCGCGATGAGAGGTTTTCCTCCCGTTGTCGACGATGTGGTGGTCTGGTTGCAGCCGACTGCAACGAGCAGTGCCGCAATTCCGACCAGGCTTGCCAGTGCTCTCCGATTCATTTATCTGTCACCTCCGTGACACCGCGAATTTGCTGACGGGAAAACCGCGCAGGACAACCGAAAAACCCCACGAACTCCGAGCCTTCGGCTTGAGTTCGCGGGGGCTCCTAACAAGGCGGGGACCGAAACACCAGACGCAGATCCATCCTTCTTCACCTCTTTTTCGCTTTGTCGAGTGGTTCGCTGGCATCAACCAGCAAGCCGTTTTCGCTCGCCTGTCTTTGGGCCGGATCGACATGAAGCCAGCACGCGGCTGTGTGGTCCGCCGAGATGGCGATGCTCGGCGGGACCTGGCGCTTGCAGATTTCCATTGCAAAAGGGCAGCGAGGGTGAAAGCGGCAGCCGCTGGGCGGGGCGCTCAGGCTCGGCGGCGCTCCGCGTGCCTCGAGGTGCGGCGGCTCGACGCGATCCGGATCAGGGGCGGCCGAGAGCAGGAGCTGCGTGTACGGGTGCGCCGGGTTGTCGGTCAGGCTCGCGCTGGGGGCCGACTCCACCAGCTGGCCCGCGTACATGACGACGATGGTGTCGGCGAGGTAGCGCGCCGAGGCGATGTCGTGGGTGACGTAGAGGATCGCCAGGTGCTCCTTGTCGCGAAGATCGGCGAGCAGGTTGAGCACGCCCAGGCGAATCGACACGTCGAGCATCGACGCCGGCTCGTCCGCGATCAGCACGCGGGGGCGGACCGCCAGCGCCCTGGCGATGGCCACCCGCTGCCGCTGGCCGCCGGAGAGCTCGTGCGGAAACTTGCCGGTGAAGTTGTCGGGGGGCTTCAGAGCAACGCGGCGAAGCAGCTCTGCCACCGCCGCATCCACCCCGCCATTGGCCATGTGGTGGATCTCCAGCGGTCGCACCAGGTGATGGCGAACCCGGTGCACCGGATTCAGCGAAGCGAACGGATCCTGGAAGACCATCTGGACCTGCGCCGCGTACGAGCGCGGCCTTCCGCTGGGGGCCGGGCGCCCGTCCAGCAGGACCTGCCCGGCGTCGGGTTTGATGATCTTGGCCAGCATCCGCGCGACCGTCGTCTTCCCGGCCCCGCTCTCCCCCACCACAGCTGTGACCTTGCCCGCATCGAGGCGGATGGAGACACGCTCCACTGCGTTGATGCGAACGCGCCTCGCCAGCAGCCCGCGGCTCTCTTTGACGCGGAAGTACTTGGTGAGATCGCGGCCCTCCAACACCGTAGCGTTCACGGTGCTCATCCGGCATGGACCTCCATGGCGCCTGGATCTGGTCGCGCCAGCTCCGCGGGAACTTTCGCGTCTCCTCTGTGGAGCCAGCAGGCAACCTCGCGTCCGGATACGCCAACCGGCTCCAGGTCCGGCACCTCATGCCGGCACTGCTCCATCGCCCACGTACAGCGCGGATGGAACGCGCACCCGGTCGGTAGATCTCTCAGATCCGGTGGCGATCCGGGGATTCCGTCCATACGCGCACGCTTGCCGTGCATCGGAGGAAAGCAGTGAATGAGGCCGTGCGTATACGGCAGTCGCGGGGCGTGGAACAAAGACGCAGCCGGCGCCCGCTCCATCAGCCTCCCCGCGTACATCACCGCGATCTCGTCCGCGAGCTCCACCAGCAATGAGAGGTCGTGCGTGATGAAAAGTGCGGCGAAGCCGAGCCGGTCGCGCAGCGCGATCAGCTCCTCGAGGATCTCGCGCTGGGTGACCACGTCGAGGGCGGTGGTCGGCTCGTCCAGGATCATGACCTGAGGCTCGAGGGCGAGCGCCATCGCGATCATCGCTCGCTGTCGCATGCCACCGGACAGCTCGTGTGGATAGCTGCGCAAGCGGTCGGCGTTGATCCCGACCATGTCAAGCAGCTCTGCCGACCTTTCCCTACGCCCGGACCGCGACAGTTTCGGGCGGTGAACGCGAAGAAGATCGTCGAACTGGGCTCCGATCGTAATGACGGGGTTTAACGCATTCAGCGCACTCTGCAGGACGACGGAGATCTCTGACCATCGCACCGCGCGCAGCTCTTCCTCGTCCGAGGCCAGCATGTCGACGGTGCCCTTCAGCCCATCTCCACCGATCGGTTTGGAGTGGAACAGCACCTGTCCGGCGGTGATGAGTGCCGGAGACCGCAGCAGCCGGATGGCGGCAAGGGCGAGCGTGGTCTTGCCGCTGCCGCTCTCCCCCGCGAGGCCCAGCACACGGCCGCGACGCAGGACCAGATTGCAGTCGACGACGGCGTGTACGGCGGCGTCGCCGTAGCCGTAGTCGACGCTGAGCCCGCGGATCTCGAGCACCGGTTCAGGGTGGAGATGGGAGTCCGGGTGGGGGCGTTCAGCTCGCAAGGCGGGCCGCACGCCACGCACGACTGGGGTCATGCCCAGGGTCGTACGGACGCTGACGCCGGCCTTCTCGGCCACGCGGCGAGAGAGCCCGGCGACGCGCAGCCGGGGGTTCACGTACTCATCGATGCCGAAGTTGAGGAGCGCCAGTCCGGTACCGAGCAGTGCGACGCAGAAACCGGGCGGCGCCCACCACCACCACCATCCGCCGCGGATAGCGTTGTTGGCGAATCCCTCGCGCAGCATGTCACCCCAATTCCAGAGTCCTGGCGGAGACGAGGTGGGCGAACCAGCGAGACCGAGAAAGGCGATGGCCACGTAGGCGTAAATCGCGTAGAGAGTGGTGAAGAGAAAAGACGCGGCAACGATCGGGAGCAAGTTGGGAAGTACCTCAGCGAGGATGATCCGGAGGCGCCCCTCGCCCGAGACCCTGGCCGCCTCGACGAAGTCACGGTTGCGCAGCGACAGGGTCTGAGCACGCAGAACACGCGCGCTGTACGCCCAGGCCGTGACCGCGATGATGACCGCGACCAGGAGAATGCTCGAGCCCGCGGACGGAACGTAGCTGGCGAGCACTATGAGGAGCGGGAGCCCGGGGATGGCCAGAAAGACATTTGCGACCAGCGATAGACCCTCGTCGGGACCCCCTCCGAGGTAGCCGGCCGTTACACCGATGAGCACGGAGAGAGGTGCCGAGCCAGTGCGCAGCTGACGGCGCCAGCGGTAACGGGTAGAACTGAGCGGGGACGTCGGTGCCTGGGCCGGTGCCGGGGACCAGCACATGCTGCACCCAGTTCTGCAGGTCGGTCCTGTTCGGCGAGTAAGGGGCAATCCAGCGACCGATGACGGACACCACCACAAAAGGGGCCATGATCACGAGCCCGGCGACCACCTTGGGGGAGCGTGGTAGGCCCAACCTCCGCGACCCAGCGAGGACCGGTTCGGACGTCGGCCCGGCGAGCGGCGGAACCTGGGCGAGGGATGTGCTGCTGATCGTCATGGCTTCAGGCCATCTGCCTCGCGCGAGGATCGATCAGCACGTACACCACATCGGCGAGAAGGTTGGCGAGCAGCACCACCAGAGTGATGACCACGAAGATCCCTTGAACGAGCGTGTAATCGAGCTTGCCGAGGGCGTCGTAGAGGTGGTAGCCGATCCCGGGGTAGTTGAAAACGATCTCGACGAGGATCTGGCCGGCGACCACCAGGCTGATGGCGATCGTGAAGTTCGAAACGACCGGCAGCAGCGCGTTGCGCGCTGCGTACCACACCACCGTTCGTGTGGGTAGGCCCTTGGCCTGGGCGACCAGGACGAAATCCTCGTCCATGGTGGTGACCATCTGGTTGCGCATCGACAGGATGAAGCCGGCGATCGAGGCCAAGATCACCGTCGCCACCGGCAGGACCGCGTGCGCGATGACGCTCTGGATGTAGGGCCAGTTCAGCCCTGCGGTGGTCGTGTAGATGTCAAATCCGAAAAGGCTCGGAAACAACTTGAGCATCGTCCCGGTCTGCCCGAAGATCAGGACGAGCACCAGGGCAAGAAAGAAGTAGGGCATCGCCGCGAAGAAGGTGGCGGCCGGCAGCACCCATTCGACCCAGGAGCCGCGGCGCCAGGCCATCAACGTACCGATCGTGGTGCCGGCGACGAAGCTCATGATCGTCGCGGCGCCAAGCAGGCCCAGCGTCCATGGCAGGTACGAGACGATGAGGCTGCTCACGGATGCGTTCTCGGACCACGAATGGCCCAGGTTGGCCTGAGCGAGGTTGCCGACGTACTGGACGTACTGGTCCCATAGGCTGGTGTGGACGTTGTAGCCGAGCTGCTCCTCGATGGCCTGCACGCATTGCGAGTTGCAGTTCCCCGATTGCGATGCCCTCGCGACAGCGCCCGCGACCGGGTTGCCGGGCACCACCCGAGGCAGCAGGAAGCTGACCGTGAGGGCGACCCAGGCGGCGAGGAGGTAGACCCCCAGCCTGCGCAGGACTACGCGCATGGTTAGTTCTTGCCCTCGGAGGATGCCGGATTTGGTGAGCAACCGCAGCTCTCGCGCACGACGAGCTCGACTGGAAGAAGAGTGTCTGCCGTACCGCCGCCGGCGCTGATCCTGGAGTAGAGGACCTCGAAGGCGGTCGCGCCCAGGTCCTGCATAGGCTGCCGGATCGTGGTTAGAGGTGGGTGTAGGTGGCGCGCGACAGGAACGTCGTCGAACCCGGTGATCGCAACGTCCCGCGGCACCTGGATACCGCGCTGAGCGAGAGCGTGGATCACTCCCAAGGCGGTCTGGTCGTTGGCGCACAAGATGGCCCGCGGGAGCTTTCGGCCGGCGTCCAACAGCGCTGTGACAACGTTGGCGCCTCCGGCGGCGCTGTAGTTGCCTTGCCAAGCCGGCCCTGAGTCGAAATCAGCGCCGGCCGCCGCGGCGTCCGTTTCGAATACGCGCGAACGCGCCCTGTTGTCGGGGCTGTCGGCCCGTCCGGAGACATAGCCGAGACTCCGATATCCGTGGTCGATCACCAGGTGACGAACTAACGCTCGGATGCCAGATTCGTTGTCGCACCGGACGTTCATGGACGCGGGGGTTGGGCTCCCGGCCAAGGTCACGATGGGGACCATGTCAGCCACCCGTGCGATTCCGACCGCCGAGAGCATCCGGTCGTGGAGGATGAGACCGTCCGCCTTGCCCGCGAGAGCGGCAATCCGCGCCGCCACGTTGTCCTCGTTGAACCCGACCGAGCTTATGAGCAGATCGAATCCGTGACGCTGTGCCCCCACCTCGATGCCTTGATTGACGACGTCGATGAAGAGGAAGCTCTCGTCCTCGCCTTCGAAGAGCGCCTCACCGCCACGGCGGAACACGACCCCGACTACTTCTTTGAGTCCGTTGGAGAGAGCGCGCGCCGCGCCGTCGGGTACGAAGCTGAGCTCACGAACGGCGCGCATCACCCGCTCACGCGTGTCTTCCCGTGGGCTGCCCAGTCCGTTAAGAACGCGCGATACAGAGGCGATGGACACGCCGGCGCGTCTGGCGACGTCGTAGATGGTGAGGGTCCCTTTGGCTTTCTTCGGCTCTGCCATCACGCGTGATCGCTTATCCCCCGGCACCGTTTGGCTGGAGCGGTAAGCGCTTACCGGTAAGCGCTTACCGAAGTATATGCAGACGCGCCCCGCTGTCAAGGACGGATTTGGATTTCGCAACGGCTGAGGCGACCGTGACCGTCGAGCGGGATTCGTCTACGGCAAACGAAGGAAGGCCTAGGCTCGTCCTGACATGACTGCTGAGACATCGCGGGCGATGGTCCTCCACCAACCCGGCACGCCTCTGCGCCTGGACGAGGTTCGAGCGCTTTCGCCAAGCCCGGACCAGGTGCTGTTGAGAGTCCACGCGTGCGGCATCTGCCGCACCGACCTCCACATTGTCGACGGCGAGCTCACCGAGCCGAAGCTTCCGCTCATCCCGGGCCACATGATCGTCGGCGAGGTGGTCGAGGCCGGCAGCAGCGTCTTGCAACTGCGTGTCGGAGATCGAGTCGGCGTGCCCTGGCTGGGGTGGACTGACGGCGATTGCAAGTACTGCCGCTCCGGTCGCGAGAACCTGTGCGACCGCGCGCTGTTTACGGGCTACCAGATCGATGGCGGCTACGCAGACTTCGCGGTCGCCGATCACAGGTATTGCCTCCCAATTCCGGAGGGCTATCACGACCTTCAGGCTGCACCGCTTCTTTGCGCGGGGCTGATTGGGTATCGCTGCCTGCGCATGGCCGGCGACGCCCCAAGGCTCGGCTACTACGGCTTCGGCTCAGCCGCACACGTCCTGATCCAGGTCGCAAAACACCGAGGCCAGCGAATCTATGCGTTCACGCGCCCCGGCGATAAGGCCGCTCAGAGCTTTGCGGCGGAACTCGGTGCGGATTGGGTCGGCGATTCAGACACCGCGCCGCCCGAGCTGCTCGACGCCGCGATCATCTTCGCGCCGGCCGGCGAGCTCGTACCGGCGGCGCTGCGGGCCGTGGGCAAAGGTGGAACTGTCGTGTGCGGTGGGATCCACATGTCCGACATCCCGAGCTTTCCTTACTCGATCCTCTGGGGCGAGCGTTCGGTGCGATCGGTGGCCAACCTCACACGCGCCGACGGCGAGGAATTCCTGCGCCTGGCGCCGGCTATCCCCATCCACGCACAGGTGCACGTCTATCAGCTCGAGCAAGCCAATGAAGCGCTCGATGACGTCCGCAAAGGTCGGCTCCGCGGCAGCGCTGTCCTGTCTATGGTTTAGGCGCCAGAGTATGGTTCGGTGAATAGCAGTTTGGGGAGGGGGAGCGACATGTCGGACGAGATCGAGCGGTATCTCCACTGGAAGCTGGCTGAGTCGCTCGACCGGCGCGACTTCCTGAAGCTGGGCCTCACAGCCGCGGGCGTGGCCGCCGTTGCCGCGTGCGGAGGGAGCACCTCGGTCGGACCCACCGGTCCGACCGGTCCGGAATTCAAGCTCGGCGTCGTCCTGCCCTACTCGGGCGTCTACGCCGAGCTGGGAACCAGCATCACGAACGGGATGCGCATGTACTTCGACTCGGTCGGAAACCAGGCGGGCAACCGGAAGATCACGATGATCACTGCCGACGAACAGGTCGCCCTGGCCGACGCGGTGGCGGCGACAAAGAAGGTGGTCGAGCAAGACGCGGTCGACATGGTGGCGGGTTACGTTTCCAGCCCCAACGCGGCGGGCAACCGTAACTACCTCGACGGTTTGAAGATGCCAACGTTGATCGCGAACGCCGGCGTGAACTCGTTGTCGCGGGCAGCCAGGTCGCCCTACATATACCGGACCTCATTCAGCAACTGGCAGCCCGCCCACCCGATGGGCACCTATGTCGCCGAGAAGCTCGGCAAGAAGAAGATCCAGCTCGTCTACGCCAAGTACGGCGCGGGCCTGGAGTCCGTTGCGTCCTTCAAGGAAACGTTCACCGCGAGCGGCGGGACGATCGTGGGGCCGGACGTGGCGACGCCATTTCCAAACAACGGAGACCAGACGCCGTTCGTCCAGGCGATCCAGATCGACAAGATCGACGGCATCTTCTGCTTCATGTCCGGCACTGACGCGGTGACCTTCTTGAAGAAGGCCGCCGAGCTCGGGACACTCAAGAAGCTCAGCCTCGTCTCTGGCGCCGGATTTTTCGTAGAGCAGGATGTGTTGGCCGCGATCACCGACGCTGCTCCGGATGGCGCCATCACGGGGCTGCACTGGGCGCTGACGCTGACCAACAGGGAGAACCAGGACTTCATCTCCAAGTATTCGAAGAAGTTCAGCGGACGACAGGCGGATGTCTTCGCGGTCCAGGGCTTCGACACCGCTCGGGTGATCGTCGAGGCGCTCAACGTGACGAAAGGAAACACCACCAACAAGGACGCCTTCATGTCGGCGATCGCAGGCGTGGCGTTCAAGAGCCCGCGCGGCGACTTCAAGTTCGACCCCGACACGCACAACGTCGTCCAGACGATCTACGTTCGTAGGACCGTGAAGGACGCCAAGCTAGGTTGGACCAACCAGGTCATCGACCAATACCCCGGAGTCGCCGACCCGGGAAAGTAGTTAGAACACCTACTCGAATCAGCGCCCTATCGGGCTTAAACGTTGTAGTCGGTTGAGTCTTCGACTGACCCGTAACTCGTGATCCAGCAATACGTGATCGTCGCTTTGCCGCCCAATCCGAGCTTCTTTTGGTAGCCCGCTCCTCTCCATGCGATTCCCTCGACGGCTGGGCTGCGTGCTTTCGCCTTCAGCTCCAGAAGCGCCTCAGCGACCGGGACAAGGTCGCTATCGGCTGAGGCAACAATGGCTACGTCGTACTTGTTCGCCACAGCCATCATCACCGCGTCGATCGAGAGCTTCACATCAATGCCCTTCTCCTCCGCCTTGATGTTCCCGCCAAGAGTCCAACCGACCGGATAGCGAAGTGGTCGCGCAAAGACGCTGACACCTGCCGCTTGCCATACACCGATTTGCTTGGTTCGTGCCAAAAAGGTCTTGAGATCCTTGCGACGTTCAGCGATTCCGCAGTACACCCCAACGTAGTCAAGCTGATATGGGCCTGGCCCTTGTGCGGCCATGACGTTCGCCAGCTTCACGGGATCAATGCCACCAAGATTGGGTGGGTCGAGTGGAGAGAAGAAGGTTTCTCGGGCCGCGTTGTAACAGTTCTGATCGTCGATGAATACGGCTACCCGGCGAACGGGGGGATTCTGGGCGCTGGTCACGATGGCCTCGGTATGGTAGTGTCGATCTCAATGCTCCCCACCCTTCGCCCCTGAAAGGGGGTGACCTGGTGGGGTTCTGTGTGTACTGGGAGTGCGGGAGGGAGACGCTTCCCTCCCGGCTTCCGGCCCTTTACCGCCTTGCCGTTACGCCCACATCCGCTAAAGGGCTCACGGCACAAAGGGTTTCACGGTTCCACTGAGTCCTCGGCCTTGAGTGGCCTCGGGACTATGGCTTGAGCCCGCGCTCGGGCACGAGCGACCTTCCCTAGCGCACTCCAGACCTCGTCGAACTCATCCTGCGGAAGGTTAGCGATATCGGCATCCGTGACAGCGAACAAAAGTGCGTTAGACGGCTCGCTTGCACGCTTCTCGTCGCGAATGGTGTGCTGATCGACTCTCTGACGAGTCGCGGCTGGCGGTCGCGGCTGATTAGTCCGATTCTGTGGTGCCGGTGCCTGTCTCGGAGGCTGTGCGATCTTCATGCCAGCTTCCTGACATAGGGCCAGGAAAAGGGTGATCATTCGATCGTGCTGCGATGCCGGGCTATAAGGACGGAACGCGTTTAAGAGCTGGCCACGGGTTGCAGATTCCGGGTCGTGGATGGTGACAATATCCCTGTAGGCTGACGTTACGAGTTCGCGAAACAGTCGGAGGTAGTCGTCGTCGGAGGCGAAGCGGAGTGCGCGGAAGTTGTCCGTCGTGGTCCCGTCATCCCTGAGCAGGTTCAAGAAAACCAGAGCTTGCTTCGTTATGCGGAGGACGGAATCCTTGACGCCGATCTGTCCTAGGCGCTCATCCGGGAGGGTCTCAGGAAGTTCTCGTTGCCGAAAGTGGTGAACAACGGCAAGTACAGTGGCCGGAGGGGCATACGGGGCAGATCTAGACAGGGGATTGACTGCCATAGCGCGGTAACCGTAGCACGAGCAGGACACCTAACGCAAGTCGTTAGGTGTCCGGTTATTTCGCTACGCTACTGGACGAGCGCCGCACACTCCGGCAGGCTGGGCCCTATGCCCGAACCAAAAGAAAGAGTTGAAACACGGGAAACCGAACGTGGCTGGCTCGCCCTACTACCGGAGCGGGGACTTGCGGAACAAGCCCTTACGCGTGAGGCAGCCATTCAAGAGGTCTTGCATGGGGCCGCCTTGGTTGACCGCCTTGCGGCGCAATGGCGCGGTGAGGCTAGGTCGACTCTGGAGTCGAACTCGACCTCTTAGCTGCTTCCGTCGCCAAATCGGCCAGATTCGAGGCCCGGCTACTTTGCGCGAGATCGGATTTTTGAAAGGGCTGCCGCACACGCAGAGGTGCTAAGGCGTTTGTGACGGCCGGAGTAAATCCGGCCAAGAGCCGGACGCTGGTTAATCTTCACTCCGAAATCGCCAGCACACTTCAGCTGATCGTCAACGGCCTGGCCTTCGGTGGCCTCGTCTTCCTCCTCGCCGCGGGCCTGTCGATCATCTTCGGGCTGATGGACGTGCTCAACCTCGCGCACGGGTCCTTCTACATGATCGGTGCGTACGCCGCGTACACGGTGGTCACGGCGACGCACAACTTCTGGCTCGCGTTGTTGGTTGCGCCGTTGCTGCTCGCCGGCCTTGGCGCAGCGCTGGAGCTGGTCTTCTTTCGCCGCCTCTATAGGC
>WNEZ01003182.1_pt1 | contig 14152 bp, 14 predicted proteins | sample 5400521 | NCBI WGS metagenome assembly WNEZ01 (sample SAMN13153339, study PRJNA577476) | soil metagenome | isolation source: 120 cm saprolite under Douglas fir tree site 2 hole 1 replicate 1 | place: USA:California | collected 2015-04-18
GCGAACTACTTCTCAGTAGGCACCGTCACTCCGGCGTATCGGGCGCTCGACAGCTACGCGGCTGTGCGGTTGCGCCGGTGGTTGCGCTTCAAGCACAAGACCAGACGAAGCAAGGGCGGCAGCTATCCACTCCCGCACCTCTACGAGACCTTCGGGCTCGTGCGTCTGACCCGGCTTGGGCGCGACGCGCCGTGGGCGAAGGCGTGAGATCTTGTCCGAGAGCCGGATGCAGGGAAATCCGCATGTCCGGTTCGATGAGAGGGAAGTGGAAACGGAGCTATGGTCGAGCCACTAAGGCACCGCCAGACGAAAGGGGCGGCAACAGACATGCCCGGCCTACCGCCGCCGCGCCACTTCCCCACTCTACCCTTCTGCGACCTTGGGGCTGACTCGTCGCAATGGCGGGAGTGGGTCGCTGAGCGGGCGTTCACAACGGCGCACCCCAGGGCCGCCTTTAGATCACGCGGCGTCCAGCGAACCCTGAGTCCTACATCGGCACCCCGCCGCCCATCGTCGTTCGATGCATCAGCCGTCGCTGCGGCAGGTCGTAATCCTGGATGGCCCGGTGCTGCACCGTGCAATTATCCCACATCAGCAGGTCGCCGGATTGCCACTGGTGGCGATAGATGAAGGCGGGCTTGACGATGTGATCCGCGAGCGCAGCAATCAGCGCCTCAGCTTCCTCCGCCTCCATGCCCTCGATTCCGGTGCAATCGTCGCGCATGACGTACAGGCACTTGCGCCCGGTAAAGGGATGCGTCCGGACAAGCGGATGCTTGACCGGTGGGTTGCGGTCGATCTCGGCTTGAGTGGGTGGAAAGGCCCGCTTGCGACCGCTGAAGTCGAACACCGCGCGGCCCCCATCGATCTGCTGGCGGACCGGCTCGGGCAAGGCATCCCACGCCGCGGCGGCGCTGGCGAATTCGGTGTCGCCCAGGGTCAGGCCGAACAGATCGGGGATTTCGAGGGCGTAGAGTATCGTGCCGCGTGGCGGCCGCGCGCTGTAGCACATGTCGCTATGCCAGTTCTCGCCGGCGCGACGGACACCGATCGAGCGGCCATCCTCGGTTGCGTTGGAAACAACGACGATCTCCGGGCTGCCCGGTACGCTCCACCGTTCGCCGAAGATGTTGAATTCGATCTCACCAAACCGGCGGGTGAAGGCAACCTGTTGTGGCGGTGTGATCTGCTGGTCGCGGAAGAAGATCACGCCGTGATCGTTATAGGCCCGCTCGATCGCGGCGAACGTAGCGTCATCAAGTGGTTCGGCCAGATTGATGCCGCGGATCTCGGCGCCGAGCGCAGCGCCCGTCGGGATGATCTCGATAGACATGGACAATCCTTCCGTGGGTCGTGCCGTGCCAGTTGGGAAGAGCGAACGGGCACGAGCCTACTCCATCCGCCTTGATCGGCACACGCCACGCAAGCGCTACGCATCAAGCGGCAATGTACCGGCCGTCCCGGCGGGTTACCTGGTTCGCCTTGGTCAACGCGGTCAGGGCGTTCGACACCGACATCTCGCCGGTCTTGTCGCCTTTCAAGCCCATGCGGTCCAGAATTTCTCCCCGGGTAAGACCGCTCGGGTTGCCCTTGATGACTTGCATTAAGGCGTCGCGCTTGCTGCCTCGACGACCTTGCGGACGCGCCCGAGCACCGCGTGGTTGCCGGGCAGCAGCGGGAACCTTGCCGTTCTTCGCGGCTTCGTAGGCATCAATCGCGCTGAGTTCGCGATTAATGTCGGCGAGCTTACCTTCGAGCTCGTGCTGCTGGTTGAAAAGCTGTTCCCGTTCAGCATGCAGCCGCTCGCGCTCCCGGGTAATAAAGTCGGCGAAGGTTTGCTCGGCCATTGTTGTCTCCTGGAACTGGTAGGAGAGACTATAGGCGGAGCTGTCGGTCGTGCAACATCCCGGTTTGTTTGTTGGTTAGGATGGATCGACATCCCGGAGAAAACCGCTACTCCAACCTGATGTGGCGAGCGGAGCGGTATCGTTATAGACGTGGTGTGACCGCTCCCAAAGGGCTTCTACCCCGGCAAGGTTCCTTGATTTTTACCCCCGAATCGTTCATACCGTGTCGATACCGATACCGGCGCTTTTTGAGCCGATATGCCGATCCCACTCGAATTCCAGGTCCAGCTCGACGGCTGACATCCTTTGAAGCAGGCGCCGAACCCATTTTTATCGACTAAGTGCAAAAGCCGATTTAGGCGGCGAGTGTTATGCGATCGGCACCTACGATCCGGTCGAACGCGATTCGCAGTCGAAGCTGTAGATGCCCACCGCAATTCTATAACCCAGACTACGGCTCTTGAGTTAAAACCAAGCGACCGTCGTCGGTGATGCCCGCTCCGCTCATTATTATTATGGGTTGTGAGCGATATAGATGCGCCCATAGCAAATAAACGCTGTGGTGCGGTTCTGGCGCGCCACAATGCGGACCCCCTCGCGTCCGAACTCGGGGAGTGACGCCGTTGGGCATTATGTTTATGATTTCTTCCGCGAAGTCACTGGGTACTTGCGCTCCTATATAAAGATCGGCTAGCGGAAAGGGTCCAATGTAGTCCCTGATCAGCGGCGCGTTCTCAGGGTCGGCGATGGTCTCTGGAAGAGATCGAAAGCGCTTTAGCTTCTCGCCAGTGCAGACCCCACGAAATTGTAGTTGAAAATGCCCGCGGACATCGTATTGAGCATGCAAACACATTATGAGAAACCCCGGCGCGGTGATCACAGCACCGATCCGCAATAGCGATCGAAAAATTCTGGGGATGTCAAAGAACCGCTCGTCCAAGTACCTTTCGTGGATTGAAACTTGCCAACTCTCACGAGACGCGGTGACCCAAGCAAAATCGTAGCTTGGGACTGATTCAACCAGCTCCAGCACTGCTCCAAAGAAATTTAAACGTATCTCGCGCATAAAGGTGGCAGATGCTGGACTGTAGTCGTAGGGATTATCATCCTTAGCGTAATCTTCGAGAAGCCGGTCTAAGCGGTCCTCGGGGTCCGAGGTGTCCGGCCAATCGTCTCGAACCATTGCCTGCTTAAGCGCCGCGGCACGCCGGGCGTCCTCGCGTTGACACCATTCTTTAGATTCAAACTTTCGGCCCGGCTGAGTTGTCGTGCCGTTCTGCGCTAATAGCAACTCTAGGTCGTGTGATTTATCTGGCCGAGGTAAATTCACTAGACTGTATATGGAAGCGTTCTGTCGAATTGAGATCGCCTTGTGGCTCTCGGGTTTTGCGCATGAGGCGTGGGAAGCGGAGTTGGCAACGAGGTGGCAGTCTGACGAACGATGCGGTTCATTGGTTGTCTCCGATGGTATGGTTCCATTTAATGGCTCGGTATCTTTTTCGATGTAAGGGGGAAGAAGTTTCGCCCTCTGACACGTTGCCATGCATGCGCGTGGCAACTATTACTTTACATCCCTGGAAATCTCGGAATAAGCGTAACGAGATTTCTTAACCCGAAGCCGGGGTGGACCTTTAGGTTGATCGGTGATGGGCAGGCCTGAACCTCGACTGTTGGATTATTGCGTGAAGCACGGCAGCAAGACCTATTGGCCTTAACATTCAGTTTTGGCGTAGGGCATAGATGTGAGGAAGTGAGAGGGGGTGCTAAAAACGTAGTATAGCCGCACCTGGATGGGCTCTGCCCCGAAGCACTTTAGTGGATTTTCACCCCTGAATCGCTCGTACCGTGCTGATGGCAATGGCCGGGGGTTTTTCGGCTGTTATGGCGATCCGACTCGAATTCAGGATCCAACCTGGCTCTGGTGAAAGTGGCAGGGCACCCGCTACGACTCAGCGTGGTCAGACCAAGGATACGTCCGTCGTAGCTCTCCGTTGTAGCCCGCCAACGTCGGTCACAAAATCTCGCACTGCGCCAACTTGGCTAACGCCCATATTTGCTCGAGAATCATCAAGTTTTTTGTATCCTCATTTGCCTGCTCTGAAATGATACGTAGGGCAGGCGCGAGCTCATCACATGTCATTGGAGCGCCATCCGGCATCATCATTGCTACCATTCCCAATGCAAATCGAACGCCATGTTGAGGCACCGGCACTGCAGCGAAGACTCTCCGTGCAAGAGCGGAAAACACTATTAGCAACTCTGAAACGTCTACGTCACCGCAGGCGCCTAGGATTTTGAACGTTAGTTTATCAAGTTCCTTGGGTAGACCTAGTTCGAGCGACCCTGCCTGGTTCCAATTTGGGAGCGTTGATTTGACCGAAGAATTTCTGGCCCATTGCCTCGTTTCGGTTGCATGTTTGCCTCCATTTAAGATGTCTCGGTTCGATCCAATAAGCGTCACGCTATTTTGGTCCGGAGCTCACGCCGAACCAAAGCGCCCCTTTAAGACATTCTTCAGTCGTAGCGGCATTTTATGTGCCTGGAACAATGCGATTACGTTCATTCAAACGTAATCGTCCGGTGAGGGCCGCCTTGCATTGAGGCATCGGCTCGGGGCTGGTTGTAAGCATCGGTGCAAAAGACGGTGCTTGCACCAGTGCAAGAGACGGTGCGATGGCGCGCGTTGAGGTGATCACCGGTGCGGAACGGCGGCGGCGCTGGTCCGACGAACAGAAGCGGGCGATTGTCGCGGAGAGCCTGGCGCCGGGGGCCGTCGTCAGCGAGGTGGCGCGGCGCGCGGATGTCTGCGCGGGCCAGATCTATCGCTGGCGACAGGAGTTTCGCGCGGTCGCGGACGGGTTCGCGCAGATATTGATCGCGCCAGCCAGGCTTCCTGCGCCGAAAGCGGTGGATGCGTCGTATGCCGAGCCGGTGATCGAGGTCGAGTTTGCCGGGAGGACGCGGGTGCGGATACCGGCCTCGACACCGGCGGCGCTGGCTGCGGCCGTCGTCAAGGCGCTGTCGCGCCGATGATCCCGGTTCCGTCCGGTGTGCGGGTATGGCTGGCGGTCGGGCACACCGACATGCGGCGCGGCATGAACAGCCTGGCGATCCAGGTGCAGCAGGGTTTGCAGCGCGATCCGCATGCCGGCGATCTCTATGTGTTCCGCGGCAAGCGCGGCCACCTGATAAAGATTCTCTGGCATGACGGGATCGGCATGTCGCTCTATGCCAAGCGGCTGGAGCGCGGCCGGTTTATCTGGCCGTCGCCGGCCGACGGCACGGTCGCGATCACTTCAGCTCAGTTGGCTTACATGCTTGAGGGGATTGACTGGCGCAACCCGGTGCGGAGCTGGCGTCCGGAGGTCGCCGGCTGAGGCTGCGGCGGTTTGACTCAGCCTGGAGCGAGGGTTGCGTTCTGAGTTGCGGCTCATGCGACAATCGGGCTCGTGACAACGCCCGAACCGGTTCCCGACGACATCGACAGGCTGAAGGCTGCGCTTGTTGCCGAGCGCGCGGCGCGGCAGCAGGCCGAGGCGAGGGCGTCCGGCGCCGAGGCGATGGTGGCGCACCTGAAGCTCATGATTGCCAAGATGAAGCGCGACCGGTTCGGGCAATCCTCCGAACGCAGCCGCCACCTGCTCGACCAGCTGGAATTGCAACTCGAGGAGCTGGAGGTAAGCGCGACGGAAGACGAGGTAGCGGCATCGGCAACGAGCGCCGTGCCCAGCTTTACCCGCAAGAGGCCGGTGCGGACGCCCCTGCCGGCGCATCTGCCGCGCGAACGCGTCGTGATCCCGGCGCCCTGCGCGTGCCCAACCTGCGGCGGCAGGCTCGCCAAGCTCGGCGAGGACATCACCGAGACCTTGGAGGTGGTGCCGTGGCAGTGGAAGGTGATCCAGACCGTGCGCGAGAAGTTCACCTGCCGGTCGTGCGAGCGGATCACCCAGCCGCCGGCGCCGTTCCATGCCATCGCGCGAGCGCGCGCCGGGGCGAACCTGTTAGCGATGATCCTCTACGCCAAGTTCGGCCAGCACCAGCCGCTGAACCGGCAGAGCGAGGTTTACGCCCGCGAGGGCATCGAGCTGGACACCTCGACCTTGGCCGACTGGGTCGGTGCGTGTACCGCCACGCTGGCGCCGCTCACCGAGCTGATCTGCCGCCATGTGCTGACCGCCGATCGTCTTCACGGCGACGACACGACGGTGCCGGTGCTGGCGAAGAACAAGACCGTGACGGCGCGGCTGTGGACCTATGTGCGGGACGACCGGCCATTCGGCGGTCCCGATCCGCCGGCCGCCCTGTTCTTCTACTCGCGCGACCGCGGCGGCGAGCACCCGCGACGGCATCTCGCAGGCTGGACCGGTATCCTGCAGGCCGATGCCTATGCCGGGTTCGGCGAACTCTATGAGGCGAAGCGACGTCCCGCGCCGATCATCGAGGCGTCCTGTTGGAGCCATGGCCGCCGCAAGTTCTTTGAACTGGCCGATCTCAGAAAGGCGCCGCTGGCGATCGAGGCGGTCCGGTACATCGACGAGATCTTCGCAATCGAGCGCGAGATCAACGGCACCACAACCGATCGTCGGCTCGCCGTCCGGCAGGAGCGCCTAAAGCTGCTGGTCTGCGAGCTGAAGACCTGGATGGAGGCCGAGCGGTCGCGGCTGTCGCGCCATGCCGCCACCGCCAAGGCGATCGATTACATGTTGAAGCGCTGGCCGGCCTTCACCCGCTTTCTCGATGACGGCCGGATCTGCCTGACCAATAATGCTGCCGAACGCGCACTGCGCGGCATCGCAATCGGCCGCAAGGCCTGGCTGTTCGCCGGCTCCGACCGCGGCGGCGAGCGCGCTGCGGCGATGTTCACCTTGATCGAGACTGCCAAGCTCAACAGCATCGACCCGCAGGCCTGGCTCGCCGACGTGCTCGGCCGGATCAACGATCATCCGGCGGCCAGGCTCGCCGACCTCTTACCCTGGAACTGGAAGGACCGGCCTGCCAAACTGGCGGCATGAGCCCGGCCGCAAGCGGCGCCGCCTTCGACAGCTTCAATCAGATCGCCACCGTCCGCATCGAACTGCGCGACAGCGACCCGGTGGTCTGGCGTCGGGTCGAGGTGCCGACCTCGATCACCCTCAAGGTCCTGCACAACATCATCCAGATCGCGATGGGGTGGCTCGACTATCACCTCTGGGAGTTCACCATCGCCAAGCGCCGATACGGCCTGCCCTCCGACGAAGACTGGGAACCGAGCCGCTCAATGACGCCGGCAAGGTCCGCCTGCGCGACGTGCTGCGGCCGCGCCGGACAGTGATCGATTACCTCTACGACTTCGGCGATTGCTGGGAGCATCGCCTCACCATCACCGATATCCGGACCGGCGACCCCGATCTCTCCTACCCACGTTACATCGCCGGCGAGCGCAACGCGCCGCCCGAGGATTGCAGCGGCATCCCCGGCTTCTACGAGACGCTCGACGCCGCCGCCGATCCCAACCACCCGGACCACGCCGAAACCACGGAATGGCTCGACGATTACGACCCCGACGAAATCGACGAGCTGCCGATCAAATACGCCCTCAGCCGCATCGCCAACCAGCGCAACGCCGCCAGGGCCCGGCTGGCGAAGAGACAATCCCGCTGAAGCGACTGAAGCGTGCGCCGCACGGTTGGCCGCGGGTCGAGGAAGACCCGGCGGCTCGTCGGCTGTCCAGGCGCTCGAAGCGCCATCAGCGGCGGGCGGCAAACATCTGCATGAATAAACGCTCCGCCTCGCGCTGGCCCTCCTCGGTCAGCACAACCGACTTCGCCTTGCCCACCGGATCGGAAATCAGCCCCTTCCTGTGCAGCCGGTCCATGGCATCCCAATCGAAGCTCTTCCACACCCGGCCGCCGTCGTGCAGGCCGAGCAACAGCAGCGCGAGAACCGCCTCGTCGATCCGCTCGGTATCGATCTCCATGACTGCCCGCCCATCAGCACCAACATCGATCGCCAAGATACCGCAGCGAGCGCCGATCATGCCCAGCCCCATCTACGCGCTGTTCCGCGACGCCATCAACGGCCAGAAGCAGATCACCTGCTATTACCAGGGCCTCTATCGCGAGCTTTGCCCGCACGTCCTCGGCCACAAGCATGGGCAAGAGACGGCGCTCACCTACCAGTTCGCCGGCCAAAGCGCTTCCGGCCTGCCGCCCGACGGCGAATGGCGTTGCCTCTTCCTGGCCCAGGTTCACGGCGCCCAACTCCGTGACGGCGCTTGGCACTCCCGTCCGCACACCGAACCGCAAACCTGTGTCGACATCGTCGATGTCGAGGTCGACCGCTGAGCCCCGCGGCCTCCGCCGGATGCTTACATTCAAACTTTGCTGAGCGTTCGGGAAAATTGCTGCGACGCGGCGACGCCGCCTCCTATTAGATTGATTTTGGTATACGTCGCGCGGCTTAGACGGGCGTTTGCGAACTGGCTTATCGCGCACCGACGAGGACCGCGGTACACGCTGCGCTTTTAGCACCGGCGCAAATCGAGTTGGTACCGCCGAATGAGGACCTTCAAGTACATCCTCGTCATAACACTCACGCATCTGGAGGCCGCCATTCCAATAAAAGGCACCGTCGATGGCGGCCAAGTCAGCTAAGCGGTGTCCCGCCAACCAAATCAAGTAGGTCGTGTCATAGGGCTGGCGCATTCGTTTTACGCGTACTCCGCCGTCTATTACCGAAGGTACTCGCTCCCGCACAGCATTGGGCAGCATGCGCGATATTTGCATTGGCAAATCAGTGATCTCGTGAACGGTAATCCTCAGGCCTCGGTGTGGTCGGTTATGTGGAACAACCGGCTGCGGCTGCCGAAGTGATTTGAGCTTGTCGCCAGCGGCGATTCCCCGGTACTCGAGACGGAATTTTTCGGTTCGAGGATCAAAGTGGCCGTTTATGAACCCGATGATAAACCCTGGGGCCGTCGCAGCGCCTGAAACCTCCAACTGTCGATGCAGACGTGTTCGGGCCTCACCAATTACTTCCGACCAATGATCGAAACACAAGCACGGATGATGGGCCGATACCCAGGCACAGTCGAGTTCCGGGTGCGCATGTACTAAGTCGAGAACGGCGCCAAGTATTCCGATGCGACGGGCGCGCAGGTAAAGTGAGGACGCGAGACACGGCTGAGCGGCTTAATGCGGTTTGGGTCGGCAATGCTGTCAAGCAGGGCAGCCAGCTCGCCGGCCTCACACTCCGGTACACTAGCCAACGCGCTACAGTCGAATTCGCTAAGGGCAGCCGCCGGTATCGATCTTCTGCCTGGCACGCTTCGATGCTCTCGAAACCAGCCAAGGCCACTCCAGAGGTTGCATCATGACTTGGTCTTACCAGGAGATCGAGCCGTCGGTCATGGTTTCGTGTTCCCAGAAATTCCAACTGACCTGTGGTGAGTTTCGTCAACATGTTGATTCCCTCGAGGATGCCGCACTGAGCCCGTCGTGCGGACCCCCTATAAGTCCACCGCAGATTGGTTTGTCCCAGAGGAATACGATGGATTTTGAGCTGTGAATTGCTCGGACCGTACTGATACCGATGGTTATCGGTTCCTCGCTTGAAACGACGGATCAGACCGGCTTGCCCGATGCTCAAGCTATCACGAAAAAATCATGATGTTGGCCTTTCGTGCGAGTCACACCGTTGAGCTACTCAGCTCAGCGGACGAGCAAGTTGATTGGTGATACGGGCGCCCTATTTGCGAAGATCAAGATCGCCGAAATTGCGCTCAACATCGTTGCCCGCTCGCTGAACGCATCAGCCACCTGTATTCGCTTAGGTCAATGCCGTACCTCAGCGTTGATCAGCTACTCGTCACCAAACGGCATGTGGACTGCAGCCAGCTTTTGCAAGAATGTGTCTTCATCAAAGTGGGGCGACTCTATGCCGGCTTCCGCCAGTGCCTTTATGTATCCTATAATTCGTGCATTGCGCTTTCCCTCATTGTGTATATTCGCTACTTCTGCGAGCGCCCCTTTCAGCCGGATCATTCTTTGACCATCGTAGGTGACCACAAACGTCAATGGTTGAATGTGTGTGATAAGAAATCCAGCCCTAGCGCCTTCATGAGAAACACTACGCAACGCCTGCTCGGTGGCATCACACAAAGCACTAAGCACGCACCCCATCTCCTGACCTTGGCAAATCTGCAAAATCTCTTGCGTGAGCTGTTCTATATTGTTCGACATGGCCTGTGCCCTTCCTAAGATGAAATTCAAGTCAGCGGCGCGAAACGTTCGCCAACACATATACTTTACCGGATGCTATTTACCTGATCCGTCTCGCGCAAAATTATAGACTGGCAATAGATCCGGTCTCCGACCGCGAACCGGCTGACGCCGTGACCGATGGCGGCAACCTGCCGGCGCCTGTGTTGCCGGGGAACGGCCAACCCGAACGCACGATGTACCTCTCGTGCACGCCGCCGGTACTACTCACCTTACCACCTAAGGTAAAAGCATTTTGGTCACACATATGATCCAAATTCGACACGCGAGAATTCGTTATCGAGCTGCGTGTTATCACTACTTTACCGCACCCACGTGAAGTGATGGCCGCGCTTCTTTCGTTGGATGGACGACAGCCGGCCGTGTTACCTACAGGACCGAAGGTCTTATCGCCGCTTCACTAGCCCAGAATAAAGAGGCGGACGGTGATCTGTCGGATGCGTCGCGCCCGGCTTGTAATCGCGCCACAACCGTTTGGCGTCGGCCAAGATCGCACTGCCTTCGCCGCTGGCGAACGTCAGCTCGGGATAGCGGTAATGGTGCAAATTGCGCAGCAGCAAGTGGTGGAGGGTCAGACTCATATTCGCCCACGGACGGCGGGCCAACTTACCGCTCGATAGGCGGAAGACGCTGCGACCGCGATACGGCGGCTTGCCGAGATAGCGGAGGGCGCCTGGAAAATTGTGGATGCCCACCACCTTAACTCCCGAAGCGCCGAACAGACCGCCACTGAAAAACGTCCGCTGACGCGGCGAAGGAGATGCCCCCCAAATTAGTCCCTGAAAGTGAGGGGTGATTAGGCGCCCGTGGTCCGTATGAGCAGCGACACTCCCAGATGGCGGTGGTCCCAAATACCGCACATTGCGAAAAATCTCAAACTCGATCACCACAAGATAATTTAATCCCTTGAGGGCACGTCTGACTTGATAGACCATTTTCCCGGGAGCGAAATTCCAATGCCGTTCGCCAAAGTGCCAACGCTTATCCAGGATGGTGATGGTCGATAAGTCCGGTCGTTGGTCGATGCCAGCAGCTTGCAAAGCAGCGAACAAGTAGCATTGCCAGTACATTGCGCCCGATGGCTGTAAATAGCCGAGATAGTCCCACGCTCGAAAATCAGGATCACGGAGCCAAGCGCGCGGTGCTCCAGTCGGAAGGCCATAGCGAGAGATGCCTTTGCTTAACCGCTGATGGTAGCTAGGGATATCGTAACCTGGATAAATTGACTTCATAGCCAAACCCTCATACGCCGATACAGGTACTTTACCGTATGAAGGTAAAAGGCAAGATTCGAGCTTAGACATGCTCTGAGGGGCTTGCAGACGTGTTTATGGGTATAAAGTTTGAAAAATATTGTGCTTACAAAAAATTGTGCTTACAACACATCATACTTCCCGGTGAGTTTGCTTCTCAGGTAGGAATGCAGCTCATTTGCCTGGATCACAGCTCTAATCCGAGCTTCAGCGAGCATCCTTTAGGAGTCGGGCTCATCTATGCGGGATCTTTTCGCTTAATAGGGCTGGTTCGCGCCGGTCGAGGCGCGCATACGTCTTCAAAAGCAATGTCTGCGCTGGTTATCAGATTAATCGCGTCAGCCCGCCGTCGATCATATTTAATACTTCCAGAAAAAACGGCACCCGCTTTGGGTATGCGGAATGGGTAGAGCCATATGGCCTCACTTCCCGCAAAAGCCGGCGTTGAACCTAAGTGCTGGCAGATGATAACCTTCGGATACTCGCTCTCGTGCTTGGGAGAATTTGGAAATGTCGAGGCCACGTAACAACAGTTCGTCCGACACCGGCGCACGCTGATCCCGGCGTTAGATTGCGTCAACGAAGCAGGATGCTTCGGACATCCTTAATTAACAATCAAATCGGCGAGATCCTGAGGCCCCACCCATAGCTTTGTCAGCCCCCGAGATGGCTCGACTGTTGGCCATAACACCAAATCGGCATGGAATCGATCAACACAAATTCGAAGGAGATATTGAAGCATGTATCCGCGGATTCGTGGTTTGTCCTGATTGGTCTAATATTCTGGCATGGACCCAGGCGGATGTCGATCAACTCAATGAGTTAACTTACGTCGAACGGAAATTTGAAAAATATTGTCTTGTACCTAAGGCCAGCCGTTGTCCATCTTCTTCAACATTATAGAAGGCCAAGCGCGTTCACCCGGACTGAGCTATCGAACCTGGCTCGGCGTCTTGTAGAAGATACCAGATTAGCCACCATATGCGCGCCCTTGCCCGATAACGGGCGTCCACCTGACTTTCCATTACAGTTCTTGACCAGGGAACTTGCCTTAATATGGGTATCTCACACGAAAAAGCCAGTTCGGAGGACCGGTTCGAAGCCGGGGGAATTCGGGGCGTTCATCGTCAAAATCGTGGAGCTTCTCTTAGAAAGAAAGCTGCTCAAATTGACCGACCAAAGACCAAAAGTATTTCGCGATGACATGATCCGCCGGATGCTGTCGCATACTGATCGGACGAAGGCCCGCTCAATCCCTTGGGAAGTAAACAGAGCGCCTGGAGCAATAAGCGATGAGTTCCCGGAGGACCCACTCTCGTTCTAGATTGGTTCACGTGAAAATCTTGGCGTCGGAATAGGACGGTTTCGTCCCACTTCCGTCGAGGTCCGCCGGCCGGCAGCACGAGGGATCGGACAAATGAGCGCCTACCGCGCCGGCGGAGAGGCAGGCGTTCCGTAAGCAGGGTACGCGGACCGGTGCGTAGACATGGGCGACCGCCACTCCCTTCCTACCGGGATGACGCCGCGGCTCTTATCGCGGGACGCGACCGCGACATATTGCGGTGTTACCGCACAGACGTTCGAGCAGCACGTTCGGCCGATTGAGATCGGTGCTCGCCGCTTATGGGACATCAGAGCCTTAGATCGGTGGCTTGACGTGCAGTCCGGTCTTACGGACGCTTTCCGCCCGGTTGACGACTGGCTGGCGGAGCTGGGGGATGATCGTGCGAGTTCGCGGCGTTAAAAAGACGCGCTCCGCAGCGGGGCGAGTCTACCACTTTCACCGGGCCACCAAGACTCGGATCAAGGCCAAGCCTAACACGGCAGAATTTGCGGCCGAGGTTGCGCGGCTCAACGAACGCGGCGCAGCGGCCGTTCGGCCGGAGGTCGGCACCTTTGGCGCGCTGGTCGCGGCATATCGTGCCTCCCCTGAATTCCAGAAGCTCGCCGACCGCACCCGTTCGGATTACCAAAACGTCCTAGTGTCCCGAATCTGAAGTTCGCAGTATCGCCGATTCGTCAAGGAATGCAAGACTCGCTGGGTCTCTGGCCCGGGGGGATCGATGGCGAGTCGGCGATTGGCAGCGTTGGAGTTGAGCGAGAAGGAAGGCGAGGAGCTGAGATCGCTGGCAGCTCGGCGCAATACGGCGCAAGCCCTAGCGCTGCGGGCCCGGATCGTTCTGGCCTGCGCCGAAGGGGCACAGAATAAGCAAGTGGCAGCACAGCTCCGGCTCGATCCGGTAACGGTCGGGAAGTGGCGTCGGCGCTTCGTCGAGCATCGCCTCGACGGTCTGCGCGATGAGCCTCGCTCGGGTGCGCCGCGAACCATCGAGGATGCGCGCATCGAGGAGGTGATCGTGCGCACGTTGGAGAGCGTGCCGGCCGAGGCCACGCATTGGAGTTCGCGTGGCATGTCGCGGGTCTGCGGACTGTCGGTTTCCACGGTGCAGCGGATCTGGCGCGCCTTTGGCTTGCAGCCACATCGCCTGGAGACGTTCAAACTCTCCACCGACCCTGATTTTGTGGCCAAGGTGCGCGATGTGGTCGGCCTCTACCTCGCCCCGCCGGCGCAGGCCCTCGTCCTGTGCGTCGACGAGAAGTCACAGATCCAGGCGCTCGACCGCAGTCAGCCGATGTTGCCGATGCGCCCCGGCCAGGCCGCGCGGCGCAGCCACGACTACACCCGCCATGGCACAACCTCGCTGTTCGCCGCCCTCGACATCGCCACCGGGCGGGTGATCGGCAAGTGCTTCGCGCGCCATCGCGCAACCGAGTTCCGCAAATTCCTCGACGA
>WNEZ01003187.1_pt1 | contig 14144 bp, 13 predicted proteins | sample 5400521 | NCBI WGS metagenome assembly WNEZ01 (sample SAMN13153339, study PRJNA577476) | soil metagenome | isolation source: 120 cm saprolite under Douglas fir tree site 2 hole 1 replicate 1 | place: USA:California | collected 2015-04-18
CTGTCGTCCTCGTGCTGGTTCATCTTGAAGATGACGTGGCGCTTAGCCCGCATCATGTTGCCGCGCAGCTTCTCCCAGTAGAATCGGTAGGGGCTTGCCGGGTCGTCCCGGCCGTAGCGCCGCGCCGTTTTGTCGTCGTCGGCGACGAAGATCGTGCGCGCCACCCGCCAATCGGCCGGGTCGGCCTTCTGTCCCGCGTTCGACTTCCCCGCGGCGTAATTGGCCCAGTGGCTCGGCAGCCAGTGGGGAAGCAGGAAATTCGCGGACATGGGGTGGAAGTCGCGCTCGCCCATCGCGATGACGCCCCTGGAATGCGGCGCGACCACCGTGCCAACGATCTCCGGGCGCGGCTTCTGATAAGGCTTGTACATGTATCCGCGGCCCAGCTCGGGAAGCAGCGTCTGCGCGGTCGTCACCTTGAAGCGGTTGCCGGGAAAATCGATGTCGTAAGGCGCTTCGCGCTCCCAGATGGCGAGGATCACGTCGATGGATTCGGCGAACAGCTTATTGCGCTCCTCCATGGCCAGGCCGAGGCCGAGCGCCTCGGCGTCGGAGGCGAGCGCCCCGGGGCTGATGCCGAAAATGAAGCGGCCCCTTGCCAGGTGATCGAACATCGCCGCGTGCGCCGCGACGAGCGTCGGATGGCTGTGCGAGAGGTTCGACGTCCCCGTGCCGAGCTTGATGGTCTTCGTGTCGCTGATCAGGGTGGCGAGGAAGATGAGGCTGTTGGTCACGTTCTCGCAGCGGTCGGTGAGGTGCTCGCCGACGAAGGCGTCGTAAAAGCCGAGCCGGTCCGCGAGGATGATTGCCTCGCGGTCTTCCTGCAGCGTCTGCGCCGGATCGCGCTCCGCCGGGTGCATCGGCATCATGAAAAGGCCCAGCCTCATTCCGGTTCAATCCGCGCCGCCTTGACGTGCTGCGCCCAGCGCTCGATTTCATTCGACAGGTAGCGCCGGTACTCGTCTCTCGACATCGCGCGGCTCGCCATGCCGAGCTTGTCGAGCGCCTGGCTCACCTTCGGATCGGCGATCGAGCGCGTGAGCCAGCCGTGCAGGGCATCGACGATGTCGGGCGGCGTGCGTGCCGGCGCCGCGAGGCCGAGAAATGCGGTGAGCTCATAGCCGGGATAGAACTCGGCGATCGCCGGGACCGTCGGCCACGCCTTGTGCCGCTCGCGCGCCGTAACGCCGAGCGGCACGACCTTTCCGCCCTCGATATGGCTCGAGCCCGAAACGTACTCCATGAAGAGCACTTGGATCTGCCCCCCCATCAGGTCTGCGACTGCGTTACCGATGGTCTTGTAGGGCACGGCGGTCATCGCAATCCCCGCCCGCGCCTTGAAGAGTTCGGCGGACATCTGCGATGCGGAGTTGTAGTGCCCGAAAAACACCCGGCCCGGATTCGCCTTCGCGTACGCTACCAGGTCCGGGATCGACTGGATGCCGCTCCCGGGCGGCACGACGGCCACGGACGCGAAAGTCCCGAAGAGGCCGATATGCTCGAAGTCCTTCAGCGCGTCGTACGGCAGCTTCCTGTAGAGGCTGACATTCGCCGCATGCGTGGTGTTGGTCGTGAGGAGCAGCGTATAGCCGTCGGGCGGCGCCATCTTCGCCGCCTCGGTGCCGATGATTCCGTTTGCGCCCGGCTTGTTTTCCACCACGACCGCCTGGCGCGTCCGCGTTTCCAGATACTGCGCGAAGGTGCGCGCCGTGATGTCGCCCGAGCCGCCCGGCCCGAAGGGCACGACTATTTTTACCGGCTTGGCGGGATACGGCTGCGCTGCGGCCGGTCCCGCAACGCCAAGCAGGGCGATCCACGTCAAGAATAATTTCATCGGTCTGGGCGCGCCCCGGACTCCCTGATGATCTTGTCGTACTTCAGGATTTCAGCCCTGAAGAACGCGTCGAACTGCTCCACGCTGTTCCCGACCGTTTCGAGACCTTGTTCTGCTATGCGCTCCTTCACGTCCGCAAGGTTCAGCACCCTGGACATTTCGCTGTTCAGTTTCGCGATGACGGCTTTCGGCGTTGCGGCCGGCACGTAAACCCCGAACCAGTTGCTGATGTCGAAACCCGGCACGCCGGCTTCTTCCATGGTCGGCACGTCCGGCGCAGTCGGGGACCGCTTGGTCACCGTCACCGCGAGGGCACGCAATCTCCCCGCCTTGACGTGTGGCATGACGATCGGCATTCCCGCGAAAAACATCGAAATCTGCCCGCCAACGAGGTCCGTCACTGCAGGAGCGCCGCCCTTATAGGGAACATGAGTGATGTCGACGCGCGCTACCGTCTTCATCAGTTCGCCCGAAAGGTGCTGCACGCTGCCGTTTCCGGGTGAGGCGAAGGTGAAGCGGCCGGGTTTCGCTTTTGCGAGCCCAATGAGCTCTTTCACCGACCGCGCCTGTACCGAGGGATGAACGACCAGGATGAGCGGCGTGAATCCCGCCAGCGTTACGGGCGCCAGATCCTTGAGCGGATCGTAAGTCATCCTGGCGTAGAGGCTCTGGTTGATGGCCACTTCGGCGACTGATGCCATCAGCACCGTATAGCCGTCCGGCGGCGCCTTCGCGACCATTTCAGCGCCGATCATGCCGCTCGCGCCGGGACGGTTATCGATGACGATGGGCTGTGACCAGGCTTCAGTGAGCTTCTGGCCAACGGCGCGCGCCAGGATGTCGGTCGTGCCGCCCGGTGAAAAGGGAACGACGATTCGAACGGGCTTGCCGGGATACTGCGCTGCCGCCGAGAACGAAGCGAGCGCAGCCGACAGCACGAGCAAACGGCAAAGACGGTCCATCACGGGCAGCCCTCCTCAGGATCGAACGCTACCCGCAATCAGGATAATCGTCTTGTGTAAACTGGGGTACATGCTCCGTACCCTGGTCTTTCTCGCGGCCTGCGCGCTGGCGCTCGACGTCGGAGCGCAGGCTTTTCCTGCGAAGCCGCTGCGCCTCGTCGTCGGCTACCCGCCCGGCGGCTCGGGCGATTTCCTCACGCGGCTGATCGCCGACGAGATGTCGAAGGACCTCGGCACGGTGGTCATCGTCGACAACCGCCCCGGCGCCGGCGGCAACATCGCCGCCGAGATGGTCGCCAGGGCGCCCGCCGACGGCTACACCGTCCTCAACGGGAACAACCACGCGATCAACAGGACGCTTTACAGATCGCTTCCCTATGACGACAAGGATTTCGTGCCGATCACCAAGATCGCCACCGGGCCGACGGTCATCGTGGTCAACAACAATCTGCCGGTGGCGAACCTGCAGGAGCTGATCGCGCTCGCAAGGGCGGATCCGGGAAAGCTGTTCAACGCCAGCGCGGGCTACGGCTCGGCGCCGCACCTCGCCGCGGTGCTGTTCGAATCCGTCGCCGGAGTGAAATTCACCTCGGTGCAGTTCAAGGGAGGCGGCCCGGCCGCGCAATCGCTCCTCGCCGGTGACACTCAAGTGATGTTCGCGACCTCGCCGACGGTGATGGGCTTCGTGCGCGCCGGGCGCCTGCGCGCGCTGGCGGTGTCGATGCGCGACGGCTCGCCGGCGGTGCCCGGAATTCCCGGCAGCGCGGAAGCCGGTCTGCCTGCCTACGACTATACCTTCTGGTTCGGCCTCTACGTGCCTGCGGGAACGCCCGCTCCCGTCGTGAAGCGGCTGCACGCAGCCGCGGTCAGGGGACTCGCCAAGCAGGAGGTGAAGGAAAAAATCGCAGCGCAGGGAATGGATGCCACGCCCTCGACCTCGCCGGAGGCGTTCGAGGCGGATATCAAAGCCGAAGCGCCGCTGCTGGAGCGCGTTGTGCGCGACTCCGGGGCAAAAGTGGAATAGGCGGACACATCCTGTTACACACTGAGACGGACGCCGCGCCAACGCGGGACTAGGCTTACGCATTAATAGGACTATGCGCACCCTCCTCCTCGCCCTCTGCCTGCTGCTACCGCTTGCGCCCGCGCAGGCGCAGTCGAGGCTGTACTCGCAGCCCGAGATCGACGCGATGCTCGCGCCGATCGCGCTTTACCCCGATCCGCTCCTCTCGCAGATCCTTACTGGCGCGGTCTACCCCGACCAGGTCGCGCAGGCCGCGGACTGGTCGCGCCGGAACCCGGGCGTGAGCGGCGACGACGCGGTGCAGATGGTGCAAGACCAGCCGTGGGAGCCGAGCGTGAAAGGGCTCGTCGCGTATCCCGACGTGCTCGCCAGGATGGGCGAGAGCCCACGGTGGACCTCCGATCTGGGCAACGCCTTCCTCGGCCAGCAAACGCAGACGATGGCCGCGGTGCAGGCCCTGCGGCAGCGCGCGCAGGTGTCCGGCTATTTGCGGAGCAACGGCGAACAGAACGTGTACCAGCAAGGCCCGGCAATCGTAGTGCAGCCGGTCTACCCGCAGTACGTCTATGTCCGCTACTACGATCCGCTGTTGGTGTACGGAACGTGGTGGTGGCCCGCATACCGCCCGGTGTTCTGGCGGCCATGGGCGCCGTGCGTCGTTTTCGTCAACCATGTGACCGTCGTCTCGCGCTCGGTCTTCGTTACGCGACCTCATGTTTGGTCACGCCCTTGGCACAACGTTCCGGAATCCCAGCGCCAGCCGATCATCCAGAGCAGCTCGCGTCCGCAAGCAACCTGGCGGCCCGTCCCCGAGGCGCAGCGCCAGCCGATCATCCAGAGCACTCCGCGTCCGCAGTTGCGCTCCGAGGATCATGGTCAGCCGCGGCCAGTCGCAATGGCTCCGGTCTCCCGACCGCCAGTAACTCAAACTGCGCCGCAGGCCACTACACATTTTGAAATGAGGCACGAGCGGCCGGCCACGCTCGCCGGGCAATCGAGGAGTTTCCAGCCAAGACAGCAGGCAGAACAGAATCGCCACGGCGGCCGGCGCAGCTGAAACGCGCTAGACTTTCCTCGATCGGCGTCGGAGGAAAGTCCAATGATCATCGAGAAGCAGGAAGATGTAACCCGCGCGGTGCTGGACGAGATGCATCGCACGCCCGATGCGCGCACCCGTGAAATCCTGTCCGCTTTGGTGAAGCACCTGCATGCCTTCATCCGCGAAGTGAAGCTCACCGAGCGCGAATTCCAGGAGGCGATCGGCACCCTCAACGCGATCGGGCAAAGCACTACGCCGAGCCACAACGAGGCGATGCTGATGGCGGGCGCGCTCGGCGTCTCGAACCTGATCTGCCTGCTCAACAACGGCCTGCAAGGAACCCGGCCGACGCAGGCGAACAACCTCGGGCCTTTCTACCGGGCCGGCGCGCCGCGCTGCGAGAACGGCGCATCGATCGTGCGCTCGCCGACGCCCGGTCCCGCGCTCTATTTCCGCGGCTCGGTGCGCGACCTGGACGGCAGGGCGATCGCCGGCGCCGGGGTGGACGTCTGGCATCCCTCGCCGGTCGGGCTGTACGAGAACCAGGATGCGACGCAGGCGGAGATGAACCTGCGCGGCAGGTTCACCACCGATGCGAACGGGGCTTTCAGCTTCCGCAGCGTCAAGCCCTCGGGCTACCCGGTGCCGACCGACGGACCGACCGGCGCGCTGTTGCGTGCCCAGAAGCGGCACAACTTCCGCCCGGCGCACCTCCACTTCCTCATCCACAAGCCGGGCTTCAAGACCATCGCCTCGCAGGTCTACGACCCCAGCGATCCGCATCTCGCAACCGACAGCCAGTTCGGTGTCACCCGGGCCTTGATCGGAAACTTCCAGAAGAACGGCGAGGAATATTCGCTCGAATTCACGTTCACCCTCGAGCCGGGCGAGAGCTGGCTGCCCAAGGCGCCGATCACCGAGAAAGTCGCGGCGTAATGCCGCGCGTCCTCCGCGAGACGCTGATCTCGGTGCGGGACCTGGTCCTGACCTGGGGCCCGTTCCTGCTCGTCGGCCTGGGGCTGCTCGTGACCGCCTACCTGCTGCTCGACCCCGCGCCGCCGCGGCGCATCGTGCTCGCCACCGGCCCCGAGCAGAGTGCGTATGCGGCCTTCGGCAAGCGCTATCAGGCCGAGCTGCGGCGCTACGGCATCCAGGTGGAGCTGCGCCCGACCCTCGGCTCGCGCGACAACCTGCGCCTGCTGCGCGACGAGAAGCAGCACGTCGACATGGCGTTCGTGCAGGGCGGATCGAGCGAGGCGACGCGCCTCGTCGATGAAGACAAGAGCGGCGTGCCGCTCGTGTCGCTCGGCAGCCTTTTCTATGAACCGATCTGGATCTACTACCGGGGCAAGATGGCCAACATCGCCGATCTGCGCGGCAAGCGCGTGAACACCGGCGCGCGCGGCAGCGGCTCGCCCGGCCTGTTCGCCAAGCTGCTCGGCGCCAACCACGTCGAGCGCGAGGAGCTCGAGCGCAGCAACCTCGAGGAAACCCCGGCGGTCATGGCGCTGCTGGGCAACGAGCTGGACGCCCTGGTGCTCGTCTCGGCGCCCGAGTCGCCGATGGTGCAGATGCTGCTGCAGACGCCGGGCGTCCGGCTCTACGAGTTCACGCAGGCCGAGGCGTATGCGCGGCGCTATCCGTTCATCAGCCCGGTCACGCTGCCGCGCGGCGTCGCCGATCTCGCGCGCGACGTGCCGCCGCGCGATGTGCCGCTGATCGCGACGACCACTTCGCTCGTCGCGCGCGAGCAGACTCACCCGGCGCTGATCCAGCTCTTTGTCCAGGCGGCCTCGCGCATTCACGGCGGCGGCGGCTGGCTCGCGCAGGCCGGCCGGTTCCCGACGCCGCAGCACAGCGAGTTCGCGATCGCGCGCGAAGCCGAGCGCTTCTACCGCACCGGGCCGCCTCTCCTGCAGCGCTACCTGCCCTTCTCGCTCGCCAATCTCATCGACCGCATGTGGGTGGCGCTGTTCTCCATCGTCGCGGTGCTGATTCCGGTGTCGCGGTGGGTGCCGCCGCTCTACCAGTTCCGCGTGCGCTCGCGCATCTTCCGCTGGTACCGCATCCTGCGGCAGATCGAGGACCGGATGGAGCGCAAGGCGGAACCCGCGGAAGCGCTCGTCGCCGACCTCGACAAGCTGGACGCCAGGGCCGCCCGCGTCCGCGTCCCGCTCGCCTATACCGACCAGCTGTACGCGCTGCGCGGCCACATCGACCTGGTGCGCGAGCGCCTGCGGAAGGCCAGTTCCGCGGCGTAGAATGCTCCGGCCCGTCCAATCATGGGCGGGCGAGGAAGAAGGAGGAGAAACCATGAGCAAGTCAGCCGGAGCCTTGGCAGGGCTGCTTATCCCTGCAATCTTTGTGGCAGGGGCCGTCGCGGTTCCCGCGATGGCGCAGGAAAAAAAGGCGGCCCAGCGCACACAGAAGGTGTTCGTCGACAACGACAAGGTGCGCGTGACCGACACGACGTTCAAGCCGGGCCAAGTCAGCCCGAGCATCGAACGGCCGTACCGCATCACCCGCGTTCTGAAGGGCGGCACCACGGTGCGCACCTACGCCGATGGGACCACGCGAACAGTGGAATTCAAGACCGGAGACGTGTTCGCTGCCGGGCCGGACAAGCCCTATTCGTCGAAGAACACCGGCAAATCCGATATCGTCCTCTATAGCGTCAATTTGAAGAAGGCGAAGGGCGCGACGACCCCGGACAAGAAGCCGCAAGCGACACCGCCGGATCCCAAGAAGGCGACCGTGAACGTGCGGCTGGAGAACGACGCGGTCCGCGTGTATGAAGCCCGCATTCCAGCGGGGGCGGAAGGCGCGAACATTCCCCGGCCCTACCGCATCGGCCGCGCCTTGCAGGGCGCGACGATCCAGCGCACCTATGCCGACGGCAAAACCGAGACCACCGTCTGGAAAACAGGTGCGGTTAAAGAACTTGGTCCTGACCGGCAGTTCAAGCCCAAGAACATGGGCAAAACCGAGTTCCTCATCTACGTAGTCGACATCAAGGGCTGACAAGCAAAAAGATACCGTGACGCCGAAACAAACGAAGAAATGACGGAGGAAAATATGAACAAGTCAGTTGCTCTGCTGACCGCGGCATTGCTGATTGCCGCCGGTCCCGCGCTGGCTCAGGACAAAGCCAAAGCGCCGCAGCGCGTGCAAAACACCCTGCTTGAGAATGACAGAGTGCGCGTTTACGAAAGCGTCTCGAAGCCGGGGGAAGTCAGTGGGAGCACCGTGCGGCCTTACCGCCTGGTTCGCGTTCTGCAGGGCGGCACCAGCTTCCGCACCTATGACGACGGCAAGACGCAGACGGTAGAGTACAAGACCGGAGACGTCTTCTCCGCCGGACCCGACAAGCCGTACGCGGCGAAAAACATCGGCAAGACGACGATCGTGCTCTACGTCGTGAACCCGAAGCAGGCGACGGGAATGGCCAAGGTCGCGCTGACGGAGAAAAAGCCGCAGGCCTCAAAGGCGGAGCCCGGCAAGGCGAACCTCCAGGTGCTGTTCGAGAACGAGGCGTTGCGCGCGTACGAGGTCCGGTTCAAGCCGGGCGACGAATCGGCCAGCATCGAGCGTCCCTACCGGATCGTGCGAGCCCTGCAAGGCGGCACACTCCAGCGTACCTACCCTGACGGTAAGACCGAGAAAAGGGAATGGAAGACCGGCGAGGTGAAAGCCGAAGGTCCGGACAAGAAATTCTCGGGCAAGAACGTCGGCAAAACCGAAATCGTCCTATATGGCGTCGAGCCGAAGCAGGCAAAGAAATAAGCCAACCTGCAGACGAAGATAACCCCTCTTCTGTGGGGCTATTTATTCATAAATACAGATAATTACGTTTCTTACTTAAACTACTGCTTAAGCATGCCGATGCGGCGCAGGATTTCGGTGTGCAGGCGGTATTCGCGCCACAGGTCGGCGCGCAGAGCTTCGCCCGGGCGGTAATCGACGTCGATGCCGCGCGCGGCCATCGTGGCTGCGAATTGCGGGTCTTCGATGGCGGCTTTCGCGGCGTCGTGCAGGTACTTCACCACCTGCGGCGGCGTCTTCCTCGGCGCCATGAGGAGGTACCACACGCCGTTCGCCACGTCCCAGCCCAGCTCCTTCGCGGTCGGCACGTCGGGGAACACCGGGTGGCGCTGCGGCTGGAACGCGACTAGAACTCGCATGCGCTTGCCGTCGACCTGTCCTTTGAGCTCGCCGGGCTGCGCCACCAGCGCCTCGATGTGGCCGCCGAGCAGCGACGGGCTCGACTGGCCCCAGCCGGCGTACGGCACGTGGATCATCTTGACGCCTGCGCGGTGCATCAGCTCCTCGAGGTTGAGGTGGCTCGAGGTGCCTTCGCCCGGCGAGCCGACGCGGATCTTGCCAGGGTTCGCCCTGGCGTCGGCGATCAGCTCCTGGATGGATTGATAGGGCGACTCGGTGCGCACCGCGATCATCGGGTAGTACGCGACCAGGTTGATGAACGGATCGTAATCGTCGGGCGTCTTGTAGGCGAGATCGTTGATCTGCGCGGCGATGACCAGCGCGGAATGCGGCGTCAGCACCACGGTGTAGCCGTCCGGCTGGCTGCGCGCCATTTCGGCGACCGCCACCGAGCCGGCGGCGCCGGGCCGGTTCACCACCGCGATGCCTCTCGGAAACTTCGCTTTCATGCCTTCGGCGACGAGCCTCGCGACGACGTCGACCAGCCCGCCGGGCGGATAGCCCGCCAGCAGGGTCACCGGGCGCTCGGGATACTGCGCTGCCGCGGGAAGGCTGAACGCGAGAAGCGCGAGCAGTGCGATACGGATCATTGGGTGATGCTAGCAGACCCCAAAACGTGGTCTGTCCCTGTTTTCAGGCGCTGAATCACTTCGCCAGCGGCTTGTAGCGGATGCGGTGCGGCGTGTCGGCGTCCTCGCCGAGACGCTTCCTGCGGTCCGCGAGGTAGTCGGCATAGTTGCCCTCGAACCACACGGCCTGCGAATCGCCTTCGAAGGCCAGGATGTGCGTCGCCACGCGGTCGAGGAACCAGCGGTCGTGCGAGATCACCACCGCGCAGCCCGGAAAGCCGAGCAGCGCGCCCTCGAGCGCGCGCAGCGTCTCGACGTCGAGGTCGTTGGTCGGCTCATCGAGCAGCAGCAGGTTGCCGCCGCTCTTCAGCAGCTTGGCGAGGTGCACGCGGTTGCGCTCGCCGCCGGAGAGCTCGCCCACGGGCTTCTGCTGGTCGGCGCCGCGGAAGTTGAAGCGCGCGACGTAGCCGCGCGAGGGCGTCGAATAGGCTCCGACCTGGATGTGGTCCAGGCCGTCGGAGATTTCTTCCCACACGGTTTTCTTCGCATCGAGCGCATCTCTCGATTGATCGACATACGAGAGCTTCACCGTTTCGCCCACCTTCAGCTTCCCGGAATCCGGCTTGATGTCCCTGGTCAGGATCCTGAAGAGCGTCGTTTTCCCGGCGCCGTTCGGCCCGATGATGCCGACGATGCCGCCGGGCGGCAGGCGGAAAGACAGATTCTCGAACAGCAGCTTCTCGCCGAACGCCTTCTTCAGTCCCTCGGCTTCGATCACCACGTCGCCGAGGTGCGGCCCGGGCGGGATGTAGATTTCGTTGGTCTCGTTGCGCTTCTGCACGTCGGCGGACTCGAGCTCCTTGAAGCGCGCGAGGCGCGCCTTGCTCTTCGCGCGCCTTCCCTGAGGGTTGGCGCGCACCCACTCGAGCTCTTCCTGCATCGCCTTGATGCGCCCCGCCTCCTGCTTCGCCTCGACCTCGAGGCGCTGCTCCTTCTGCTCGAGCCAGCCGGAGTAGTTGCCCTGCCATGGAATGCCGTAGCCGCGGTCGAGCTCGAGGATCCAGCCGGCGACGTTGTCGAGGAAGTAGCGGTCGTGCGTGACCGCCATCACCGTGCCGGGAAAGCGCTCGAGGTACTGCTCGAGCCACTGCACCGAGAGCGCATCGAGGTGGTTGGTCGGCTCGTCGAGCAGCAGCATGTCGGGCTCGGACAGCAGCAGGCGGCAGAGCGCCACCCGGCGCCGCTCGCCCCCCGAGATTTTCGTGACGTCCATGTCCCACGGGGGAAGGCGCAGCGCGTCGGCGGCGATCTCCAGCTTATGTTCTACATTGGTTTCATTTAATAAACCTTCAAGTCGAGATTGCTCCTCGGCCAGCCTCTCGAGATCCGCGTCCGGTTCCGAATACGCCGCATAGATCTCCTCCAGGCGCTTCTTCGCCGCGAGCACCGCGCCGAGGCCCTCCTCGACGTTGCCGCGCACGTCCTTCGCCGGGTCGAGCTGCGGCTCCTGCGGCAGGAAGCCGACGCGCAGGTTCGGCTGCGGGATCGCCTCGCCCTCGAAGTCCTGGTCGACCCCCGCCATGATCTTGAGCAGCGACGACTTGCCGGCGCCGTTCAGGCCGAGCACGCCGATCTTCGCCCCCGGGAAGAAATTGAGCGAGATGTTCTTCAGGATGGCGCGCTTGGGCGGCACCACCTTGCCCACCCGGCGCATCGTGTACACGTACTGGCTCATGGTCCACTTCTAGTCGAGCGCGGCGATGCCGGCGCTGCAGATCGCTTCATCCTCGTGCGATTGCACGCCCGACACGCCGATGGCGCCGACGCATTCGCCCTGGTGCATGATCGGCACGCCGCCCTGCACCGGCAGCACCGGCATCTTCAGCAGCGCGACGCGCCCGGCGGCGATCCTGTCCTCGCTCACCTTGGTCGAGCGCCGCGAGACCGCGGCGCTGCGGCCCTTCTCGGTGGCGATCTGCGCGGTCACCGGCGCGGCCCCGTCCATGCGGGTGAGCATGAGGACGTGGCCGCCGTCATCGAGGATCGCGATGCTGACGATCCACTTGTTCTTCTTCGCCTCGGCCTCGCAGGCGGCGGTAACCTTCCTGCAATCCTCGAGCGTGAGGCAGGGCCTGGATCTCATGCCGTGGTCTTGATGTTGAGCTCCTTGAGCTCGCCCACTTCGGCGCCATCCTCCATCGAGAAGCGGTCGCCGAAGTCGAACAGGTCCTGGTTCTGGAAGCCGGGGTAGTGCTGGATCTCCCACCAGTTGTGGTCGAGGTCCTCCATGTAGAACGAGTACACGCCATGCTGCATCACCGGCTTCAGCACCTGGCGGATCTTGTAATGGTCCTTGAACTTGAGCGCCTTCTGGTAGGCGTCGTCGACCTCTGCGTTGGAATTGACGTCCATGCCCCAGTGGTTGAGGACGTTGACCGGGTGCACCGCCTCGCCGACCTCGACCGCGACGATGTGGAACTTGAGTCCCAGCCGGACCACCATCGCCGGCTTGGCGTGGCGCACGCACTCCAGGCCCAGAAATTCCTCGTAGAACTTGCGCGAGTCCCTGAGGTTGTAGACCTCCATCGTGCCGTGCGAAAGCACGAAGGCCTTCACCATCGCCTGCTGGTTCTTCGGCTCGGCGATGCCATCCTGGATCAGTTCTCGGGTCAGCGACATCGTGGTCCTCCTCGGTCGGCTCCTGCGTTACGAAGCGGCGGCGGCCGCGGGGGCCTTGTCCGCCTCGGTCAGGAAAGAATCGGCGAAAAACTCCTCTGCCGGCAAGCTGCACTGCGCAACGAAATCGCGCCGCGCCGCGTCCACCATCACCGGCGCGCCGCAAGCATAGACCTGCACGCCGGACATGTCCGGAAAATCCTCCATCACCGCGCGGTGCACGAACCCGGTGCGGCCGCTCCACTGGCATTCGGGGGTGGGGTCCGAGAGCACGGGAACGAAGCGGAAGTTCTCCGCCTTCCAGCCTTGCGGAACGTCGAGCATGTAGAGATCCCGCTTTGCGCGGCAGCCCCAGTACAAGGCCATTTCTCGCTTGACTCCCCGCTGCAGGGCGCTCTCGCACATCGCCCTGATCGGCGCGAAGCCGGTGCCGCTCGCGACCATCACGATCGGCTTGTCGGATTCCTCGCGCACGAAGAAGGTCCCCAGCGGGCCTTCGAAGCGCAGCAGGTCGCGCAGCTTGAGCGTGCCGAACACGTGATCGGTGAACGCGCCCCCCGGCGTGTGGCGCACGTGCAGCTCGAGCGCGGTGACGCCCTCGGGTCGCGGCGGATTGGCGATCGAGTAGCTCCTTCTTTTCGAGTCCTTCAACAGAAAATCGACATACTGGCCGGCGAGGAAGCGGAAGTTCTCGTTCATCGGCAGGCGCAGGTGGAGGATGGCGACATCGGGCGCCGGGCGCTCGATTTTCTCGATCCGGCAGGGGATCTTGCGCGGCCGGATTCCCGCCATGCCCGCGAGCTCGTGCACCTCGACGCCGACGTCGGAGAGGGGCCTTGCCTGGCAAAGCAGCGCGTACCCCTTGGCCTTGTCGCTATCCGGCAGATACGTCGGATGCACGTTGCCGTAGTCGACCTTGCCTTCCCGCAGCGTGCCGCGGCAGGTGCGGCAGACGCCGGTGCGGCAGCTGTACGGCAGCATGAAGCCGGCATCGAGCCCGGCCTGCAGGATGTTCTGCCCCTCGGCGACTTCGAAGCTGTGCCCGCTTGGCTTAAGAGTGACGCGGTGTCCCATTTACAAGCGCTATATTAAGGCCATGCGACTCGACTACTGCGCGGTAACGCCTTCCTCGGCGGGCACGCCAAGCGTGCGCCAGTCGGTGGTCTTCGGCACGATGCCTTCGAACGAGGCGAGCTTCACGTGCGGGGTGCGCGGCTCGGCGGTGCCGATGGCCGGCGCGCCTTCCTGGAATTTCTTCGCCGCAGCCACCATCATGCGGCGGAACTGCGCGACCGCGAGATCGCTCGAGCCGGGATTATCCTGGCTGCGGTCGGTGATCGGCCCCATCGACTCCCACATCGCCATGTCCTGGGTCGGGATGCCCTGGATGCCGGTCCAGTCGCCGCGCTTCATCGCCTCGCGGTCCTGCAGATAGCGGTTTTCCAGGTTTCTTTTTTTCCTATAGTTTTCATCGAGGTCGACGCCGACGGTGGCAGCGCAGAAGCGGCGCCACTCCTCCTGCGAGATGCCCTGCGACGGATCAGGATGCCACGCCACCCAGTAGAACATGGTGTTGACGTCATCGATCGGGACCAGCATCTGGGCGAGGTTATAGCGGTCGTTCGGCGGAATCAGCACGGTGAACGGCGCGATGAACAGCGTCGTGCGGATGTACTGGTCCGTTTCGGGATTGCGGATCGGCCTGCGAATCGCGGCGTAGCGAAAGCCGTAGCTCGTCGGCTCGAACTGCAGCCGCGGCGCCTTGTCCACGGAGGGGCGCAGCCAGGCGCTGTCGGTGGCCTTCGCGCTATCGACCTCG
>WNEZ01005821.1_pt1 | contig 14143 bp, 13 predicted proteins | sample 5400521 | NCBI WGS metagenome assembly WNEZ01 (sample SAMN13153339, study PRJNA577476) | soil metagenome | isolation source: 120 cm saprolite under Douglas fir tree site 2 hole 1 replicate 1 | place: USA:California | collected 2015-04-18
ACTCCGTATCAACTCACCAAGCATGCTCAGGAGATTTTTCTGATGTACAACGAGCAGAATCTGCAGCGGATGCAATTTGATGAGGAGTTAGTAGTAATTCACGATCCGCAACCCGCCGCTCTCATTCAGGCCCGCGACAACAGCTCCGCCAAGTGGGGGTGGAGATGCCACATCGATCTCTCCAATCCCAATGCTGGGGTTTGGGATTTTCTTCGTCCCTTTGTCGAACAATTCCATGCCGCGATTTTCTCGTCGCAATCGTTTGCCCGCCAGCTTCCGATCCCGCAATATCTCTTTTATCCCTCTATCGATCCGCTTTCGGAAAAAAACAAGCATCTCGACGACTCCGTCGTGCAGAAGGTGTGTGACCAGTTCGGAGTCGACCGCTCCCGGCCGGTCGTGACCCAGGTGTCGCGGTTTGACCGCCTCAAAGATCCGGTGGGCTTGATACGAGCCTACAAGCTGGCTAAGAAATACGTTGACTGCCAACTTGTATTGGCGGGCGGCGGAGCTACGGACGATCCCGAAGGTGCTGCAGTCTTGCAAGAGGTCAAAGAAGCCGCAAGCAGCGACCCCGACATAATCATCCTCGATCTTCCCCCTTGGTGTGCGCTCGAAATCAACGCCCTTCAGCAGGCCTCCACGTTGGTGATTCAGAAGTCTCTAAGGGAAGGATTCGGTCTGACAGTCACAGAAGCATTGTGGAAAGCAAAACCCACAATTGCAGGGGCCGTAGGAGGCATTCCTAACCAGATCATTCACAAGCTCACCGGTGTTCTGGTGCACTCCGTGGAGGGATGCGCCTTCCAGATACGCTATCTGCTTACGCATCCTGAATTTGCCCGCCGCATCGGCATGAATGGCCGAGAACACGTAAGAGAGAATTTCCTGATTACCAGTGACGTAAAACGCTGGCTGCTTCTATTCCGCACTCTCTGTGGTCAGCAACCGGCGTGAGCGACGATGGACGCGGCAACCGGATAGACAATTTCTTCACCGAGCTGACGTCGTCGATTTCTTGGCAATTCCTTCCCCGCTTCAGAATAGTCCCTCGGTCTCCCTTTCGACTGGACAAACGAAAGAAAGCGATATAAAAAGAAATGGCAATCAAAAGTCGCGTTGAATTCCGAACAATCCTGTCCTGAAGAATAATGTGCTAAACGAAGAGCGCCGCCGTGCCATTCTCGAGATGCTTGGTCGCAATGGGCGGGTGCTGGTGACGGAGATGGCGCACCAGTTCGATACCTCTCAGGTCACCATTCGAAAGGATCTCGAGGCTCTGCACGCTCAAAGACTGGTCCATCGCACTCATGGGGGTGCGCTACCGGCCCGCGAGGGCGCTCTTGAAGATCCAAGCCTTCGAGAAAAAGAACAGCTCCAGCGACAGGAGAAGCTCCGGATCGCTGCGGCTGCGGCACGTCTGGTGAAAGAAGGCCAGGTTGTGATTCTCGACTCCGGTACCACCACGACCGGCATCGCCAGAGCTTTGCGCAACTTTCATAACATTACGATCATCACGAACGCCGTAAATATTGCCGCGGAGCTGTCAGGAGCCCCTGTGGAAGTCATCCTTACAGGTGGTACGCTTCGCAAGAATTCGTTTTCTCTGGTTGGTCCGATCGCGGAAGAAACCCTCCGTCGGTTGAACGCCGACATACTCTTCCTCGGCGTGGACGGTTTTGACGTCCACTATGGCTTGAGCACGCCCAACCTTCTTGAAGCCAAAGTCAACCGGGTGATGGTTGAAGTTGCAAAGCGAACCGTGGCGGTCTGTGACTCGAGCAAGTTTGGCCGTCGAAGCTTATCTTTGATCGTTCCACCAAACGCCTTGCAGGCAGTTATTACTGATCGCGGCGTCCCTCAGTCAGATCTGCGGGCGCTCAAGAAAGTCGGGATAGAGGTAAACCTTGTCTAATCGAAAAGGCACGAACTCCTTAGTTTCGGCCCCTGGCGCGCATTCCCTCGCCGAGATACTCTCCCAGCCACAATTCTGGAGTGGTTGCATAACGGAGCTGCCGCGCAGCGGTACGATGGCAAACCTGCGCCAGGACTTCGGCTCCGCAACCGAATGGCTGTTCATTGGCTGCGGCTCCAGTTACTACATCGGCCTCGCAGCAGCAGCAACCTGCAGTGCCATCACAGGAAAAAGAGCACGCGCCATTCCAGCATCTGAGCTCCTGTTGTTTCCGGATATCGTTCTTGCGGGTTCACAGGAGATTGCAGCCGTTGTCATCTCTCGTTCCGGTCGTACTTCCGAGACTTTAAAAGCGGCCCAGTTTCTTGAACGCGACAAAGAGGTGCGTACTCTTGCCATCACCAGCACTGTTGGTCAACCTCTCGAGCAGACCGCGAGCAGCACTCTCCCGCTGCTTCCTTCTGAGGAGGAAAGCACGGTGATGACGCGTTCTTTCACTTCCATGGTGCTGGGGTTGCAGTATCTGTCAGCTTTCTTGGCGGACGATCACACATTTTCCAAATCGCTTAGCGCTCTGCCTGCATTGGCGGATACCGCCCTGGTAGCTTTGCACCCACGAATCCGAGAATTTCTCAGCGCGCGGCAGTTCGCCGACTATGTCTGCCTGGGGCAAGGCCCTTTCTACGGCTTGGCCTGCGAAACTGCGCTCAAGATTACCGAGATGTCAGCCTCTTACGCTCAGAGTTTTCACACTTTGGAGTTCCGTCACGGGCCGAAGGCTATTGTGAGTCCCGAGACTCTTGTGATTTTTCTGCTCTCCGAACGAGGCTACGACGCCGAGTGTGACGTGTTGGAGGAGATCAAGAGCTTGGGTGGAACCACTTTGACGCTCACCAACCAGGCGGATGAGCGCGCCCGGGCTGCATCCGATCTGCTAATCGAGTTTGGCTTCGAACTACCCGAGCTGGCGCGGATGGCGCCGTACGTTTTCGCAGGGCAACTTATAGGTCTGTATGGGGGGCTGAAGAAGGGCCTCAATCCTGATCATCCACGCAATTTGAGTCGCGTAGTCATCCTCAACGAATAGGATTCGCGGAGTGCGACACACCATTTCAGGGTTTAGGTCGATTCCCGGCGAAGTAAATCCTAGTGCCGCTATCTTGACACTTCCACTAGCAGATGGTCCTTGAAGTCGGTTCTTAGTCGTGGTGCGTTGTCGGCTGTGGCCTCGACTGTACCCAAGTCTTTGCCGTTCGCGTAGTCAATCACGTGATATGAACCGGGCGTAAGGCCGCGCAATTCCACTTCGCCTCTCCATTGTGCAGCGGTAGGAGCGAAGAACGCGTAATACATCTTGCCGTCCTTCTCAATCGCGTACCCCTCGGGCAGGTCATAACCGTCGACGTAAAGATTGCGGAAGATGCCTTTGGAAAGCATCTTTTCGTTGTAAATCCCGATCCATTTCTTCCAGTGAGCTTCTTTATCGGCAGTCAGCAGCACAGGTTTATACTTCGGGCCGGGATCAGGCCACACGAATTTTGTTCCCACCACACCGCCAGCCCCGATGGTCGAGGCAAAATCGCTGCCGTGCTCTGACCACTCGTTGCCCACACGAGTCATCTCTGAAAGCTCCACATGATCGCCGTATACAGCCGCTTCGGGTCCGAGCAGCGCTTTGTACATCTTGATGCGGCGACGCACCTGCACGGCGCCGACCGGGTCAGCAGTCACTGCCTGGTCCATGTAGGGCAACCAGGCCAGGGATGGCGGAGTTCCACAAGGGCAGCTTTGCGTCACACTCTCAGGTTTTATTGAGCGCGTGGTCTGAAAAATGACTTTGTACACGTCAGCCATTGCATTAACTGAGTCCTGCGGCGACTTGTGATGATGCGCCGGGTTGTAGCACATGGGCACGCTGTAGATGTTGTCCAGCTTGGAGCCGTCGAAACCCCAGTCGCGAATAAACTTCTCCGTCAGCTGCCTGTAGTAGGCCTGTACCTCGGGCACTGCCGGACACAGCGCAGCCAAGTTGCGGGTCATACGGGCACGCTTGCCGTTCTTGTCGAGGATGAACCAATCGGGATGCTCCTGTGCCACCTTTGAGACGACATATTTGTGCGACTCCCACTTGCCCTGACCGTCTTCGGCGGCCAAAGGCAGCCACCACAATTGAACCAACTCTCCCTGCTTGTGGAAATCGTCGGTCATCTTCTTAATGGAATCGCCCGGAAATGTGTCCGGTCGCGGATTCCAGTCGCCATAGGTGTCGAACCAGCGGTCATCCAAGGTTGCCCACTTGATGCCGAATTCTTTCAGCTTAGGCACAGTGCCCAACATTTGTGCCGGTGTAACATTGAATTCGTATCCCCAGCCGCACCAGCTCACGTTGTATGCCTCGCTCGACGGCTTAGGAATTTCCCAGCCTTCCTTTTGCAGAACGCTTGACCACAGACGCAACGGCTCATAAAAGTCCCCGTAATAGACCGCAACGAAACTGCGCGGTGTCGAGTAGCTCTCACCGGGCTTGAGGGTTGTGTCCGCTGGAATACTAACGGCCGTGCTTACTCGTCCGTCGCGCTCCACTTTGACCGGCAACGAGAGCGATAAAGGAAGCGTTTCGACGTGGCCAATGGCTTCTCCGACCGATGCGGTCCAGAACGCCAGCACTGGAATGCCCCCGCCGTAACCGCCCTTTACGATTCCACCCATCAGGTTTGGCTGGGAGAACCGGCTCGTGAGCTTGACAACGTCGTCCTTGCCCCATTCGTAGCTTGAGCCCTGATACGACCACATATCATATGGATGCTCTTTCACCATGTGGGAATTGAACCTGTGTTGCTGTTCGACGATGTGGTCAAGGTGATACTCGGAGTTTCCCGTGTCAGTGTAGGCGACACTACTGAGCAGAATATTTGGGAAGTCGTCATAGACTTCGACATGCAATGTCCGTCGAAGACTTGTGCCAGAAGGCCCCATGGGCTGGGCTGGAATTTCTACATGCTTCCCGCGTCCGAGCTTCCCGATAGCTTCGGTAATTCTTGTTTGGCCGAAATCCAGTGTGAAATGAATTTCTTTCCCCTCCTGCACCAGGTAGTCGCTCTCCTCGGGGTTGCCCGGGCGCGGGTCATCGAGGCTAAGTTGCTGTCCACCTTTCAACAGCCAGGCTTGGATATATCCAGAGGGCAAAATTTGGAATTCGGCGGTGCTGGTGGTTAGCACCACCGGACCGCCGGGTGTTACCACGGCCGAGATCTTGGACGGTTCTGAGTGAGGTTCAGCCTGCTTCTTCGCTGTCCGGGTGCAACCCGCGAGCAGCAACATCGTTCCGACCGCGACAACGATGAGTTTCCGCGAGCCAGCGCAGCGTTTAGTCCGATAGTAGAGCTGTTTCATTGGGTTGCCTTTCGTTCTTGTGCCCCGCCTCTAAACTGGTGGAAGAGCCGTTCCGCATTCAGGTGATAAACTTTCTCCAGCACGCTGTCAGGCAATGCCATCCCGTATATTTTCCACCGCCCCTGTCCGGGATATCCCCAATAGTCAAAATATTCATCTGCTGTTTCCAGCCAGCGAAAGTGGTTTCGGTACATTTCTTCGTCCATGCCATTGTCGGTGCCGAACATGATCCGGTCCTGATACTTCAAGAAAAACTCTCGCGCCCTCCGCGGTTGCCGGCCTAATTCCGCCTGGCGCGCGCCGAATTCGACCATCATATTGGGATATCGGTCCAGTTCGGCGGAAACGTAGTCGAGATTCTCGGGCCAGTTGGCCATGTGCAGTGCCACGAACGTGGTATGCGGATGCCGCGCAAGGATACGATCCCGCGCCTCTAGAATCGATAACTTGCTGGGAAACTGTGGGCCGTAGAAGCTCCAGTCGGGATGCTCGATCAACTCCTCGTACCGCTCGTTGGTGTTGTCGATGGGATGGAAAAATGCCTCAGGATCGCTGACGTGGAGTGATACCGGAATGCCGAGCCGACCGCACTCTTCCCAGACGGGATCTAGCCGAGGATCGTCCACCCGGATCAACTTACCGGTTTTATCCTTCACGCCCAGACCTAGATCTTTTAAGATCTTCAGGCCGCGCGCGCCTCGCGATACAGCGTCATCATGCTGCGCTACCATCTCCTGGCTGAAGCTGGGATCGTCTATTTTTGACCAGTCGATCTGCGAGAAAACGACGAAGCGCCCAGGATAGGGCTTGACCATCGTGTCCAGCACTCTCTGAAGTTTCTCGCCCCACATACCGGTGAGAATCACAACCGTTTTAACGTTGCTGTTGTCCATTACCTCAATTACCCGTCGTAGAGGCATGGGATCCTCGATTCCCTGCGCGTCGTTGACATGATTGTGTACGTCGATCACGTAATATTTGGCCCGCTCGACTTTGTGGGCAGCGGCGTGCAGCATCGAAGTCGGGTTAAAGTCTTTCAGGAGCAGCGTCTTTTTCTGATTTGCATCGGCAGCGGACTTGTAACCGATCTCTGGAGACTGGGTGGGAGACTGTCGGGCATCTTGTGCTCCGGCCCAGGAGGTGAGGAAGATCACGCTGATGGACGTAGTTTTATGCAGCCTACTCATGCTTCGGCCCCCGAGCAATCCGACTTTCGAATTCTTTCATTTCAGCGCGCTATCGGTTCCTACTCCTTCCGATTCTGCGAAATTGATACGAAGTTCCCGCACATCGCTTCCATGCGTGACCGTGTGCGTCCAAGTTTTTTTCGTAGAGCTATGGCGCTGGGCCGGGTTTTCCCAAGCCGGCACCTTTTTACCTTGACAAGGTTATATAACGAAAGTAAAAGTAAGCGTTCGTAACTATACAGCAAAACTTGTTCGCGCGGAAACGGATTCAGCGCGCCACTTCCACTTGCGGGGACGTCTACCACAGCTTCACTGTACAGCTCGAGGAGGATCGCGATGCCGAGGTTGGCAAGTCGTCGCCTGATCGTTTTCGCCGTAGTCACTCTCGTCCTTGGTTTCCCGACCTTCGCGCGAGCGCAAAAGAATGCCGGCAGCATGGTCGGTACCGTGAAGGATGCAACCGGCGCTCCAGTCAGTAATGCCAAGGTTACGGTCACAGCTGTTGAACGGGGCAGCACCTTTTCCGCCACGACCAATGATGCCGGAGAGTACGTGGTGGGGCCCCTTCGAGTCGGCCGTTACATCGTTATGGTCGAGCACCCCGGATTCAAGAAGGCGGTCTCCGAGCCCGTCAACCTCGACGTGCAACATCTCATCGGCAATGTGCACGCGACTCCGTGTGTCCCCGGCACGTTCTTTAACTCTTGCGCCTTGGGAGAACCTGCTTTGGGCGCCTTCGGGAATGTTCGTCGGAACAGCGTGCAGGGCCCGGGCTATCAGATTTGGGACTTCTCGCGGTTCAAGAATTTTCCGATTTCTGAGCGCACAAAATTGGAATTCCGTGCGGAGTTCTTCAACCTGTTCAATCATCCCAACCTGCAATTTGCTAAGTCCGGGCCGCAGAATTCCATCGACACGACAACCTTTGGGACGCCGCAATTTGGATTCCTGACGGCGGCACGCGACCCACGTCAGATTCAGTTTGCACTGAAGCTTTCGCTTTAAAGGCTGAACAGAACGGAAGGATATTCAACAAAATGCGGCGGAAGCGTCGGTGCATGCGGCTAGTGCTGTGTCTTAGCGTGATTGTCTTACCGCGGGCTTTCGCCTCTCGGCAGTCATCCAATCTCACTGAATTGGAAAGCGGCTGGAGAATAGCCTCCGCCAACAATATTTCAGGGGATGAAGCTTTGATCTCCCAGGGTGGCTACGACGCTTCCCGCTGGTATGCCGTCAAGCACATGCCCGGCACAGTCTTGCAAGTGCTCGAAGACAACGGAGTTTACAAGAATCTGTACTACGGCATGAATCTCACCCCGCCGGGAGACCTTTGGAAGCAAGACTGGTGGTATCGCACGACCTTTTCTGCGCCGGCAGGGCACGACCTGTACTCCCTCATCTTCAAAGGCATTAACTATCGAGCAGACATCTGGCTCAACGGGCACAAAGTCGCGGATTCCTCGCAGGTTGTCGGCATGTACGACAGCTTTGAGTTTGATGTCACGAAATTTATTCGTGTGGACGGGCCCAATGTGCTCGCTGTGAAGATCACTCCGGAGAGAGGACTGCTCTCCGAAGATGGCTTCGTAGTAGGCGACCATCCGGTTGAGCTGGCTGACAGTTGGCTCGACTGGATCAATTGGAAGTACATCGGCTACCACGATCATGCGCACAAGGTAAACATTCCGTTCGTGCCTGATCGCAACGCCGGAGTCTGGAAGCGTGTTTTCCTGAGCACAGCCGGCTCGGTTACGATTCGCAGTCCTTATGTCGTCACCGATCTACCCTTGCCGGCGCTCACTCCTGCTGCTCTTACCGTCTACTGTAATCTTCGCAACCATAGCGAGAAGCCCGTGGCAGGAGTTCTTCGTGGAGAAATCTCGCGACCAGGGAAAGCGACCATCGCTTTCGAAAAAAACGTCACCTTGCGGGCGTCAGAAACGGCCGAATTTGCATTCACATCTTCGGAAGTGACCCAGCTCTCGGTTCCGGATCCTGAGTTGTGGTGGCCTTACCGCTGGGGCAAGCCGAACCTCTATCACCTGAAAATGGATTTCGCGTCGGATGGCAAGACTTCTGATTCTCAGGAAATTGATTTTGGGATTCGCAAAGTCACGCAAGCCCGCGATCAGGACAACAGCTTCCCTGATATTGGCAGCGGCGGAGGCAATTTCTACCTTCAGATCAACGGCCGCGATTACCTGATCCGCGGCGCGGCTTACACTCCAGATCTCCTTTTCAAAAACGACCCCGACCGGGACGCTGCCATCGTGAGCTACGTGAAAGACCTCGGATTGAATCTGATCCGGTGGGAGCTGAAGATTGCAGATGAGACCATGATTGATCGCGCTGATCGGGAAGGTATTCCCGTCATGCTGGGCTGGATGTGCTGCATGCAATGGGAGCACTGGAGTTTGTGGAGCGCCGAAGATCATTGGGTTGCCCGGGCCAGCTTGCGCGCGCGCCTGAATGAATTGCGCGCACATCCGGCGGTCGTGCTTTGGGCAAATGGGAGCGACGGCCTGCCTCCCGACCCGGTTCTCAATGACTATCACCAGATAGAAAAAGAGCTCCACTGGCAGAACGCCATTGTGGATACAGTGGCGGAGAGAAACCGCACATGGAGCGGCGTTCACATGGTCGGCCCTTACGTGTGGCGGCCGCCTTACTATTGGTTCAGCGATGTCTACGGCCCTGCCCGGGGATCCTCCGCCGAAGAAGGCGACAATGAAACCATCCCGCCTCTGGAAAGCTTAAAGAAGTTCATTCCTGCCGATCACGTTTGGCCTCCCGATGACTACTGGTACTTTCATGCCGGGGGAAATGAGGGAGGCAACAATACGCTGGCGAATATTCGCCGAGCGATCGATCAGCGTTACGGCCCGACCAACAGCGCGGAGGAACTGGCAAAGAAAGCTCAGTTGGCCTACTACGAAGATGTTCGCGCGCAATACGAAGCGTACGCAACCCACTGGTCCAACCGAAAAATGGTGATGCATTGGATGATGAACAGTCCCTGGCCATCCTTCTTCGGACATCTCTTCGACTACTACTTCAAGCAGGGCGGCGGTTACTTCGGGGCCAAGAAGGCGATGCGACCGGTTAGCGTGGTGTGGGACTACTATGCGACCGCCGACCGCAGCACGGCTCACGTGTACGCCGTGAATCAAACTGCTGAGCCTCTACAGCACGTGAATGTGTCGGTGGCTTTTTACAACGTCGATGGAACCCGCAAGTATGTCAATGAAACGAAAGACATCGAGGTGGCTCCTTATTCGTCGCTCGCAGCGATGTCGGTGGCGCGGATTTCAGGTCTCAGCTCAAGCTATTTCGTCCGTTGCCGCATGAGCGCAGCCGACGGCAGCGTTCTCGCCGAAAACACTTACTGGGAATCCACAACGGACGACGACATGGGCAGTCCTAACAATGATGACCAGTTCACGACTAAGCTCGTGAGGTGGGCTGACCTGACCGCCCTAGATACAATGCCCCGGAGTGAAGTAACAATTTCGAGCACGCTCTCCGCAGCGAACGGGGAAACCACGGCCAAAATCACCCTCACAAACCGCTCCCATCACATAGCCTTCTTCTTGCGCGCAGAAGTCACAAAGACCGCCGATGGCGAGGAAGTCCTGCCCATCACCTACGAGGACAATTACATCACCCTCTATCCTCACGAAGCACGAACACTCGCGGCCAAATTTGCAACCTCCGCTTTGGAGGGTGGCCGTGCTTCTTTGCGCGTTGAGGGTTACAACGTGGTCAAGAAGATCGTGCCGCCGAGTCAATAGCCGTAAGAGCGAGATGCGCGCGCTGATCCAGAAGTCGCAGCACCTTGGTCCGTACAACATCAACTGCGAAGCTCGCCTTGCCCTGGGTGAACTGGAGATGAAACTTAATTTTCCTCGGGCCGCGCTCAATCTCATCTCCCTGGCAGCGGAGATTCGCAGTCGGGGCACTCGAGCTCGTCGCTCGACAGGCGGAGCAGGCGATCACGCCAATAAGCTGGCACAGTAGTTTCAGCACTGACCTGAAAGCGCGGCCATGGTGGCGGCAGCTAACCGAAGCCTGAATAGATATTCAAGCTGTTCATGCCTTTGATTGGTCCAGGTAATGCGTGTCCGATACTCCGCGTAGGAGTTTGGCGGCGGCCTCGGGCGTGATGTCGCGCTGCGGCATCGCCAGCATCTCGTAGCCCACCATAAACTTTCTCACCGTCGCTGACCGTAGCAGCGGTGGATAGAAATGTGCGTGCAAATGAAATTCCACGTGAGCATCGCCATCGGTTGGCCGCTGATGAAAACCCATGGTATACGGGAACGAGGTCTGGAATAGTCGTTGGCCAAGACCAATCGTTCTTTCTGCTCTAGTTCCAGCTTGAGATAATCCTCCAGCAAGCTTGAGGCATGACTTTGCTGATATTCGCCAAATGACTGCAACTCTTTCGCCAATTCGTTCGGCAAAGATTCGTTGGCCCAAATCTGCCCATGCGGATGCGGATTGCTGCACCCCATCATCGCTCCGCGATTCTCGAAGATCTGCACCGATCGGATCCGCGGCTCACTTCCAAGTTCAGAAAACTCGTCGCACCAGGTGTCCACCACGCGTCGTAATTCCACGACTGCCATTCGCGCAATGGTCAGATCGTGACGGGGTGAAAAACAAACTACGCGACATCGGCCTGCTTCGCTGCGGGCAATCAAAAGTCCCTTTTCCTCAACCTCCCAAGCCTGGGTTTCGGGCTTCAACGCAGCAAAGTCATTATCAAAAACAAAAGTGTGGGTATAAGGCGGATTCTTCTCGCCGCCAGCGCGCACGTTGCCAGGGCAGAGATAACAAGCGGGATCAAAGGTCACCTGGGTAGGGCTGGAAAGGTTTTCGAGCTGGCCTTCCCAGGGTCGCTGGGTGCGGTCAGGCGCAACCAGCACCCATTCCCGAATGAGGGGATTGAAACGACGATGCGGAGATGTTGTCAATTGGATTCGATTCATCGGGTCGCGCAGCGCATCCATGCGGCGATGCCTGTCAAAGCGTCTGGCCCACTCCATCGGCAGCGGTACAGACGTAAACATCTGGCTTCATACCTGTGGATTGCTCGTAAGCTTCGCTTACCGTCAACCTGAATGATTCAACGTAATCGCAACGGACCAGATTGATGGTGCAGCCGCCAAAACCACCGCCCATCATGCGTGCTCCGTATACGCCCTCGGCTTGCATAGCGAGCTCCACCATAAGGTCGAGCTCCCGGCAACTTACTTCAAAATCGTCGCGTAGGCTCACATGCGATTGACCCATCAATTCGCCAACGGCCTCCAGATCTTCTTGCTCCAGGGCCGCGGCGGCTTGCAGGACGCGGATGTTTTCCTGGATGACGTGACGGCACCGGCGCAGAATCGTTTCCGGCAACTCAGAGCGACAAGCCGCAAGATCGGCAAGTGATGCGTCCCGCAAGGCCCGCACGCTCGGATGATTCTTAGCGATATATCCGACTCCGGCCTCGCACTCGGATCGCCGCAGGTTGTACTGACCAGTGGCATGATTGTGTTTAATCATGGTGTTACATATCACCAGGCGCGCGTCTCCGCGGAGGGGCAATAGGCGATATTCCATAGAGCGGCAGTCCAGCAATAATGCATGATCGCGTTTTCCATGACTGGCAATGAACTGATCCATAATTCCGCAGCGCGCTCCGACAAACTCATATGGTTTGACCAGTCATCTCCAACAGCGCGTAGCCGACGGCGACTTCCATAGACGCGGACGAGCTCAACCCAGCGCCCTGTGGGACGTTGCCAGCAATGAGCAGGTTGGCACCGGATAACCTGCTTTCCGACGCCTCGAGCATTTTCGCAACTCCGATTGCATAGTCGCTCCACTGGCCCACGCGGGTTAATGGCATGTCATTCAGGTCGAACTCGGTACATGCTGAGAAATTCTCCGAGTGAATGACGACTTTTCGGTCAGAGCGTGGAGCAATCGCGGCCCAAGTGTAAAACCCGATTGCCGCTGGCATGACCAACCCGTCGTTGTAATCGGTATGCTCGCCAATCAGATTCACTCGTCCGGGAGCCTGATAAATCCGCGGGGATTCCCCAAACATGGCAGCAAATTTCCGTGCCAGCACGTGAGCCTGCTCTTCGGCGACTGGATTCGTTTCATGCATGCCCGGGTTCAACGATCACACGCCGACCGTGAACGTGCGATTGAGCACTGGAAGAATGCAGTTCAGATCCAAGACAGGCTTTACTATGGTGAACCGCCCGAATGGTTTTATCCCGTGCGGGAATCGCTTGGTGCTGCCTTGATGCTGGGCGGCCAAGCCGGGCAGGCGGAAGCGGTGTTTGGCGCTGAGCTGGAACAATACCCTCGAAATCCCCGGTCGCTGTTTGGCCTTTTGAAGAGTTTAGAAGCCCAGAACAAGATTTCCGACGAGGAATGGGTGCGGCGAGAATTTGAGGCTGCATGGAAGAACGCGGACGTGACACTCGAACTCGGAGACCTGTAGCTATCGCTACTGATTCCGCCCGAGTCACGGACAGTCCGAAAGTAATGCCTCCGGATTGCTCCCGCCAAACGCCCATGGACCACGCATTTCCCGGCACCCATCGATCTTGAAATTGTGGTGCTATGCCGACTTCTGGTACTGATCCGCTCGGTGCCCAGCTGGATCGCTTCCGCATAGCTGACCAACTACTCAGAATTGTCGCATCCGGCGTGTCATTTGCAGCGCAGGCTATAATTGCGCGCACGGATGGCACTCGCTGCTGGCACCAAACTCGGGCCGTATGAAATCCTTGCCATGCTCGGTGCGGGCGGCATGGGAGAAGTTTACAGTACCGCGCACCTGCCGTTCACCGGACGCTACCTGCACGCAGGACACGATTATGAGACGGATGGCCGGCGCTTCTTGCTCATGAAGTCCGCTGAACAAAAAGGGCCGGCATCGCTGCAGGTGGTGCTGAACTGGACCACAGAACTGAAGAAATGATGGCACTTGTTTTATCGGTGCCAATCCGGCAAGCATTACGCCGGGTTGCCGGTGCCCGAGTCAGCAAACGAAGCGGTCATGTAGTTCCCCCTCGCCGGGCCATTGTGCCAGAATCACGCGCCCAGGCCCGGGTTCAACGCCCTCCTCGTCATTCAAAGTTTACCTTGCTAGACGGATCACTTCCGCATGGCCGTGCGATCGCGGCCCATGCCGATACACTTTAGCCCCCGCAGGAGTCTCCTCCGGACGACTACAAGATTATTATTATCAATCGTTTACATCATGTCACGCTTTTTTCCAATTGACATATAATAATATAGTTATATAACATTTAATTTATGGAACAGCTCGACGACACCTTCGCCGCTCTCGCTGACCCTACCCGACGCGCGATTCTCGCCCGTCTTGCCAATGGCGAGGCCACGGTGATGGAGTTAGCGGAACCCTTCGAAATCTCACAGCCCGCCATCTCCCGTCACCTCAAGGTGCTCGAGAAAGCTGGCCTGATCGTGCGACGAGTCGATGGCGCGAAGCACCCCTGCCGCCTCGCCAAAGTCGGCATCGACGTCGTCGATCAATGGCTCGATATGCTCCGCAAAGCCCTGGCAAAGAACTACGACCGGCTCGACAAAGTCCTAGAAACCATGAAAACCAAAAATG
>WNEZ01006092.1_pt1 | contig 14143 bp, 14 predicted proteins | sample 5400521 | NCBI WGS metagenome assembly WNEZ01 (sample SAMN13153339, study PRJNA577476) | soil metagenome | isolation source: 120 cm saprolite under Douglas fir tree site 2 hole 1 replicate 1 | place: USA:California | collected 2015-04-18
GTGTCTCCGGGGTCTATGCCGCGTCCGACCACTATGAATTTGTCCGAGGCGGTGGCCATTTCCGCTTCCAGCCTTTGGGCGCACAAGCTGCGCAGCATCCTGACGCTCGTCGGCGTGGTTATCGGTGTGGCGGCGGTGATCGCCGTCGTCAGCCTGATCAATGGCGCGAATCAATACGTGGCGACACGCGTCTTCCGTCTCGGCGCGGACGTATTTGGGCTTTCCAAGCAGCCCTCCATCATTACCAACGTGGACGACTGGCTCGAATTCCAGAAGCGCAAACGCATCACTTACGACGACTTTGAGGCGGTCCGCGGACTCTGCAAGTCCTGCAAGGAAATCGGCGCCTCGCTGGGCGGGCGCATCGAGGTAAAAAGCGGGTTGAATTCGCTGAAAGACACGAACTTGCGCGCCTGGACTCCGCAGATGGCTCAACTCTACGATGTTGACCTGGTTTCCGGCCGTCACATGACCGAGGAAGACATGCGCGGCGCGGCTCCCGTTTGCGTGATTGGCAACGATCTGGTCGAAAATTTGATGCCTGGCATCGATCCTATCGGAAAGGAAATTCGCTGGAATAATATTCCTTGCGAAGTCATCGGTTACGGGAGCAAGCAGGGCTCCGCCCTGGGAAATTCCCTGGACAACTGGATCATCATTCCCCTCACCACCTATAACAAGAACTACGGGACGCAGCAGGATTCGCTGCGCATCACATCGCGCGCCGGTTCCGCAGCGAAGATTCAAGACAGCGTGGATGAAGTCCGCCAGATCATGCGAGGGCGTCATCACCTTGCCTATGCCAAGCCGGACGATTTCGCGATCGAGACGAGCGACTCCTTTCTGTCGCTGTGGAAAGACATCAGCAGCTCTTTTTTCGCCGTTATGATCGCTATCTCTTCGATTTCCCTAGTCGTCGGCGGAATTGTCATCATGAATATCATGCTCGTTTCCGTGACCGAGCGGACCCGCGAAATCGGGGTGCGCAAAGCCCTGGGCGCGCGCCGTAGCGACATTTTGCTTCAATTCTTGATTGAATCGTCAACGATCTCGGTGATCGGCGGCGCTATTGGGGTTTTGTGCGGCGTCCTGGTCGCTAGCGTTATAACGTGGGCATTTTCGCTGCCGAGCTCCGTGCAATTGTGGTCGGTGATCAGCGGGCTGATTGTTGCTTTGAGTGTCGGGCTTTTCTTCGGCACGTATCCGGCATCCAAGGCCGCCAAGCTCGATCCGGTCGAAGCGTTGCGTTCGGAGTAGCAGAGAGAATTCATGGCCAGCTTCGAAAAAACTTTGCCGCGGCCCGCAGCGCTGCCTCTCCGCGTGCGCATGCGCAAAGAAGGGATGCTCAAGCTCCGCGAAGAAATCCTTCTGGCTCTCGATACACTGAGGAAAAACAAGCTTCGGTCCGCGCTTACCGTTCTTGGGATCGTCATCGGCATAACCACAGTCATTACCGTCACGTCGGTCATCAATGGACTCAATGAAAACGTGCTCGGTGGAATTCGCGAGCTGGGTTCCGACACGATCATCGCCTACCGTTTTCCATGGGCTTCGCTCTCTCGTCCGCCGAGCGAATGGTTTACACGCAAGGAACTCCAGCCCGAGTGGGCGGACGATATTGCTCTGCTGCCATACGTCAAGGCAGCCTCGGCCTCCATGCGCATCTTTCAACCGCAATTCGGTTCCGGCACGGAAGACGTCCGCCGCGGCGCCTATCGCGCGAAAAACGTGATTCTGCAGGGGAATCAACCCTCTATCGGGGAGATCTTCGACTTGAAAATTGAGCGGGGCCGCTTCTTCAATGAAAGCGATTCGGAGCACCGCGCACCCGTGGTGCTGCTGGGATACGACACGACGCGAATTCTTTTTCCCGAATCGGCGGAGAATAGTCTAAGCAAGGAGGTGGTCATCGACGGCCAGCTCTTCACGGTTATAGGCACCCTGCAGAAACAAAGGCAGGGCATCTCCGGCGGTTCCAACCCGGAGGACAACTCCGCATACATGCCCGTCACCACGCTGCGTAAACTCTATCCCAACAGGAAGGACTACGTGATTTTCGCCAAGGCCCGATATCCCGATAAGGTCGGGGAGGCGGTCGGGGAAATTCGCGAACTCCTTCGCCGCAAGCGCCGGCTGCCAAACAACAAGCCTGATGACTTTGCGCTGTTCACTTCGGACTATTTTCTGGACTTGTGGAACAAGATCAGCGGGCTCATCTTCATTTTAATGTTCGCGATCGCTTCCGTTGGCCTGATCGTCGGAGGAATCGGCGTGATGAACATCATGCTGGTCAGCGTCACCGAGCGGACACGCGAAATTGGCGTTCGCAAAGCCATCGGCGCAAGACGCTCCAATATCCTGGCGCAATTCCTGATCGAAGCCGTCACGCTCAGCGCCGTTGGCGGCGTCATCGGTGTTCTCTTCGGTTCCGGCATCTCCCTGCTGCTGCGCTACGGACTGAAAATGTCCGCGGTGCTCTCTTTTTTCTGGATCATCACCGCGCTCGTTCTGTGCGCACTGATCGGCATCGTCTTTGGCGTCTATCCCGCCTGGAAGGCCGCCCGCCTCGATCCCGTCGAAGCTCTGCGCTATGAATAGCAATTGGCGCTCGCGCACTATTTGTATTCGACTAAGATGATTCTTCAAGAAGTTTGAGCTGCACCACGGCCGTTTTCCCATAATGTTCCCCTTCCAGAATTCGGACCTGGCAGCGCGACTGCGTTGGCTGGACCTCCAGGATTCTCACCTGCGTTCCGCTGGGCACCATCAACAGCTTTTGCGAAGCAATCAAAAGTGACAATCCCACATCATCATTCGCTGCATCGAGCTTCTCTCTTTCCGCTGTGGATTCTTCATCAGTGGACACCAACGTAAAAGGCAGCGGGCCATCGCTGCTGAGCTTCGCGACCTGGCCCACTCTCGAATTCGCGGCTGGAGCTTTACCGGCCGTCGACAGTCTGGCAGCCTGTTCCACAATGGCGATGAACCGGTAGCCGCGCTTGGGAAGCGTTTCGACGAAACGGGGCCTTTTGTTATCGTCGCCCAGGGCCTGACGCAGTTTCTTGATAGCGGTGTTGAGGCTGTGATCGAAGTCCACAAAAGTGTCGCCAGGCCAAAGCCTTTTCTCGAATTCCTCCCGCGTGACGAGTTCGCCCGGACGCTCCAGGAGCAAAGCAAGAACCTGAAAGGGCAGCACTTGCAGTCTTATTTTGCGCCCGGCTTTGTAGAGTTCACCGGCTCGAAGATGCACCTCAAAAACGTCAAAGCGTGTGACAAGAGGGGGACAGCCAGACGTCGACATACAAACCTCAATGCGTCGCCCGAATATAACACGCCTCTGGAAATTCACGGCTGGGCACGTCTACCGGATTAAGTCTGCTGTTTTCCCGGACTTCGCAGTTCATTGAAAGACTCCTTTCAGTTCATCTCGGGTGCATTGCGCTCGGGTGAGAAGTGCGCGAAAGTGCACAGCATCTCATGACGCTTCAGGGGCGCCAGGGAGCAAAAAGACCAGGCCGGCTCCCACCGCCCTGACATGAAAGAAAGAGGAGGTTCCCATGAAAACGCGAGCGTTGGTGATGACAACTCTATTTGTTCTCTCCTTCCTGGTGGCGGCACAAGTTGTCCAGGCAGACGAGCCCATGTTAGTGAACATTCCATTTCCATTCGTGGTAGGCAACGTGACCCTGCCTGCCGGTGAGTATCGCGTCCAGAACTTGGACAGGCATCCCGCCGTGGTCTTGATTCGCTGCTCAGACGCGAGCGCTGCGGCTATGGTGATGTCGAATGCAGCCCAGGCAAAGGAGACCCAAACCGAATCAAAGCTGGTCTTCAACCGATATGGCAACCGCTATTTCCTTTCGCAGGTTTGGGCGGCAGGCTCTATACGCGGAAGGCAACTCTTGAAATCGTCCCGAGAAAAGGAAATTTCGCAGTTGACGAGGATCGAGACGAAGAGTGAAGTTACGCTGGTAGCCCGCCTGTCCCCAGCCAGGCCGTGACAGCCTCCCAACCCCAATGGCAAACCAGCGGACCGGAAGCCGGAGCCCTCAGCTCCGGCTTCTCTTTGTTTCAGGAACCGCCCCGCTGAACCAGAGTTTTCCTACCTTGTTGACCTGCAAGCGGAAGTCGAATAGAAACTCACTCGTAGCGCAGCGCGACTATGGGATCCACCTTCATGGCCCGCCAGGCTGGTACGCCGCACGCTATGACCGCCACACCTGCCAACAGCACAATTACTCCCAGATAGGTAACGGGGTCGAAGCGCGATATGCCGAAGAGCATCGCCGCGATGGCCTGACTCGCCGCAACTGCTCCGGCCAGACCGATCGAGACACCCAGCACCGTGAGGGTCATCCCCTGGCGAACTACCATGGCAAGGACACTCTCACGGGACGCGCCAAGTGCCATGCGCACTCCAATCTCGCGCGTGCGTTCGGCCACGCTGCCGGAAAGCACGCCGTAAATTCCGGCGGCCGCGAGAATCAGTGCAACCAAAGCAAATGTCTCGAATAGGGTCAGCGCGAAGCGGCGCTCGGCAGCCGTGGAAGCCAGCAAATCGTCCATGGTCGCCACGCGCACAATAGGCTGATCCTTATCAACGGACCAGATGGCGTTTCTGACCGCGGGAGCAAGCGCCCCTGCGTCACCGCGTGCGCGGACCACAAGGGACTGTACATTGTCCACATCGGACCAGTGCGTGGTCGTAATGTAGAGTGCATCCGAATCGCTCGCCGCCAGCGACACTTGCTTCACGTCGCCCACCACACCGACGATGGTGTACCAGGGCCGGTCCGGGCGGCCAATATCGGGGCCCATGCGAACACGTTGGCCGAGGGGATCTCGGCCGGGGAACTTGCGCATCGCCAAAGATTCGCTGATAAGCACCGCCACTGGTGAGTCAGCCATGTCGTGCTCGTCGAGCAGACGGCCGAGGCGGAGCGGGATGCCCATTGCTTCGAAGTAGCCTGGGGTGACGGCATATCGAAAGCCGGCGTAATCACCGTTGGGACTGTTGTCATCCTCGAACTGTATGCCATATCCGTCCAAGTCCCCGCTGAGCGGCAACTGGCTGGTGAACGCCGCCGTCTTAACGCCGGGAACGCGGCGGACGGCTTCGAGGGCCTGAGCGAAGAACCGGTATCTGGCACTGTCGTCGTCAAATCGGCGGCCGGACGCCTGCACCTGCATCGTAAGTACGTGGGAAGGATCGAATCCCGGAGCGATCGCGAACAGATGATCGAGACTGCGCAAAAGCAATCCCGCACTAACCAGCACTACCAAAGCGAGCGCAACCTCCGCAACGACAAGCGCACGACGCGCCCATTGGTGGCCCCCCGCGGTGCGCTGCGAGCTTTTCTGCAGTCCAATTTGTGGTTCATTGCGAGACGCGCGTAGCGCCGGAATCAGCCCGACGACCAGCCCGATCAGCGTGGTCACACACAATGCGAAAGCCAGCACCGCGCCGTCGACACCTATCGCACCAACGCGTGGCAGCTCCGATGGGCTGAGTGCTACGAGCACGCGTACGCCGAGCTGTGCCACGGCCAGGCCGGCAACACCGCCCGTCACGGCCAGGAGCAAACTCTCCGTGAGGAGTTGTTGGATAAGCCGCCTGCGCCCAGCGCCAAGTGCCGCGCGCAATGCAAATTCACCGCGGCGCCGTACACCGCGCGCCAGCAAGAGATTGGTCACGTTCACGCAAGCGATGATCAGAACGAGCAGGACCGCTCCAAGCACCGCGAGCAGGGCCGGACGAACATTTTCGGTAACGTCGTGTTGGAGGGAATTCGCGGTCAACCCCAGCTCGAGGGACGCCCACGCCGGCCTGGGGAACTCCCGTACTGGATTGCACGCGATGGTGTCGAGTTCCCGCCGCAGCTGCTCGCTTCCTAAACCTGACCGTAGCCGACCCACCATTCGCAAGTGATGGCCCCACTCCCTGGTCTGAAGGGAAGTGATATTGCGTGTGTCGTATTGCAAAGGCGACCAGAGCTCGGCCAAGGAAGCCAGAACATTCTCGAATGCCGCCGGCAGCACGCCGATGACGGTATACAGATTGTCGTCAAGCGTGATCTGCCGTCCGACAATCGTGCGGTCACCTGCGAAGCGTCTCTTCCACAGCACGTCGCTGAGGATTACCACGCGTGGCCCGTTGAGCTGGTCATCAGAAAGATCGAAGTCCCTCCCTAGGGCGGGTGAAATGCCCAGCGTACGAAAGTACGTCGCGCTCACGCGCTGCCCATCCAATCGTTCCGGTTGCGTTGTGCTGGTTAGAGTCGGACGCCAGGGTTTCGTCACCGCCATCGCCTCGAACGAACGGCTCCGCTCCAATACTTCGCGATAAGTGTGGAACGTCACGTCGAGTCGCGAGCCGTCGCCGCGTACATCCGAAATCATCATGATCTGGCTGGCGTCCGGGTACGGCAAAGACTGGAACAGGATGGGGTTCACCGCGCTGAAGATCGCCGTCGTTGCGCCAATGCCCAGCGCCAGCGTGAGTACGGTGATCGCCGTGAACCCCGGCGTACGCATCATGTTGCTTGCGCCATAGCGCAAATCCTGCAGTAGAGATTCAACGAGGTTCACGCCCCGCGCTTCGCGGCCTTCTTCTTTGACACGTTCGACGCCGCCAAACTCAATCCGCGCGCGCCGCAGCGCTTCTTGATGCGGCACTCCACCACGCACCAAATCCTGCGCGTATGCTTCCATGTGGAAGCGCAACTCCGCCTCCATCTCGCTCTCCATCCGCGAGCGTTGTAGCATCGCGTCCAGCCAGGAACGAATTCGGCTCCACAACGTCATACTCCCTCCGCCGCAGCGACCAATGTGATCACCCCATCAATATCGTAAGCGTCGGCAGTAAGTACGCTGTTCACTCGTACCTCAGCGCGACCATGGGATCGACGCGCATCGCTCGCCGCGCTGGAAAATAGCTTGCGGCTAACGCCAAGAAAGCCATGGCCAAAGCGACTGCGGCAAAGGTCGGTAGGTCACTCGGTTTGACTTCAAACAAGAATCTCGCGAGCACGCGCGTCAAGGCGAGCGCGCCCACCCCTCCTATAGCGATTCCCACCGAGATCAGCACGAGCGCTTTTCTTAGCAGAATCCGCAACACGTCCACGCTCTGAGCGCCCAACGCCATGCGCACGCCGATCTCCTGCGTGCGCTGCGCAACGGAGTAAGCCAATACGCCGTAGATGCCTACGATGGTGAGGGTTAATGCAATCAGCGCGAACGTGGCCAGCAATCTGACCTGGAACCGCGTTTCGGCAGTCGTCGTGGCAATCAGGCTGTCCATGGAGGCAATCGATATGGGCTGATTCTTATCGACGTCCCGCAAAACGGTGCGCATCCCAGCAGCGAAACTTTCCGGACGAGAAGCAGTTCTCGCCACGAACGTCATGTGACTTAGAAAGAATGAGCTTGAGACCTGAAGATACGGCTGGTAGATAGCCGGGTCCGAGTTTTTCGCCAATCCCTTTTGCTTCACATCTTCCACAACGCCAACAACGGTGACCCAATCTTCGGGCTTGGGTTCATCTTCCATCGAAATCCGCTTGCCCACGGGATCTGCGCCCGGCCAGAGGGTTCGCGCGACCGACTGGCTCACGACTACCACACCTGGAGCAGTCGCGTTATCACGTTCCGTGAACTCGCGTCCCAGTAACAATTGGATTCCCATGGCCTTAAAATAACCCGGGCTAATGCACGGTTTATCGACTATGAAACCCCTTGGCCGGCCGCCTTCTACTTGAAAAGTCCCCATCGTTAATTCTCCGCCAAGGGGAACCCAGTCTACGGCGCCTGCAACAAGTACGCCTGGCAGCCGAGAAAGCTCTGCGAGCGTTCGCGTATGAAACGCTTGCATCTGACCCGCAGTGCGATAGGTAGAATCCGGCAGGTCAACAGTCATGGTCATTACGCTGCGGGGCGAAAAACCAGGATTCACAGCCCGTAGCCGCAGAAAGCTCTCCAGCATCAAGCCTGCGCCCGTGAGCAAGACCAGCGAAAGGGCAATTTCAGAAATCGTCAGCGCGCTTCGTATTCTTTCATGCCCCGTAATCACGCTGCGTCCAGCCTTGCTCAACGATTCCCGCGCACAATGCCGGGTAGCTTGAAAGGCTGGCACCAAGCCGAACACAATGCCAGTTATAACCGAGAGGCCTAAAGTAAAGGCGAGGACCCACCCGTCAATTCGAATCATCTCCATCCGGGGGACTTTTCCGGCGGGAGCCAGAGCGGTCAAGGCCGGAACGCCCCAAATGGCCAGCAAGATTCCAGCGGCACCGCCTGCCAGGGAAACCAAGGTGCTCTCCGCGAGTAACTGGCGAACCAAGCGCCAGCGGTTTGCGCCTAGAGTGCTACGCACCGCCATTTCCTGTCCCCGGCCAGCGGCCCGGGCCAAGAATAGATTGGCTACGTTCGCACACGCGATCAGGAGTACGAATGCCACTGCGCCAGCGAATACCAACAACGACGGTCGAATGTCTGCGACCAGTAGGTCTTTCAGCGGAATAATCTGCGGCAACCGGTCTCTTTTGCTTTCACCCAGACTCAGAGGCAAATGATCGGCGAACGTTTCCAACTCCGCTTGCGCTTGTTGGGACGAAATGCCGGTTTTCAACCGCCCCATTACAGGCCGAGTGAACGAATTGTGCTCATCAATGCGAATGGCCAGCGGCATCCATACCCTGACGTCGGGGAATGCAAAGCCGGGTGGCATGACACCGATCACCGTGCGGCTAACGCCGTCTAGCCCGATTGTCTTTCCTAAAACTTTGGAGTCTGAACCAAATCGCTCTTTCCTGAGTTCGTTGCTGAGCACAACGACATTGTCGTTCCCCGCTTCGCCTTCCCCGGCAAGAAATGCTCGGCCGATTTCCGGATTTGTTCGAAGCAGGGGAAAAAACTCTGTCGTCACATACGACACCGGAATTTGGGCAGGATCGCCGGCGCCCGTCAGATTTGCGGTTGTTCCTATTGTAAAAGAGGCGATCCGTTCGAAGGTCTGATCCTGATCACGAAACGCGAGGTAATCGCGGTCTGAAACGCCGGGGGCCCATCCGAGCGGGCCGATTCGAGCAGCCAACGAAACGAGGAATAAGCGACGCGCTTCCGGGAACGGCATCGGCCGCAGCAACACGCCGTTGACTACCGTGAAGACCGCCGTGTTGGCGCCGATGCCGATCGCCAAGGTAAGTACCGCAACCGCCGCAAATCCAGGGTTTTTGCGCAGCATGCGCAGGGCGAAGCGCAAATCTTGGAGAAGGCTTTCGACAAAATTCAGCCCACGCGCCTCCCGGCCTTCTTCTTTCACGCGCTCGATTCCGCCAAACTCAATCCGAGCCCGCCGCATGGCTTCTTGACGCGGCACTCCGCCACTCACCAAATCTTGGGCGTACGCCTCCAAGTGGAAACGCAACTCCGCGTCCATCTCGCTCTCCATCTGGGAGCGCCGCAGCGTCGCGTCCAGCCACGAACGAATTCGGCTCCAGAAAGTCATACTTCTTCTGCCGTCGTCCCTAAGATTCCTTCAATCAAGTCCGCCATGCGATTCCACTTTTCTGATTCCGCCTGCAACCTCCGTTTCCCTGCGGGTGTGAGACGGTAATACTTGGCCTTGCGCTTGTTTTCTGACTCGCCCCATTCGCTGGCAATCCAGCCTTGATGTTCCAAGCGGTATAGCGCTGGGTAAAGCGAACCTTGTTGAATCTCCAAGCGATCTTTCGAGATTTGCTGAATACGCAGTAGCACGCCGTAGCCGTGCAACGGGCCGAGGGACACGGCCTTGAGGATCAGCATGTCCAGCGTGCCTTGCAGCAGATCCATTTGCTTGTCCATGGAGTGGTCTCTCCTAACCCGCCTAGGAATATAACCGCACTCTCCTAGGCTGTCAAGGAGAAGAATGCGGAGGTCGGACTTCACTTCGAATCAGCGGGAAGAATCGCCGCTTGTCAGCTTCGGCCGTACTGCATAAACTCCTCCGAAGCACGCGAGCGACCCAAGGTGAAACTGCGGCATGAGCGAAGAAGACCTGCAACCCGGTGGAGATCGCTTTCCCCCCACGCGGCGTTCGGTGATCGAGGCGGCGCGCAGCATCGATGCAGGGGAGCGCGAGCGCGCGCTTGAAGCGCTTTGTGCCGCTTATTGGAAACCCGTCTACAAATACGTGCGCTGGCGATGGAATCGCCCGGCGGAAGCGGCCCAGGATCTTACGCAGGGATTTTTTGCGGAACTACTGGAAAGGGAGTTGCTCGACAAGTTCGATTCAAACAAGAGCAGGCTGCGAACGTACCTGCGCGTTTGCGTGGACAGTTTTGTAATGAATGAAGATAAAGCCGGGCGGCGCCAGAAGCGTGGAGGAAGTATCCCCCACGTCGCTCTTGATTTTGCTGCCGCGGAAGAGGAACTGGGCGCAACGGTGATCGATCCCGCAAAGATCGCCTCGCCGGAATCCCTCGAAGAGTTCTTCGAAAAAGAATGGGTGCGCAGCCTCTTTGCGCTGGCGGTCGAGGACTTGCGCGAATTATGCGAGCAGCGCGAACGCACTCGCACGTTTCATCTTTTCGAAGCGTACGGCGCCGCATTCGGCTGGGACGCAAAATGAGATTCCTTTCTGACAGCGCGCTCGAAAGATTGCGTGAGGGCGCTGATGCGCCAGACCTCGCGGGCACGCGTTATCGATTGCTCGATCGCATCGCGCGTGGGGGCATGGGCGTGGTGTATACCGCGGAAGATGAAAACCTCCAGCGGCGCGTGGCCCTGAAAGTACTCGACCTCCCCGGAACAGGCGGTGATCTCGCAAACCGGCTGATTCGCGAGGCCCGTGTGCTGGCCGCTCTCGAGCATCCCGGCATCGTGCCCGTTCACGACGTGGGCACGCTCGCGGACGGCCGCGTGTTCTATACCATGAAATTTGTGGAAGGGCAGCGGCTGGACAAATACATTGAATCCGTCACCTCTTTCCCAGACCGTTTGCGAATTTTTCTCCGCATCTGTGACGCAGTTGCGTTCGCCCACGCCCGCGGCGTCCTGCATCGCGACTTAAAGCCCCCGAATATCATGGTCGGGCCATTCGGTGAAGTGCTGGTGATGGACTGGGGCCTCGCCAAAATTCTTCACAGGGAAGCTTCGAGCCGCGCCGGCGAACCCGATCCGGAAGTCACAGTTTTCGAAAAGCCTCAGCAGCATGCCTCTGCTGTCGCTGCCACCGAAATTTCTGTTGTAACCGGACACGGCACGGTCATGGGTACGCCGGGCTACATGTCGCCAGAGCAAGCGCGCGGCGACGTCGAACGCTTGGACGCACGCAGCGATATCTATTCTCTTGGTGCACTGCTGCGATTCTTGCTCACCGGCCAGCCCGAAGCGGCTCCAAATTCAAGTGGCCCTCGCCTCGAAAAATCGTTGGCCGCCATTTGCACAAAGTCGACTTCCGCGTCTCCCGCGGACCGCTATCCTAACGTTCAAGAGATGGCCTTGGATGTTTCGCGATACCTCGACGGCCTGGCAGTCGGCGCCCACCGCGAGAGCATTTTGGAGAAGGCCGCAAGATTCTACAGGCGCTACCGGTTCTTTATCCTGTTGATTGCAGCGTACTTGGCCATGCGAGTCCTGATTTTAATTTTCATGCACCGATAAGCTTAAAGGAATTTGCAGATACGTTGTAAGGGACAATAGAGAGACAGATCGCGACGGAGGAAGGTGATGAATAAAGTGCTGCTGGGACTTCTGATTGGGGCCCTGCTGGGAGCAATCGACGGCGGGACAGCTTGGTTCACGCCCGCTGTTCGAGCGCAATTGGCGGGAATCATCTTTGGTTCGACGATCAAAGGATTGATCGCCGGAGTGGCGGCAGGCATTTTTGCGCGCAAGGTGAATTCCGTGCCGCTCGGTGTTCTATTCGGTCTCGCAGTGGGATTCGTGCTTGCCTTTCTCGTCGCATATCTGCAGCACGGCTACTATTTCGAAATCATTTTGCCCGGCAGCATCGTTGGGATGATTGTGGGCTACGCCACGCAGCGGTATGGCGCCGGCCCGGCGCCGGCCACACGTTAGCAAACAGTTCAGTACTAAACGACAATTTCGTTCATACAATTTAGGAGGAGAAGCATGTCTCGAGTCATCCATTTTGAAATACCGGCGAGCGATCCTGAACGCGCTTCGGCGTTTTACAAAAAAGTGTTCGGCTGGAAGATCGAGAAATGGCCCGGCCCCATGGAGTATTGGATGGTGACCACAGGGGCGGACGGATCGCCAGGGATCAATGGCGGCCTCATGAAAAACACGGATGTCAAAACAGCCACCAACACGATCGGAGTGGATTCCGTTGACGCCTCCGTGGAAGCGGTGACCAAGGCTGGTGGAAAACTGGTCATGCCGAAGACAGCGATTCCAACTGTCGGATACTTCGCCTACCTCACAGACACCGAGGGGAACCTTTTCGGTGTGATGCAGGTCGACAAGAATGCGAAGTGAGATGTGCACACAAGAACGCTGATTGACCTGGGACCCGCCCTCTCGAGGATTCCTAAACCCTTGGTGGGACTTGCTGTGGGAGGATTCCTGGGTCTCGTCGACGGCTTGAGCGGATTTTTCGAGCCGGCACTTGCGGCGGTCATGACCAGCGTGATCACGTTCTCTTTGCTGAAAGGATTGCTAGCGGGCATCGCGACTGGATATGTTTCGCAGCGAGTGCATTCGATGTTGCTGGGAATCCTGGCGGGAATTGGCATCGCCGCCGCGCTGAGCCTCCCGGTGATTCTACGAGCGGGAATGGCGCTGTTTTGGGACATCTTGCTGCCGGGAATGCTGCTCGGCGCGGTTGTGGGATTCGCAACGCAGAGGTTTGGCCGAACAGGGGGATCTGCATTGGCGGTGCGATGAGCTTACATTTCGAGTGGTCTTATTTCCATGTAAGAGCAAACAAATTTGAGAGGAGAATCACATCGATGAAAAACTTGGCAAAAATTCTGACTATTCTGGTGCTGAGTATGGGCATTCTGTCCATTCCAAACCTTGCAGCAGGGAATGGAGCGGAAGCATTCGAAAAACTGAAAGCGCTGGTGGGCCATTGGGAGACCGATAAGACCAACATGAACAAAGCAACGCTGGACTTGGAATTGACCTCCGGAGGCACGGCGCTGCTGGAGAAGTTCCACATGGTCGAGAACGGCAAGCCGGTGGAGATGACCACGCTGTACTACCTGGATGGCGACCAGGTGAAGCTGACGCACTATTGCATGGCCGGCAATCAGCCGACCATGAAAGGATCGTATGCCGCGGAGACGAAGACGATCACGTTCGATCTGGTAAGCATCTCGAATCTGAAAAGCGCCGATGACGGGCACATGCACCACGCGGTGTACACGTTTATCGACAACGATCATTTCAAGACTACCTGGACATTTCGGAAAGAACAGAAAGATGCTTTCACGGAAGATGTAATGTACGTCCGGACAAAGTAAAATATTTTCCCCGAAGTGATGCACAGGGCGTTCCGGTTTCACCCGAGAGCGCCCTTTTTCGTCGTATCGCATGTAAAATGGCGCGCATCGAATGACCGTTGTGAATTGACTGGTCAGCAGGAGCGATGCGATGAGCTTTGTAGGGTTTGCCGGACAAAAGTATTTGAACCTCGAGACATTCAAGAAAAATGGTGACGGCGTCAAGACGCCGGTGTGGTTTGCAGCGGACCCATCCGCCAGTCTCGATTCGAGCGGCGCGAAAATATACGCTTACACCATCGGCGTATCCGGAAAAGTGAAACGGGTGCGAAATAATCCGCGCGTGAAAATCGCTCCATGCAACATGAGTGGCAAGGTGCTCGGCGAATGGGTCGAAGCGCGCGCAGAGATTATCAGCGGCGAAGAGGCCGTCCGCGGAATGCAGTTGCTCAACAAGAAATATTTTCCGTGGAAGCAGTTGCTGGCAGTTTTCGCCTTCTTCTCCCGCCGTGAAAGGATCGTGTTCGCGATCCGTCCAGTTTAAACCAGCCGGCGGTTTCCATTTGGTCTCCGAAGACTGCGTTCGGTAAGGATAGTTTCGCACGAAGAACTCTCAGTAGTTCAGTTTCAAGGAGAATTGGATCTGCCGCGACGGCCCCGCTGTCTTGCTGATTACACCAAAGCCGCTGCCAAGA
>WNEZ01003188.1_pt1 | contig 14142 bp, 14 predicted proteins | sample 5400521 | NCBI WGS metagenome assembly WNEZ01 (sample SAMN13153339, study PRJNA577476) | soil metagenome | isolation source: 120 cm saprolite under Douglas fir tree site 2 hole 1 replicate 1 | place: USA:California | collected 2015-04-18
CCTTGCCGGTCAGGTCGGATAGGATCGCGAACGCCGCGCGGCGACTCGCGGCCGCTTCCGCCAGCGATTGCCGACGCCGCAGTATCTCCGCGCGAAGAGCCTTCTCCTCGCTTTGTAACGCTGTACCCTCGCGAACGCGAGCGGCCGCGACTCGGTGCTGGGCCTCGAGATCGGTGATCGCCAACTGCAGCTCGGAGATCTGCGACTGCGCCTGGAGCGCGGCGAAGAACGCGTCGCTCACGTTTTCGCGCACCGGATACAGCTCGGCGCGCAGCCGCGCCTGGGATTCGAGGAGCTGCGCGTCCTCCATGGCGCGGCGGGCACCGACGCTGGGGTCGTACAACCTCTGTCCGGCAGCGAGATGCGCGTCGTACGTATCGTGCTGCGGAGTAGGAGGCGAAATCCCACCGGGAAGAGCGATCGGAATTCTCGCGACGTCGGACTGGTACTGCGCCTGACCTTCGACCGTGAGCGTCGGGCGTTGCTCCGCCGTGATGTTCTGCTGGCGCAGGCGCGACTGCTCCGTGAGCAACGCCAGCTCGCGTCCGCGCGGATCGCGCATGACGGCGGTGTCCTGAAGCGCGCCAAGGCGCAGCGAATCCGCAGTCAGCGGTTTCACAGTGTCGGAGACCGGGATCTGCGAATGCGCGCGCGCGACTGGCGCCAGCAAGGCAAAAGCGATGGGAACGACGCGACGATATGTCATGGCCGGAGCGCGCCCCGAAAAAAGTCGGGAAGCTCCTTCTTACGCTGCTCGATAAAGCGCATGAAGGCGTCGTCGTCCATTCCGAAGACGATTGTTAGCATGGGCCGGGCGGCGAAGGGGAAAATGCAGAGCGAGATCAGATTGATCACGAACTGTTGCGGCTTGATGGGGCGCATGGTGCCGGCGCGAACGCGCTCGTTGATCTGCCGCTCGAGGTTCTTTAGAAGCGCGGGCATCACAATCTTCGGGTCAGCACCGAGAGCGCCCGATAGCAGTTGCTGGACGCGCTCAGGATGGTGATGCAGCTCCGAGATCACGTAGCCGGGGACGAACAGGTTCTGAGAAAGGTTGTCGAGGTAGATCGCGATCAGGCGCTCGATCTTCTCGTCCAGTGAGGTCTCGGCGCCGAGCGTCTGGGCAAGCGCGGGGAAGATTCGGGAGGCGACCTGCTGAAAGACGGCGGCGCTGAGACGCTCCTTGGTGCGGAAGTAGTAGTGCAGCAGGGCCTGATTCACGCCTGCTTCGGCCGCGATTTCCTGCATGCGCGCGCCGGCGGTTCCGCGGCGAAGAAACACCGTGCGGGCGGCCTCGAGAATGCGCTGCTCGGTGGCGGGCTCACGCGCCGGAACCTTTGCGGCCGTTCGCTTCGGTGGGGCTTTACCTTTGCGCATTTCCTTAATCATAGAGTTTAATCGAACAGTTAATAACTGGCATTATAGGCGCGAACGTGTGTTTTGCAAGGGCAGAGCTTATTTCGTCGATTCTTCCCGCTGGCATCCGCCGGATGTTTCGCTACTATAAAAGAAGACCCCGAAAAGGAGAAAAAAATGACCACCGCCACCGCTCCTACCACTACCGCCGCCGTCGCCGAGGAGCTCGTCTCCTTCTGCAGGGCCGGCAACTTCATGGATGCGATCAACACTCTCTACTCGCCGGACATCGTCAGCATCGAATCGATGGGAAACGAAACGATGCCCCGCGAAATGAAGGGAATTGACGCCATCCGGGGAAAGAACAAATGGTGGGCCGACAACAATGAGGTCCATTCCTCTGTCGTCGACGGGCCTTTCATCGGCGAGGATAAGTTCGCCGTCTACTACAACTTCGACGTGACGTTCAAGCCAAACGGCAAGCGGACCCCGATGGAGGAGATGGCGCTCTACTCGGTGAAGGATGGGAAGATCGTGCGCGAGCAGTTCTTCTATCGGACGTCCTGACGGTCACGACCACACGCGCGGACGAATCCGCGCGAACGAACACAGTGTCCATCTCTGAGGCGGCGTCGGTAGGCACCGACGCCGCTTCTGTTCCGCACGTCCCGTCGGCTTCGCAGCGCCTGGCCATCGAAGGATCCCCACACCCGCTTCTCGTGCTGGCGGGTCCGGGAGCGGGAAAAACTTTCTGCCTCATCGAGCGGATCGGCTTCCTGATCGATAAGCTCGACATCAAGCCCGAGCGGATCTGCGTCTTCACATTCACCAACAAGGCCGCCGGCGAAATTGCCGAGCGTCTCGTGCGTGAGCTAGGCCCCCGAGTTGAGCGCGTCAAGCGTGGTACAATCCACGCCTTTTGCGCCGAGCTGCTGCGCGAGTTCGGAGAGCAGGTCGGGCTCCAGGCCGGCTTCGGCATCGCCGACGAGCCATATCAGAGATCCGTTCTTCGCCGCCTCAAGGTGCCGGCGAAGATGCACAAGAGCGTTCTCGATGCATTTGCGCGCTGGCGCTTCCGCGGCGAGCCGATGGGTCACCGGTATCAGAAATTCTACGACGGCTATCGACAGATGATCGCCGAGCGAAATGTCGCTGATTTCGACACTCTCGTTCTCAAGACGGCAGAGCTCCTCAGAATCGAGGCCGTGGCGGCCGAAGTGCGGGGACGCTGGGACGCCGTCCTCGTCGATGAATTCCAGGATCTGAATCCGATCCAGTACGCCGTCATCCGTGAGCTGGCTCGGGACCATCGTCACGTCTTCGTGGTTGGCGACGACGAACAGTCGGTCTACTCGTGGACCGGCGCCGACCCAAAGGTGTTTCTCGATTTCAGGAGGGACTTCGGCATCGCGCCCGGCGATGTGGTCCACCTCCAGGACAACCGCCGCTGCCCGCCAGCAGTGCTCGACCTCGCCCGGCGTTTGATCGCCATGAACGAGTCGATTTTCGAGGACCGCGCGCCCCAGCGCACCACGCACGAGTCATCATTTGCCGTTGCGGCGCTCAATTTCGCGGACACGGACCGCGAGACGGGCTGGATCATCGATGATCTTCGGCGCGACCGAGCTGCGCACGACGGACAACTGGGATGGGGCGACGTGGCGCTGCTGTACCGGACGCACAAAATCGGCAGCGCCCTCGAAATTGCGTTCCTGAACGCCGGAATTCCATGCCGTCTCGCGCAGGGACGCGCGCTCGCGGATGACAAGGTCGTGGCCTACGTTCTCGCCGCATTGCGGGTGATCGCGAATCCGCACGATGAGATCCAGCAGGAGCTGTTCTATCAGACCGTCCTTCCCGATGCGCTGTTCGACAGCGCCCGCGCGTGGGCGGAAGAGACAGGGCGCAGCCTCATCGAGCAGCTGGTGCATATGGCTCGCACGCTTCCGCGCGAGCACGGGGACGCCAAAAAAATCTGGCGGGGCTATTATGCCCTGCAAAACCTCGATGCGCTCGCGAAGAGCCACACCTCTCTGAGGTCGCTGGTTGACGACATTCTTTCTGAGAAAGTCGGCACTTACCGCACAGTTCTCGAGGAGCACCAGGACGAGCTAAGCGACCCGGCGACTCACGAGGAGGTTGTCGCCCAAGCCGAACGCGCTCAGCGCGCGATCGAGGACGGGCGGTCGGTCTGGATTCCGCGCTCGGGGGGCGCTGAGATCGCTGCCAAGAAAATGCTGATGGAGATGGGCGTCCGTTCGGTTGCTCTGGGCGGAGCGCCGAGCGCCGGCGCCCAACGCATCACGCCTGAGGATTTTCCATCGCTCGGATTCGGCCTTGGGCTCTTCAAGACAGCGCAGCTCGTGCGCACCCGATCCTTCGCCAGTACCTTTCGCGATTTCACGGCCGTAGATCTCGAGACTACCGGCAAGGATGTCGAAGGCGCGGAGATCGTGGAGATCGCCGCGGTGCGCGTGCGCAACGGCAGGGTCGTGGACGAGTACCAGACACGGGTGAAGCCGCGGGTGCCGATCACATTCGGCGCGCAGGCGACGCACGGCATCTCCGAAGAGGATGTAGCGGAGTCACCGTACTTCGAGACGATGTGGCCCGAGTTCCGTGCTTTCTGCGGCTCGGACATCCTCGTCGCGCACAACGGCTACACGTTCGACTTTCCGATCCTGCGACGAATGGCGGCGAAGCTCCCGGGCGGAACGGACTTCTCGACGTACGACACGCTGCCCCTCGCCCGAACGTTGCACGCCACCAGCAGACGGCTCGAGCACCTCGCCAAACGTTATGGCGTTGCCACCGGCAAGTCCCACCGCGCGCTGGACGACTGCATCACCCTCGCGAAACTTTTTCCATTGCTGAGCGAGACCAGACTCGAGTATGCCCGCAAGACGGCGCTCGTGAATCTCCTCGATCAGCTCGGGATCGCCCTTGCTCTCAGCGATCGCGACTCACTGTGCGACGAGGCGCGGAAAATCTTCGAGTTCATTCCGGCTTATTCGCTCGGGCGCCACAGCGATTGTCTCGATCGTTATGCCTCGGAGCGTGAGTTGTGTGGAGATGCCTCCCTCCCGACCGTCGACGACCTGATCACGCTCCTCGGCGGGCATCAACTGATGTTACGGCTGCGCGCCGAGCGCTCGGCCGAGAAACGGTATCCGGAAACGATGGGGAGATTGCGCCGCCTGATCGATGCCTGCGCGAACGGCGAGCTGGCCGAGCAGATATGCACGTTTCTCGAGCGAGCGGTTTTGTCCAGGTACGATGGAGCCGAGACAGAAAGGAGTCGTGTCAATCTGCTGACGATGCACTCAACCAAGGGACTCGAATTCTCGCGCGTGTACATCGTGGGCGTAGAGGACGAGCAGCTCATTCCAACGCCGCGAAACGGGGTGCTGGGAAAACTGGATCTCGAAGAGGCTCGGCGGTTGCTCTACGTCGGTATGACTCGGACGAAGGATCGCCTGGTGATGACGCGCGTGAAATCGAGGGGCGAGAAATCGACGGGCGGACATCGGTTTCTTGATGAGATGCACCTCAAGCTGATCGGCCAAGTCTGAGTTCGGTGCGCTGAGGACTGGCATCACAAGACTGAAGCAGGGAGCTGACTGCTTTCCAGCCCATCGCCGGAAGCTTTCATACTGGCGCAATAGTCTCGCGGGGTTAACGCTGAGGCGAGCGGGTGACTCTCCAGATGGTATTGCCGACGTCGTCAGCCACGAGGAGCGCGCCCTGCTTGTCGATCGCGACGCCAACTGGCCGCCCCATCGCGTCTCCGTTCTCCCGAATGAAGCCGGTCAACACGTCGATCGGCTTTCCACTAGGTGCCCCGTGTTCGAAGGGGACGAAGATCACCCTGTAGCCGCTGTAGGGTTTGCGATTCCACGATCCGTGCTGCCCGACGAACATGCCGCTCACGAAGCGCGGGGGCATCGCTCGCGCCCCGGACCAGGTCAGACCAAGCGACGCGGTATGCGATCCGAGGGCGTAGTCGGGGACGATGGCGCGATCGATGAGATCCGGACGCTGCGGCTCGATGCGGTAATCGATGTGCCTGCCGTAGTAGCTGTACGGCCAGCCGTAGAATCCGCCGTCACGCACCGATGTCATGTAATCGGGGACGAGATCGCTCCCCAGCTCATCCCGTTCGTTCACGGAGACCCACAACTTTCCGCTCTCTGGTTCCCATGCGAGACCTACCGGATTCCGCAGGCCGCTGGCAAACACACGATGCCTGCCCGTTGCTCGATCGATTTCCCAAATTGCCGCCCGTCCAGTTTCGTGCAGGACTCCGTTCTCCATCGCGTTGCTGTTGGAGCCGACCGATGCATAGAGCTTCGTCCCATCGGGACTGGCGATCACGTTCTTCATCCAGTGGTGGTTGATCCGCCCGGCGTGCAGATCGACCACTTTGACTCCGGGCGCGACGATGTTCGTCGCGCCCGTCACATAGGGGAAGCGAACGATCGCATCGCTGTTCGCGACATAGAGTGCATCGCCGACGAGCGCCATCCCAAATGGCGAGTGTAACCCGGATAGAAATACGGAGCGCGTGTCGACGATTCCGTCCCCGTCGGCATCCCGCAGCAGGATGATGCGATTTTCGTTGGGCACGGCCCCACCGGCCTGCGCCTGAAAATACCTGAAGAAGAATCCCTTGATTCCCTTGTTGTCATCCGGCCTCTTCGGCGCATTCGTCTCAGCGACGAGCACGTCGCCGTTCGGAAGCACGTAGAGCCAGCGGGGATGATTGAGTCCACGGGCGAACGCCCGAACTATGAGTCCTTCGCCTGCTACTGGTGTGGCGTTGTCAGTCCACCTCCTGGCCTTCACGACGTTGATGGCCGGAATCAGCGATTCTTTGGGCCGCGGGATCACCGGATGGACTCCAGTTTCCGCTGAAATCGGCACGCGGGCTGGCGACCCGCAGGCGGCTGCGACAACGGCCGCGCCGAGCAAAAATATCCGCAGGAAACAGTGACGCATGATATTTCGCGGAGCGCAAGAATCACGCGAGTTGCGAGCGGATGATAAGTTTGAAATCATGTCTGAGCGCGAACGGCAGCCAACACGCGGCGAGTGGCGAGTCCCAGTCGGCGGTGAGGAGACCTCAGCGGTATTCGAGCCGGCGACGGGCGGGGCGGAGCAGGGCGTAGTCTTCGCCTTTGCACACGGCGCCGGGGGCAACATGAACGATCGCGGAGTCCTCCAGACCGCGAACACCTTGCGCGCCCGGGGATTCGGCGTCGTCCGCTTCAACTTCCTCTACAAGGAAAAGAAATCCGGACGTGCCGATCCAATGCCGCGACTCAAGGAGTGTCTCGCCGCGGTGGCCGCGCGGGCGCGCGAAGAACTCGCGCCAAAGACTCTGATCATCGGCGGCCGGTCGATGGGTGGGCGGGCGGCGTCGATGCTCGCTGCGGACGGATTCGAGTGCGATGGCCTGTTGCTGCTGGCGTATCCACTGCATCCGCCGGGAAAACCTGATCAATTGCGTGATGCGCATCTGCCGGCGATCAAGGTCCCCGTGATCTGCTTCAACGGGACCCGCGACCCCTTCTGCACGCCAAGCCTGATGGAGGAAGTGTTGAAGCGGGTGACGACCGACTGGGAGATGCATTGGGTCGAAGGCGCCGATCACAGCTTTCACGTCCTCAAGTCGTCAAGCAAGACGGACGCTCAGGTGCTCGCGGAAATCGGCGACGCGGCTCAGGCATGGGTGACGCGGTCGCGGAGAGGGGGAAGCGGCTAGGGGGAAGCGCGAATCGGGAAGGGGGAAGTGGGAAGCGCCAGCGGGGTCAAAAGATAGACAGGCACTTGACATACCCAGAGCGCCGCCTTATTTAACCTACAGGTTACTTAACCGGATAGTTTATTACCGATGCCAGCCGACCAACTCTCCACCGTCCTGAGCGCGCTCTCCGACCCCACCCGCCGGGCGATAATCGCCAGGCTCGCCGTCAGCGGAGAAACTTCCGTCACCGCGCTGGCCAAGCCATTCCGGATGAGTCTCCCCGCCGTCTCCAAGCACTTGAGAGTGCTGGAGGATGCCGGCCTCATCTCGCGCGGCCGCGACGCGCAGTGGCGGCCCGCCCGACTCGAGGCTGCCCCGCTCAAGGACGTCTCCGATTGGGTAGAGCGGTACCGAACTTTCTGGGAAAAACGCTTCGATCGGCTGGACAAATATTTACACGGTCTTCAAAAGGAGAAGCACAATGCCCGCCTCAAACACAGCAAGTAAGCGAGCCTCCGCACCGGCGGAGCAAACGCTCGTCATCAAGCGCACCTTCGATGCACCGCGCGATCTCCTCTGGAAGGTGTGGTCGGATCCGGTGCAAGCGAAGAACTGGTGGGGCCCCGAGGGCTTTACTGCACCAGTTGTCGAGCTAGATGTGCGTCCTGGGGGAAAATGGCGGGCCATGATGCGTGCTCCCGACGGCAAGGAACTCTGGCAGCACGGCGTCTATCGTGAGATCGTTCCGCCCGAAAAGATCTCCTTCACTTTTATCTGGGACGAGCACCCGGAACACGAAATGCTGATCACCATCACCTTCGCGGCGCGCGGGAACAAGACCGATATGGTTTTCCGGCAAGGTGTGTTCACCTCGGTCGAAGACCGGAACGGCCACGAAGGCGGCTGGAACCAGAGCTTCGACCGCTTTGCCGCATATCTGAAAACCGTCGGAGGACGCAAGAATGCTCGCTGACAAGGACGCCGTAGCAACGATCGCGGTGAAAGACCTCAAGACCGCAAAGAAATTCTACGGCGACACGCTTGGCCTCAAGCCAACGCCCGTCCCGGAACCGGAAGTGCTCAACTACAAGAGCGGAAACTCAACCGTGCTTGTTTACAAATCGCAATTCGCCGGGAGCACCAAGGCCACCGCCGTTACGTGGATTGTCGACGATGTCGAGGGCACAGCGCGGGATCTCAAGGCCAAGGGGATTTCATTCGAGCATTACGACTTTCCCGGAATGACCCGAAAGGGAGACGTGCACATCGCGGGAAAGTCGAAAGCCGCGTGGTTCAAGGATCCGGACGGCAACATCCTCGCGGTGGTGAGCGGCTGAGTCTCCCGGCGGCGCGACCCCGGACTACGCGAACCCATGTAGCGCAGCCGTGTCGTAACTAAGATGTTGTCGCGAGTGACTTTAAGTGTGTCAAAAAAGAACGGGGCACCGCGTGTCGATTTCGCGGTGCCCCGTTCGACGTGTAGATAGAGAGCAGGACGACCCGCTCGAATGGCGGGGCCCCGCTCAGAATCCGAAACGACAGGAGACGACAATGCGGTTCATGGTGATAGTGAAAGCCAACAAGGAATCGGAAGAAGGCGGGCTCCCCGACAAGAAACTCCTTGCCGACATGAGCAAGTACAACGAGGAGCTGGCGAAGGCGGGCGTCTTGCTCGCGGCCGAGGGTCTGCAGCCGAGCTCAAAGGGCGCTCGCGTGAGATTCTCAGGAACCAAGCGGGCCGTGATCGATGGGCCATTCGCTGAGACGAAGGAGCTGATCGCGGGGTTCTGGCTGTTTCAGGTGAAATCGTTGGACGAGGCGATCGAGTGGGTCAAGCGCGCTCCAAATCCGTTTCTCACGGGGGAATCGGAAATCGAGATTCGCCAGGTGCACGAAGGCGAAGACTTTGGTCCCGAGTTCGCCTCCGAGCTGAGGGAGTACGAAGAGCGCGTTGGCAAGCAGATGGCCGCCAACGCAAAGAAGTAAGAGAGAATTCCGATTCGCCCATGGGCGAGAAGAAGTGAAAATCTGATTCAACCATAAAAGGAGCAAAGGAGCGACAATGCGATACATGGCGCTATACAAGCCGGGCACGGAGAACGACATGCCGACCGAGAAGGAGATGGCTGCGGTTGGCCAGCTGATCGAAGAGATGGCGAAAGCCGGCACGCTGATCTTGACCGACGGGCTTCAATCCAGCTCGAAGGGCGCGCGTGTCCGAATCGACTCGACTGGAAAGTTCACCGTGATCGACGGACCCTTCACCGAGACTAAGGAGCTGGTTGGCGGCTACGCGATCATCAACGCGAAGTCGAAAGCCGAGGCGATCGAGCTGACTAAGCGATTCCTCAAGACGATGGGGAGGGGTGAGAGCGAAATTCGGCTGATGCAGGACGCTCCGGCGTTTGATGCTGCATCGGCGCCGCCATCTGGCAAGGCAGCTCAGAACCCGCGTGGAAAGGCTGCCGCAAGGGCGTAACGACGCCTTTTCGGCCCTTGCACGAGGGCGCGAAGCTGGTGTGATTGGAGGTCGTGACGACCTCCGACACCCATCGCGCGATCGATGCAGTCTGGCGAATCGAATCCGCGAAGCTGATAGCAGGACTTACGCGGATAGTTCGCGATGTCGGTCTCGCTGAAGACCTCGCGCAGGATGCTCTCCTTGCCGCGCTGGAGCGGTGGCCCGAGTCGGGCGTCCCGGACAACCCCGGCGCCTGGCTCATGGCCACCGCGAAGCATCGTGCGATCGATACGTTTCGACGAACCGAGCGGATCGAGCGCAAACACGAGGAGCTCGGTCACGAGCTCGAGTCACGGCAGGAGCTGGCGGTGGCGGATATGGACGCAGCGCTCGACGACGACATCGGCGACGACCTTCTCCGCCTAGTGTTCATGTCCTGTCATCCGGTGCTCCCTCGGGAAGCGCGGACTGCGCTCACGCTGCGACTGCTCGGTGGTCTCACCACCGATGAGATAGCGCGGGCGTTTCTCGTCCCGGAGGCGACGGTCGCACAGCGCATCGTCCGCGCCAAGCGCACACTGTCCGAGCGGAAGATTCCCTTTGAAGTCCCTCACGGGAGCGAGCTTGCCGCACGCCTGTCGTCAGTGCTCGAGGTCATCTACCTCGTGTTCAACGAAGGCTACTCGGCCACCGCCGGCGACGATCTGGTGCGACCCGCTCTTTGCGAGGATGCGCTTCGTCTCGGTCGCATCCTCGCCGAGCTTGCTCCGGAGGAACCGGAGGTCCACGGACTCGTCGCGCTGATGGAGATCCAGGCGTCACGCCTGCGCGCGCGAACCGGCCCGTCGGGGAAGGCCATACTGCTGCTCGATCAGGACCGCGGGCGCTGGGATCAGATCCTGATCCGGCGTGGTCTCTCGGCGCTCGAGCGCGCGGAAAAGCTCCGTGGGGCGAATGGCCCGTATGCATTGCAGGCGGCAATTGTCGCCTGTCATGCGCGAGCGCGTACCGCGACGGAGACGGATTGGCGACGCATCGCGTCGCTGTATGACGCGCTGGCAGCAGCTGCGCCATCGCCGATCGTGGATCTCAATCGTGCAGTCGCGGTCGCAATGGCTTTCGGTCCGGCAGAGGGTTTGAAGATCGTCGATGCGCTGACGTTGGAGCCGTCGCTCAAGGGCTACCATTTATTGCCGGCGGCTCGGGCTGACCTGCTCGAAAAACTGGGGCGTTTCGACGAGGCGCGGAAGGAATTCGAGCGCGCTGCATCCATGACGCGAAACGCTCGTGAGCGCGAGCTGCTGCTCGATCGCTCGCGTGCACATGCAGGTGATTCACGACCGCAATGAACAATCAATTGGAGAAATGATCGATGGAATATGGTGCGCAAGCAGCTCCTATCTCGAAGGGTCAGCTCTGGGCCGGACGCGTTCTCAGCGGCATCGCTGTTCTGTTCATGCTCTTCGATACGGTCATACACGCGATGAGGCCGCCGGCGGTGATCCAGGGATTCGCGCAGCTTGGATTTCCGCTAAGTATTGCAATCCCTCTCAGTACCATTGAGTTTATCGCCATTGTCCTTTACGTGATTCCGCGGACATCCGCTTTCGGCGCGATTCTGCTCACGGGATATCTTGGTGGAGCCGTCGCCGCTCAGGTGAGAATTGGCGCTCCACTTTTCAGCACCGTGCTGGCTCCGATTTACGTCGCGCTCTTTTTGTGGGGAGGACTCTACCTCCGCGACGAGCGGGTGCGCGCTCTCATCCCTCTGCGACGCTGACGAATCGGAGATGACACGATGAAAACGACCACGAACGCTCGCACGCGCGTCCGATTCGTTGTGCTCGCCGTCGCCGTGGTGATGCTCGTCGTCGCGCCAATCGCCTCGGCGCAACGGACTATCGGCCGCCGAGGCACTGGTGGACGTTACGCCTTTGTGAACGGCCTAAAGATGTACTACGAGGTTCGCGGTCCCCAGCGCGGCACGCCGATCGTGTTTCTCCACGGAGCGTTCTCGAATATCGAGTCTGACTTTGGAAAGATCCTGCCGACTATCGCGAAAACGAGGCAGGTGATCGCCATCGAGCAGCAGGGCCACGGCCGCACCGCGGATATAGATCGTCCGCTCACATATGAGCAGATGGCGGACGATGTCGCCGAGCTTCTCCGGCAGCTCAGGATCACGAAGGCGGACTTCGTCGGCTACAGCATGGGAGGCGGTGTCGCCATGTACGTCGCGGTCCGCCATCCGGAACTGGTGCGAAAGCTGGTGTTCGCGGGGGGAGCGAGTTACGACACCGATGGATTCTATCCCGAGCTGCTCGAGGGCGAAAAGAAAATGACGTCCGATGCTTTTGTCGGGACGCCCTGGCTCAAGACGTACATGAGGATTGCTCCGAACAAGGGCGACTGGCCGAAGCTCGTCGAAAAAATAAAAGTTCTCGACCTGAACTGGCGCGGTTTGTCGGAGGACCAGGTTCGATCGATCAAAGTTCCCACGATGCTCATCGTCGGTGACGCCGATGTCGTGCGTCCCGAACACGTCGTCAAGATGTTTCGGCTGCTCGGCGGCGGAGTGCCCGGCGATCTCGTGGCGCTCCCGCGCTCCAGGCTTGCCGTGCTGCCCGGCACGACGCACGTGACACTAATTAGCCGTACGAATTGGCTGCTCATGATGATCCCTGAATTTCTCGACGCGCCAGTGCCGAGCGGGAAATAGGGATCTGTCGAGTGTCGATGCCATGATTGCTCGCTCGAAGCGCGGTGCCCGAATTTGACTGACGCAATCGTGCCCGCTGAGTCCATCGAGTCCGCGCCGATCGCAGGCGCGCGACCGCAGCGCCGGCCCTACGACCGCTCCATCGTCGAGGGGCCGCTGCTCCCCGCGGTGTGGAAGCTCGCGTGGCCGACGATGCTCACGAACATCGTCGGCGGGTTGCAGGGCATGGTCGATCAGGCGCTGGTCGGCAATCTCATCGGATACAAGGCCAACGCCGCGATAGGGGTCAGCATGCAGATGTGGCTGATCGTCATGATCTTCATCTCGTCGCTTTTCACCGGGATGAGTGTTCTGGTCGCGCGCTTCGCTGGGGCTGGCGACCACGAAAAGGTTGACCGCACGGTCTATCAGGCGTTCATAACGGCGATCGGGATGGCGGTCTTCGTGATGGCGCCAGTCGGCTACTTCGCAGCACCATGGCTACTCAATTTCGTGAACGCCGCGCCAGAGGTGCAGCGGGAAGCGCTGCCGTTCCTGCGCATCATGTTCGTGTTCAGCGGCGGGATGCTCGTCTTCTTCATGCTCGGCGGCGCGCTTCGCTCCGCTGGCGATGCACGGACGCCGATGATACTCGGCATCAGTCTCACGGTGCTGAATCTCGTGCTGAACATCATCCTCATCCGCGGACTCGGCCCCATCCCCGCGTTCGGGACGAAGGGTGCGGCGATGGGAACGTGCATCGCGTCGGGACTTCTCGCGGCGTACGCGGTTGTGAAACTGTGGAATGGCGGATGGGTCGTGTCGTTTCCGCGCGGACGCGAGCTGCGCCCGGACTGGGAGATCATCCGCGCCTTGTTCCGATTCGGACTTCCGGCTGGCTTCCAGGGAATCGCGATGAACATCGGCGGCGTGTTCATGCTGGCGTTCATCGGATCGCTGGCGCAGAGCGCCGCGGCGCAGGCGGCATTCGCGGTGTGCTACTCGCAGCTCTTCTCGCTCGTCACGTGGACGTCGGTCGGTCTCATGGGCGCTTCAGCGGCCATCGCGGGTCAGAATCTCGGCGCTGGCAAGCCGGATCGCACGGCCGCCGCGGTGCGCCTTGCCGCTGGGATCGGCGTATCGAGCGCGGCGATCCTGGGTGCGTTGTACTTGTTCATCCCGCGTCAGCTGCTGGCGATATTCGGGATGCACGATCCGGTCGTGGTCGGGATCGGGGTGCAGCTTCTGCACGTGCTCAGCTTGTCGGGCCTCTTTATCTCCGCCGCGTTGGCGTACACCGGCGGACTACAAGGAACCGGCGACACCAAGAGCCCGCTTTACATCTCGATCGTCTCACAGGTGCTGCTGCCGCTCAGCATCTGCTTCGTGATCCAGAGGACCGGAACGTTGCAGCCGATTCACATCTGGATCGCGATCCTCACTGGTCACGCGACGCGCTTCGCGCTCAGTGTGCTGCGATTCAACCAGGGACGCTGGCGCACGATCACCGTCGATATCAGCGGAGGCCCGTAACCCTTAGGCCTCTCGCTCGATGAGCGTGAGGTGGATGGATTGAGGCAGAAAGTCTTGACCGCTGACTCCTGCTCCAAGAACAGGAGACGGGCGACTTCTCGCTTGATTGGCGTGAGGTGGTATTTGGTCGCCCGGAAACTACAAGAAGCGCCTGCCACCCAAGTTCAGCCATTTGCGGCGTGGCCGCCGTCTGAAGGGTTTACTCGTCAGCTGTAACGCGTGTCATGCATCCGGCGGAAGTCTGAACACAAATGCTTGCTCAACGAGTTGTTTGACTTTTCTTCCTTGCCTGATAGCCGGGTCGAATCGCCACGTCGGCAGCACCTCTTTGGCGGCAGCGGTGAACTC
>WNEZ01003195.1_pt1 | contig 14130 bp, 11 predicted proteins | sample 5400521 | NCBI WGS metagenome assembly WNEZ01 (sample SAMN13153339, study PRJNA577476) | soil metagenome | isolation source: 120 cm saprolite under Douglas fir tree site 2 hole 1 replicate 1 | place: USA:California | collected 2015-04-18
CTGTGCTACCAAAACCCGCATCGCCTCGAAAAGCGATGCAATAAATCAAACAAACACCCAATACTCGTTCGCGAGGAAGACGGGCCAATCAATCTACGCGGATGGACCCTGAGGCAAGCAAGGCGATCAGTTCCTTGTCGGCTGGAAGAAAATCGTAGCGGGATAGCGCGGAGGGAGCCGCCCACTCGAATCGCTCAAAAGCCAGGTTCTGCAGCGAGACAGAGTTGCCGACATCGGCCCAAAAGAAAATCAAGAGAAGTTCATCGGGAAGTTCTTTGTACTGGTGCCGGGTGCGGAAGGCCTCAGCGCCGATGGTGGCCGCAACGCCGAGTTCCTCGCGCAATTCGCGCGCAAGGGCCTCCGCGGGTGACTCTCCCACTTCGACCTTGCCACCCGGAAACTCCCACCGCAATGGGTGGGAGTCGTTGCGCTTTCGCTGGCAGACCAGCAGCTTGGAATCGCGGGTGATGAGGGCTGCGACGACAGTTCGCACGAGGGGTGGTCCGCACGAGACCGGCAAGTCATCATGCCAGCAGCGGGTTCGCCTTTTCGGTGTCGATTTCGAGATCCTTGATGGCCTTTTCCACGACGGCAGTCTCAATCTTCCCGTCCCGGAGCAACTCATAAAGCGTGGCCAGCGCAATGAAGCGCGCGTCCACCTCGAAGAAGTTGCGCAGCGCCTCGCGGCCGTCGCTCCGTCCAAACCCGTCGGTTCCGAGAGCGGCCAGACGGCGCGGCAACCATTTGCTGACGAGATTGGGCAGCGCCTTCAGGTAGTCCGTGGCGGCAATGAGAACGCCCGGCGCATCGCCGAGGCATTGAGAAACATAGGGCACGCGAGGTTTCTCCGTGGGATGCAGCAGATTCCAGCGTTCAGTGTTGATGCCGTCATTGTAAAGGGCCTTGTAGCTGGTGACGCTCCAGACGTCGGCCGCGACGCCGTATTTCTCATCGAGAATTTCCTGGGCCTTTAGCGCTTCGCGGAGAATCGCGCCGCTGCCGAAAATCTGCGCGCGGAGTTTGGATTTCTTATTTTGGGAGGCGCGATACTTGTACATGCCCTTCAGAATTCCGTCACGGATTTCGGGTCCCGGCGGCATGGGAGGCATCGCGTAAGCTTCATTCATAACGGTAATGTAGTAGAAGATGTTCTCGCCGTCCTTGTACATGCGCCGGATGCCGTCCTGGATGATCACGGCAATCTCATAGGCAAACGCCGGGTCATAAGCCCACAAAGTGGGAATCGGGAGCGCGAGAATGTGGCTGTTGCCGTCCTGATGCTGGAGGCCTTCGCCCGCCAGAGTCGTGCGGCCAGCCGTTCCGCCGAGAAGGAACCCGCGACACCGCATGTCGGCCGCGGCCCAGATAAAATCGCTGATCCGCTGCAGTCCGAACATCGAGTAATAGATAAAAAACGGAATCGTATTGATTCCGTGCGTGGCATAGGCGGAACCCGCGGCGATGAAGGATGTCATCGAACCCGCTTCCGTGATTCCTTCCTCGAGAATCTGCCCGTCCTTCGCTTCCTTGTAGTAGAGCAGCGTGTGCACGTCGACGGGCTCATAGAGCTGCCCCCGGCTGCTGTAAATGCCGACCTGCCGGAATAGCGATTCCATACCGAACGTACGGGCTTCATCCGGCACGATCGGAACAACGAGCTTGCCGATCTCGGGGTCACGCAACATCTGCCTCAACATCCCGACGAACGCCATTGTCGTGGAGACTTCGCGCCCGTCGCTTCCCGTCAAGAACTCCCGGAACAATGCGTCATGGTCCGCCACGAGCGGCTTGGAGCGCACTTTACGGCTCGGCACGTAGCCACCCAGTTCCTGCCGGCGCGCGCGAAGGTACTGGATTTCGCGGCTGTCTTCAGGCGGACGATAAAACGGCGTGTCGGCCAGCTGATCGTCGTTAATAGGAATGCCAAAACGCGATCGGAATTCGCGCAGCTCTTCCTCATTGAGTTTTTTCTGCTGGTGAGTGATGTTTCTTCCTTCACCGCTCTCCCCGAGGCCGTAGCCCTTGATCGTGCGCGCGAGGATGACGGTGGGCGAACCCGTATGCTCGACGGCCGCTTTATAAGCGGCGTAGACTTTTCGCGGGTCGTGGCCGCCCTGCCGCAACGTGCGCAATGCTTCATCCGGAATATCCTTGACCATTTTCAGCAGGCGCGGATCGGTCCCAAAGACGTGCTGGCGAAGGTAAGCGCCAGACTCGACGACGAGTTTCTGCATCTCGCCGTCCACCATTTCTCCCAAGCGCTTGACCAAAAGACCATCGACGTCGCGTTCAAACAGAGGGTCCCAGTCGCTTCCCCAGAGGGCTTTTATGACGTTCCAGCCCGCGCCACGGAACGCCGCCTCGAGTTCCTGCACGATCTTTCCATTTCCGCGAACGGGGCCGTCCAGCCGTTGCAGGTTGCAATTGATGACAAAAATGAGGTTGTCAAGATTTTCGCGCGACGCAAGGGTGATCGCGCCCAGTGATTCGGGTTCGTCTGTCTCGCCGTCGCCCAAGAACGCCCAGACCTTGGCATTCGTCTTGGGTTTGATGCCTCGGTCTTCCAAGTAGCGATTGAAGCGGGCTTGATAGATGGCCATGAGCGGGCTGAGGCCCATCGATACCGTGGGATATTCCCAGAAGTCGGGCATAAGCCACGGGTGCGGGTAGGACGACAGGCCGCCGTCCGGCCTCAATTCCCGGCGGAAGTTTTCCAGCTTCTTTGCGGAAAGGCGCCCCTCGAGAAATGCGCGTGCGTAAACACCAGGAGAGGCATGGCCCTGAAGATAAACCGTATCGCCCTCGAACTCTTCCGTGCGTCCCCGGAAAAAATGATTGAAGCCCACTTCGAAGAGCGTGGCGGCGGAGGCATATGTGGAAATGTGGCCGCCTATGCTGTGGTCGACTCGATTGGCGCGAACCACCATGGCGAGGGCGTTCCACCGGATCAGGCTCTTGATCCTGCGTTCGATTTCCTGGTCGCCAGGAAATACTCCCTGCCTTTCCGCGGGGATGGTGTTCACGTAGGGAGTATTCGCGGTGAAGGCAGGTCCGGCACCCAACAGTTGCGCGCGCGCGCGAAGCCGGTCGAGCAGGAGCGTCGCGGCTTCCTGGCCTTCTTCTCTCAGCACCGCATCAAAGGATTCAATCCATTCCTGCATTTCCTGGGGGTCGATGCCCGGGACTCTCGCGACAGAACTGTTATCCGCCATGTCTTGCCCCTGCCTTTACCATGGCGGGCTCCCCTTCTGGATTCAGGGTAAACAACCGGAGCCCGCACCCGAGACGATTTGGTGAGATACAAAAAATTGCGTCCGCTCAACCGCGCGTACATCGGACCATGCCCGCGCTGGCGGCTTCACTTCGGTTGACAAGTCGACGTGGCTTGTTCCCGGGCGGCGCGATTCGTCCGCGCCGAGTTAGCAGGCGCCTGATGAGGGTGAATTCAGGTACCCCCCTCAGCACAAGCCGCAGCATTCGAGGCTGCCATCGACCGACTCGCTTGTGCCACTGGACAGCACAATAGTAGCAGTTCCGCAAGGTCCTGCAATTGCTTTTCGCGATCTCGGAGTGTTCGTGAGCTCAGTTATGTCCGGAACTGAGAGGCGGCGGGGGATAATCCGGCAGCTTTTCCTTGGTATTGTCCGCTCGTTTCACCTCCAGCTCATCGAACAGGACCGAAGGGCTCACGATGGACGAGAAGGGGATGCCGGAACGGTTGCTGACGAGAGGATCGCTCCCGGCGGCGGTCAGATCGCTGCGTAGCGCGCGTGTGTCGAGTTCATTGAAGATGGCCCCCCGGACCATCTCTTCGTGTCCGTCGGCGGTCCAGACCCGGTAGAGCACGCGTGGTGTCAGGCGCGGACCGAGCGTATCGACAAAATAACCATATTTCAGTCCGCGATCGCGGCATTTGTCGAGCATCTGCTTCTTGAGCTCCTCACGCGTGCTCGTCTTCGCCGCGCGAATGAAGAGGTTGCCGGGAGCAGGCGCCGTGGTCCCGCTGCCCGCGGCGCGTCCGTGTCCATTCGAAGCAGGGAAATCGCGAATCGGCTGCCGCCCGATCAGGAAATTCATCAGTTCGCCGTGGTTCACCACGGTTACAGGAGCGACCTGTACGCCTTCATCGTCCACCCTATAGCTCCCGCCCAAGCTTTGGCCTCCGAACTTCTCCACGGTTGGATCGTCCACGACCGAAAGGAAGTCGGGCAGCACGCGACCCTTCAGACTGCTCGCGAAGGCCCCAGTTGTTCGCGCGGGGCGCCCCGGCGCGGGCCTTCGCCCGAGCACGTTGGGAGCGATCAAATCGAAAAACATATCGGCGGCGGCGTCATTCGAAAAAAGGACCGGACCGCGATAGTCTTCATCCACGACGGGAGATTCGCGCAAATTCTTCATCTGATCGACGAGCTTGACGGCGTCGGATTGGAATACTTCGGGCGAGGGCATTTCTTCGATGCGGTTCGATGCGTATTGCGGCGACCGATCGAGGCGCATCCCGTCCTGAGCCTGCTCGCTGGCCCCCAGGGTCATCAAGTAATGCGTTGAACCCTGGCGCGTGACGGTTCCTTCGGTGTTTACAAAATATTCGTTCAAGGTAACAAAACTTAATGTGGCGCCAAGGGATTGAATCTGCGGATCGGTTTTGTAAACCGAGGTCGCGGATTCGAGCATCTTGATCCATTTTCCGGGCTCGACATCCAGTTTCGCGAGAGGGCCGATGGATTGAACAGCCTCAGCCTTCGCGAAATCGTCCACGGGCTCCTCGACGTTGAACTGCTTCAGCAGGGATTGTTTTCCTGAGAGCGCCTCCCCGGCGCCTTTGTATGCCTGGTCGGTCGCGAGCCAAATCTGGTGCCGGAGCGCCAGTTCGTCGCCGTCGAGCGGAAGGATGTCGCTGACTCCCTGGCCGGAACCATAGTAGCTGTCGACCTTGTAATCGCCGATGCGTACCAGGGCGCGAAGTAAACGGAGGCGCGTGCGGTTCTGTTCGCGCAGCGCTCCAAACGCGGCACTGGCCTCAAATTGCTCCACGTCGAATATTCGATACTCGATATAAAACGGAGCGCCGACATTATCCATCTTGAGTTGCGTCTTCGATCGTGAGAGTTCCGCCTGGAGGGCCCGCAGGACAGGGTCTGTTGCAGCTTCCGCTCCGGCGCGCTTTTCCTGCGCGCGCAGGGTGAACGCGCAAGTGAGGACCAAAGTCGAGAGGAGTACGGCCACCACCGCAATTGCGAAGCCTGATCGCACCGTTCGTAGCCGCATCACTGCACCCCGCCGCTGGATTTCAATGTGGCCGCCCCGTCTGCAGAATCTTCGAAACCCGGAGGCGAAAGGATGGGAGGCCGTTCGCGCGATGCTGCCCGTTTTTGCACTTCCATTTCGCTGAACAACATGGCGGGCGCTGAAGCCGAGACCGGCACGCTGCCGGATTCAGCCCCGCAAACGCCATTAAATATCTGCGTGGTATTCCCCGTGACCAGAATCCGGTTCAGCGAGGCAAGTGGAGTGCCCACAATATCCACGCCTCGCACGAGCTGGTCCGGGCGCCCGTCAGCGTACACGCGCCACACGATCACCGGAAGCACCTGGAACGCCTGCGGGAGTTCCCGGGTGGTTAGCGTGAATCCGCCTTGCACGTCCTCAAAGTAAAGACCATAGGGTTTCCCGGCCTTTTTGATCTCTTCAAGTAGTTTTCCCCGCAGCTCGGAATCCTTCACAGTTTTCGAGGATTCGATAACCAAGTTTCCCTGGCGCCCGGTGGGCATGAGTCCCGCCTGGCGCCTTCCATGGCCATTCGATCTGGAAAAATTCGCAATCGGCATGCGCGACATCAGGAAATTCTTCAAGATTCCGTTCTGGATCAGCGATACGCGCTGCGCGGGCACGCCTTCGTCATCATACGAATACGAGCCGGCAAGCGGCACGCCGTTCAGGGTGTGCAGCGTCGGGTCATCGTAGACGCTCAGAAAATCGGGAAGCACGCTCTGATTCACCTTCTTGGTGAACGTTTGTCCCTCGGTTTCTCCTCGTTGGCGATGTCCTTCCAGGCGGTGCCCGAGGACCTCGTGGAAAAATACGGCTGCCGCGCGCCCTGAAAGAAGCGCGGGCCCGTCGAATGGCTCTGCCAGCGGCGCGGCGCGAAGCGCCTTCAGGTCAGCGGCCATCTTTTCTTCCTTCGCGGCGAGTTCCAGTTCGGACGGGAGACCCTCGGGCCTCGTGGAATCAAAAGTTTCGACGCGCACCAGATCCATTCCGTCGTCGGCGCGTGTGTTGGCTTCCACGACCAGGCGCGCCATGATCCCCGGCGTTTCCACTTTGCTTCCTTCGCTGGAAACGAAATATGAGGTTGACTGTTGGATCTGCAGCGTCACCGTCGAACTGTAGACTTCGGGATATTTCCGGAACGCGGACGAATATTTGCGGATCTTGTCTTCCCACTCTTTTTGATTGAATGTGAGGGGAGCGCCGGGACGGTCGATCTGGGTCTGGGACGCTTCCCGTGAAAAGTCCGGCGACTTGTCCTCTTCCTCCGCCTGGACCGCCGTATTGCTCATGACCTTCGCATAGGCGGGTGACGCGCGCCGATACTCGCGATTGGTCATTTCCCACAATGTACTCGAGATGGCATCGCGGTCGTCAGCCAGGGGAAGAGGGCCGGAGGTAATTCCCGAAGAACGATTCTCGTTGTGCGTATTGTCGAGCACAGGGCTGCCAACACGCATGGTCACATCGGCCCAGCGGCGATTCGACGCGACAGAGGTCACGATCGTTCCGTAGGTGCCCGCGACCTGCAGAGAATGCTGGTCGTACACCTCGTAACTGATGAAGTAAGGTGCAGGGTCCGACTTCGCCAGGGAGTACTTGGCTCGTTCCAGCTCTGCCTGCATGGTTGCGAGCAGCACGCCTGAATCCGCCTCCGGATGAGGGGCGCCCCAACTGAGGGCTCCACCGGCCGCCAGCGCCGCAAGAAAAAGGGAACGCAAAGAAATATGCAAAAGGGATCGCCTCATAGGGATTTTGACGCACTACCTCCCGCTTCGATAGACACCGGGCGTGCGCGTTTCGTTCCTCGCGCGTCCGCAGCGTGTGTCTGTCGTCAGATGTCCACTACCCGTGTGACCTATTGCTCGCGGGCTCCAGGTCGCCGACGCGCCACTCGCCCGCCAAAGTCCGCCATTTTGCCAGGCGGACGGCGAGCGGGAAGCCGGCCCGCCCCGGCGGGACGGCGCGTAGAGTTCGCACTCCGCCAGATATCGATAATGCCCCGAATCGCAGTGCGGGGCAATTGCTTTCCTCCGAGGATCTCCAAGTTAAGCAATTCGGCTGTCCACTGGAGCTTACAACAGAGATCCTAGCCGGACGTTGACCTCGGACCGGCCCGGGAATGAGATGCACCGAAACCAGACGAAGAAACCTCGCTCGACAAAAGTATTCGGAAGATACAGGGGTCTGAGTGGCACGCGGGGTCAGGTCTGTGTAGCGCCCGTCCCGACTGCGGGACGGGCCTGTGCTTGAATCTACAATGTCGGCCTGAAGGCCAACGCTACAAAACCGTTTCGCGCACAGGTTGTCACACACAACCTCTTTGGCTGCCGGCGTGAGAGGATCGTGGCAACGCTCACGGCTCGCAGGCCGCGTGCACATAGCTGCGTGATTCTTTTCGTCTACGGGCGGCGTTGAACTTTGCCGCCCCTCGCGCGATACTCCAGCCATGTACAGCGCAGCCGTCCTCGACCATTTCCAGAATCCGCGCAACGTGGGAACTCTCGACGCGGCCACGGCCACAATTTCCGTTGAGAATCCGGTATGCGGTGACATCCTCGAACTGTCGGCGCGCATGGAGGCGGGGCGGATTGCCGAAGCGCGTTTCCGTACGCGCGGATGCGTAACGGCGATGGCGTGCTCTTCTTTATTGACGGAATTGTTGCGCGGAAAGACCCCGGCTGAGGTTCGCGGAATTACTCCGGAACAATTGTCGGAAGCGTTAGGCGGTTTGCCACAAGCAACGTTCCACGCCGCGCAACTGGCGCGCGACGCTGTCCAGGCACTCGTCGCCAAGCTCAAGTAAACAGCAGGATTTAACACAGAGAACACGGAGAAAGGCCACAGAGGGCACTGAGAGTTTAGTGGAGGAGGTGCGGGATAGACTGCTGAGAGCGGCAGGCCGATTTCTCCGAGGTTCTCCGTGGTTCTTTGTGTCCTCTGTGTTGAGCTTTTCGGAATTTAACATTGAGAATGCGGAGAAAGCCACAGAGGGCGCTGAGTTCTCTGTACTCGCAGCCATCGAAGTGTCTGCGACGCGCACACATTTTGGTTGCGGCTCCATCGCGCTGAGTTCTCCGTGGCTAATTCTCATCCGTTTCGATGGCGTGGCGCATCATATCCGGGTCGTTGATGTTGAGCACGACACCCTCTTCGTCCGTCGGGACTTCCAGGACGTCGGCGGCATGTGCCCAGACCACCGCGCGCGCGCCCTTGTCGGCGGGAGCAGCGAGCAAATCTCCGAACAGCGCACTTGAGAAAATCACCGGATGGCCGCGCCGCCCGTTGTAAGTGGGCAAGACAATAGACTTGCGGTTTGAATAAAATTGCCCGATCAAATCGCCGACCAACCTTGCACTCACGAGAGGGTGATCGACAGGGCAGAGTACGATTCCTTCGGTCTTAATGCTCTCCAGGCTTCGTATTCCCTCGCAGATGGACGAGAGTTGGCCCCGCTCCCAATTGGGGTTCAGAACGACCAAGGGATCATCAAGTTTCGCGATGGCGCGGATTTCGTCGGCGCCTGCGCCAAGCACGACGCGAGTCACGCCGATGCGCGGGTGGCGCGTGACCTGAATCAGATGTTCGAGGAATGTGCCTTCGCGGTAGGGAAGCAGCGCTTTCGGTCGTCCCATCCGGGTGGAAGCGCCGGCGGAGAGAATGACGGCGGCGAGCAAACAGGTCCCTTCAGCCCACCGAAGCAGGCGTGGCGTTCACGCGATTCACGGCCTTGTGGGAGAGATTTGTGGCTCCGCGGCGGATGGCGATCAACTCCGCCGTAATACTGATGGCAATTTCTTCGGGCGTGAGCGCCCCAATGTCGAGACCAACCGGGGCGTGCACGTTCGCGAATTTCTCCGGCGCGATACCGTCCTTTTCGAGCGCGCGGTAGACGGACAGGACCTTGCGCTTGCTGCCGATCATTCCGATGTAGCGCGGCGACGTCCCGACGGCCCAGCGAAGGACGTGCATGTCATCCTTGTGCCCGCGCGTGACGATCACCATGTAAGTCGCGGCGCTGGGCTCGATCTTCACAAACGATTCCTCAAAGCTGGTGTAGATTTCCCGCGCCATCGGGAAGCGTGCGCGGTTGGCGAACGATTCGCGGTCGTCGATGATGCCGATTGCAAATCCGGCGGTGTGCGCAGCGTTCGCCAGCGCGATCGAAACGTGCCCGCCTCCGAAAATGTAGAGCACCGGCTGCGGCAGGATTGGCTCGACGAAAATCTCGAGCGTGCCGCCACAGATCAGCCCGTTGTCGTAGTTGGCTTCGTTATTCAGGCTGAAGGTCATTTTGCGCGGCGCTTCGGCCTGCATTACTTCCTTCGCGGCGGCCCAAACTTCAGCCTCGACGCATCCCCCGCCAATCGTCCCCGCAATCGAGCCATCTTCGCGCACGAGCATGCGCGAGCTTTCATAGCTCGGGATTGAGCCGTTGGTGTGAACGATGGTGGCCAGCGCTCCGCGTTTTCCTTCGTGGCGGAGCTTTACGACTTCTTCAAAGAGATCCATAGGGAAGCGCCTGAATTTAGATTACGGCGGGTGGTCCCCAGTGTCAACCATGCCGCGGCGGGAGTAGGCGGTTTCCGAAAATCCCACATGAAGTCCCTGCACTATGTCGTGAAGGCAAGAACAAAAAAAGAAGTGGCCGCAAGAAGTGACGTGCCACATTTTCAAATTGGCGCATCGAATCGCCATGGAGGAATCAAATATGCAAGCTGCTGTCGTACCTACTAAGAACAGTTCCTGGCAGATTAAAGACGTTCCCCAGCCCCAACCCGGCCCCAACCAGGTCCTGGTGAAAATGCACGCAAGCGGCATCTGTTACACCGATGTGCATGAAACTCTGGGGCACATTCCTGGCGAGTTTCCCCGAATCCTGGGCCACGAACCGGTCGGCGAAATCGTGGCCACGGCCCCTGACGTTACCACACGAAAAGTAGGCGATCGCGTAGGCACCGCCTGGATTCAAGCCACCTGCGGGCGCTGCGAATGGTGCCAGCGCGGCCGCAGGAATTTCTGCCCCAATCAGAAAAGCACGGGGGTGAATCTACAGGGCGGTCACGCCGAATACATGCCCATGTATGCCGATAGTACCTTCCTGATTCCAGACAATGTCTCTTACGAGCAAGCCGCTCCTATCTTCTGCGCGGGCTATACTGTGTGGAGCGGCTTGCGCTGGGCTGGCCCCATGCCGCATGAGCGGGTCGCCGTACTCGGCATCGGCGGCCTCGGGCACCTCGCCGTGCAATATGCGAAAGCCGCCGGATTCGAGACGATCGCGATTTCGCATTCACCCGATAAAGACAAAATGATCCGCGAGCTCGGCGCGGATGAAATCGTCCGCGACGGCAAGAGCCTCGCCGCCGGAGGCGGCGCGGACATCATCCTCAGCACTTCCAATTCCACCAAGTCGATGGTGGACAGCATTCAAGGGCTGCGCCCTGACGGCCGCTTCGTCGCCATGGGCGCCGACGCCGAACCGCTCTCCGTCTCGCCCATGGATCTGCTCGTGAGACGCCTTCGCATAATTGGAAGCTCGCAGAATGGCCCCGAATATCTTTACGAAGCGCTCGACTTCGTGGCCCAGGGAAAAGTGAAAACAATGGTCGAAACGTATCCGCTGGCCGAAGCTCCGAAGGCGTATCAGCGCGTTGTGGACGGCAAGGCCCGCTTCCGCGCCGTCCTGACGATGTAACACCGCCCTCGCCGCCACCGAGTAAGCGATGCGGTTGTGGACTTTGGAGAGAATAAAGATAAAGGCGATATTGAGGGTACTCTTACTCCATTCTGGGTGGAGTGGCCGCTAATTTATCAATTCTTTAAGTAACCGTCCCGGCCACTTTTTTGCGTCCCCGTGTGGGTCCCGCGCCGCCCTGGTGGGAAGGATTCATTTCCGAACAGGGCGCGCTTGGAGCGGCGAGCGCGCGGGACGGTGGCCGCAGTCTATTTTCCAACCGTTTCCACCCTAGATTGCGGTTGCTCGCGTAACTTTTTGCCGCCCCTTCATTTACATGCCGGCTCAATCCCGGGCAAGCGATCGTGGTTATTTAGCGCGTTGCTTACGATTCGCGTTTGGCGTCATCCGCGTCCTCTGCCAAATCGCGTAGGAGCGCAAAGAATGCTGGCGATTGGCCCCGGAACAGGCCCATCGCCGTGAGGAAATTGGCGGCACCCATGGCAGCCCCTTTTGTACCCGTAGGTCGAACGATCGAACATACGGGTAAACTCCGGCTCAGGAATATCGTAGGTTCCGGCATGATCAGGTTGGTCTGGAAGTCTTCTCCGCCAAACGGAGGCGCATTGAGGTTCGGAAAAACCAATGTTGGATCTTTGGGATCGGTCAAAGGAGGCGCATTACCCGCCTTGTCTTGCCAGGTCTGAAAGTGCATGGCCTCCGTTGGGCCGATACTTAACACAATCCGCAAGACCTCAACATTGGTTACCCTTTGCGCTAGCGATGGGTAGAGACTAGTCCCGCCTTGCTCGATAGTCCCAAAGTGGAATCCCGCGGTGTTAGCGATTGCCTGGATATGGTCGTTGGGGGTGAGGTCGTCATCGGTTCTGGGAATTGCCGGATGCATCCCCACGGCCAAACTAGGGATTGCTTGTGGAAAGGTGTCACCGAAGTCGGGGTTCATCGTGCGGCTGCGGTACCGAGTCCACCAACTGGTGTCTACAGTCAGCTCCATGAGATTCGTGAGCCTTCCGATTTGCCGGGCCCCGGTCGCCGTACTGCTTGGCAGCGTACGAAACTGCTCCAGGTTGACTATATCCGCGCCCTTCGAAGTGAGGTACGCATTTATGAAATCTTCATGCGTAAACTCGTCTTCAGTATTGTCGTGGATATACTGGGGCATATCCGAATCTAGAACTTGAAGGGCTGCGGTGTAGAGTGCACTCCCGCTCCCCCCTGGGACCTCGCTGTCTTGGACTCCTCCGAGTTCGTTGTATTGTACCCACAGATCGGTCTCAAGGATTTCCGCCGCGGCCAAGAACCTGAGAATCGCCGCGTCGCCTTTGGTGAGCTTTCCGCTCTTCTCGTCCTCTTGGTCAGACACAGGAACTCTACCGGCAAGCAGCCCGGCGGCTCCCACCGTCGCTGCGCCTGCCGCGGCTATTCCGTTTTTCAAGAACGAACGTCGATTCGCACTCTTTCCAAGCCCATTTTCGAATTTGCTCATCGCCTTTCTCCTTTTTGCAAACACGATTTAGATTTCGGTACCCCTCCCCATTCCCCCGGGAAACCAGGGATATTCGGAATATAGCGATTGAAACGAGACATGGCGGGACGACCAATGAGTTGAGTGCTATTCGAGATTGCACCAGTAAACGATCCGTTCCCGCCGATTACGATAGCGACGTTCGCGCGCACTTTTGTCAGAGCGCAGTCAAATGGATGTCAAGTATTTGTGGAGGGGAATTGACAATTCCGGGACAAAGCGGAGACAACTCAGAGGTCGCGGTGCTGAAAGTGATAAATCGCGATGGCCAGCGCTCCCAGCATGTAGGCGCCCGCGTAACCAATCATGGCGAGGCTCGGCACGGAGATATCGGCGAAGGGTGAAAATTGAAGCGAGCCCGCCAGGGGCGATTCCATTTCAAATGCCGCCCGCCGCCACACGGCCTCGCTCGGCATTACGAGGCTCGAGACGATGCCGACGGCCACCAGGCGCGAGCCCTCGGCGAATCCGCTCATTTGTTCGAGCCACCCGCCCAGGAACGCCAGTCCGTGGAGGCCCAGAACGATGACGCCGTTCGTGAGCGTCGAAAACCACGTGCCGAACATGAACGTGACCGTCAGAGCGAGGATGCATTCCAGAAAAACCAGGAGTGCGCCGGGAATCGGGTTCTGCGGGACCACCCCTCCGATCCAGCGCGCTTCTGCAATCGTACCCCCGAACATCAATGCCACATAAATCGCGAGCATGCCGACGAATCCCATCCACTTGCCAACCAGAACTTGCCAGCGGGCGATCGGTTTAGTGGCGATCGCATGAATGGTGCCCGAATCAATTTCTCCGGAGATTGTATCCACCGAAGTCAGGATGGTCATGACGACGGCCAGCAAATCGACGGTATAGAGTCCAATCATGAGCATGCCGCTCAAGATTTGATACCGCAGGAACGGCGGCATGGAGCCCGTGCTGAAGTCCGCCATCTGGTAATGCAAGCCGATGCCAAAGACGGCAAGAAAGCCGAGCCCAGCAAGGAGCGCGGTCCAAAGAATTTTCTTGCGCGCCGCCTCGCGAAACGTCATCCCGGCGATGATCCAAAGAGCCATCACAATCCTCGATCTTCGCCCATGATTTTCAGGAACAGATCTTCGAGCGAAAGACGCTGTGGCGTGAACTGATAAACGTCGGCGCCCGCCGCGACGAGGTGGCGCAGGATGTCGGGCAGGACATCCTGCGAGCGCGTGGTAAGCGTGAGCTGTTCCTCGTTGACCACCGTCGACGTGCTCCACTGCGCCAGGCCCGCGACCGTCTCCGGGGTCAGTTTGCGCGCGCGTACTACCACGCGGACCTCTTCTCCATTTTGTGTTCGCAGATCCCGGCTGGTAACCACTTCGCCGTCCCTGATGAATACCACTTCATCGCAAGTGATTTCAATTTCGCTCAGAATGTGTGAGTTGAGGAAAACAGTGGCGCCGCGTTCGCGCTGGGCGCGAATAATATCCCGCACCAGCCGCCGGCCCATGGGATCGAGTCCCGAAGTCGGCTCATCGAGGAAGATCAGTTCCGGCTCATGAATTAACGCTTGCGCGAGTCCGATTCGCTGCAACATTCCCTTGGAGAATTCTTGCAGGCGTTTGTCACGGTGCGGCGTGAGCCCTACCAGGTCCACAAGAGCGGGAACGCG
>WNEZ01010700.1_pt1 | contig 14125 bp, 18 predicted proteins | sample 5400521 | NCBI WGS metagenome assembly WNEZ01 (sample SAMN13153339, study PRJNA577476) | soil metagenome | isolation source: 120 cm saprolite under Douglas fir tree site 2 hole 1 replicate 1 | place: USA:California | collected 2015-04-18
ACTCCCAGGGCAACTGCATCGGGTCCAACTACATGGACTACATGATCCCGACCGCATGGGAGACCCCGCACTTCGAGCTGTACGAGGTCGTCACCCCCTCGCCCCACCACCCGATCGGGTGCAAGGGCATCGGGGAGTGTGGCACCGTGGGTGGCCCTGCCGCCTTCGTGAACGCCGTCGTCGACGCCATCGCCCACCTCGGGGTGCGCAACATCGACATGCCCTGCCTGTCGGGCCGCGTGTGGGAGGCGATCAAGTTCAAGAAGGACGTGTCTGGCACTCCTCCGCTTCCGGGCCAATAGTCGCCCGGGTCAAGAGGGGGCGGGTTAAGGGGAGTGGAGAGGAGAACGTCATGGAGAGTGCTGAGAGCGATTCTGGAGGCCCTGCGTGAAGTGCTGGTGGACCCCCTGAAGGTCGAGGCCGAGGGGGTAACGCCGCAGGCCAACCTGTTCGATGACCTCGGGCTGGCCTCGATCGACCTGATGAGCGCGGTCATGGCCATCGAGGAGCGTTTCGAGATCGAGGTGTCCGACGCGGAGCTCGAGAACGTCACCACCGTCGGGGAGGCCGTGGAGATCCTCGGTGCCAAGGTCGCAGCAAGTGCCTGAGAGGCGTCGCATCGCCGTCACCGGCATCGGGCCGGTCACGCCGATCGGGACGGGGGTCGAGGACTTCTGGGCGTCCCTCATGGCGGGGCGCTCCGGTGCCGGGCCGATCACCCGGTTCGACGCGACCGACTTCAAGTCCAAGGTGGCCGCGGAGATCCACGGCTTCGAGATCACCGACTACCTGCCGGCCAAGAACGCCCGCCGGCTCGACCGCTTCTCGCAGCTGGCCTACGCGGCGGCGACCCTGGCCCTCGCGGACGCCGGCATGAAGGCGACGGATCCCGACCCCGCCCGGGTCGGCATGGTCATCGGCAGCGGTATCGGCGGTATCGGCCTGTGGGAAGAGGAGCACACGGCCATGCTGAAGCGCGGCCCGCGCTTCGTGAGCCCGTCGCTCATCGCCATGATGATCCCGAACGCCGCAGCCGGGTCCCTCGCCATCGAGTTCGGCTTCACTGGGCCGAACGAGTGCACGGTGACGGCGTGCGCCTCGAGCGGCCACGCCATCGGCAGGGCGATGGACTACGTCCGCAACGGCGCAGCCGACGTCGTGCTCGTCGGGGGGGCCGAGTCCTGCATCTCGCCGATGTCGGTGGCCTCCTTCTGCTCGGCCCGTGCCCTCACGACCCGCAACGACGATCCCGAGCATGCCTCACGGCCATTCGAGCGTGACCGGGACGGCTTCGTCATCGGGGAAGCGGCCACGGTGCTGGTCTTCGAGTCGATGGAGCACGCCCGCAACCGCGGCGCCCGCATCCTTGCCGAGGCCATCGGCTACGGACTTTCGTCCGACGCCTACCACGTGGTGGCACCCCATCCCGACGGGGCCGGGGCCACGGCGGCCATGACCGCCGCGCTGGCCGACGCCCAGATCGCCCCGGGCGAGGTCGGCTACATCAACGCCCATGCCACCTCGACGCCACTCGGGGACGCCTCGGAGGCCCAGGCGGTCCGGAAGGTCTTCGGGAGCCAGCCACCGCCTACGTCGGCCACGAAGTCGATGACCGGCCACCTCATCGGGGCCGCCGGAGCCACCGAGGCTGCGGCGTCGATCCTGGCGATGGTGCGGAAGAAGCTGCCGCCGACCATCAACTACGAGAACCCCGACCCCGACTGCGACCTCGACGTCGTGCCGAACCATGCCCGCGACGCCAACGTCGACGTCGTGATGTCGAACTCGTTCGGCTTCGGCGGCCACGCCGTCTCGGTGATTTTCGGCCGCCACTGAGAATTGGGCAGGGCCCCTGGGTCCTTGCGGACGTGGGAGGAACAGACTCCCACCCACTCCGAACGGCGAGGAGCCATTCTTTTTCTGTTTGACCGCGGTATGCATGGACCATGGTGAAACAGCATCTTCCACATGCTTAGTGGGGCTGTCCGGTTCGCCGATAGCGTGGTTGGCGCGCGAGCTTTGGTAACCCGCTTGGTAACCCTCGCAACCTCGTCGTAACCCGGATCGGCGGTCGTTGCCCCTCGATGGCTCCCGGGTGATCGGGAGGGCCAGAAAGGGCGACACAAGGGCCGGCTGACCCTCTCGGAGGGCCGTCGCCTGGCTGCCACGGGAAACTCATCTTCCATCTCAGCAACCCGCTCTGCGGTCCCCGGCGCTTCAAGGACCTTGGCTTCCCACTCCTTCATGGTCGGCCTCGTCTCTTTCTGGGGTGTGATTCGGGTGCCGTCGGTCAGGATGCGTGCTGGCTGAGGTGCCGCTGAAGGTGTGCGAGATGGAGTTGGGCGGCGCGTAGTTCGGTCTCGGCGTCACTGACCTCGCCATGCTCGGCACGGATGCGGTCGGTGATCCAAGATCGGACCAACGTCGACGCCGGCAGCCCTGCCGCTTCGGCTAGGGCCTGGACGGCGGCCACCTCTTCGGGGTTGAGCCGGACCGAATAGACGGTGGACCGGGCTCGGTTTGGCCGGCTGATCGTCGACCCGGCGGCGAATGGTGCATCTGGGTTCGACTCGGAGTCGGCTGCTTCTTCGGCGAGCAGTCGTTCGATGTCGGTGCTCATGGTGACTCCTCTCTGTATCGCTTAATGTCGGTCTCATTGGACCGCCAACCGTTGACTCCATAGGTGACGCCATCCTCAGTGACCGTGATGATCGTGAGGAGCGACCTGGCCGTGGGGGAGTAGCCGATTGTCCGGACGCTCCGGCCAGACTTGCTCGAGGGGTCGGGATCGATGCGCAGGGCGTCCGGATCGCCGAGGGCTTCGGTCGCCCAGTCCACCTCGATGCCGTGGCGGCCACGCATGTGGTCCGCTCGATGCGTCCAGTCAACCCCCTCCACTCCGATAGCGTACTACAATGTCCGACGATTATCACTCATCGAGCGGAGTGCTTGGTAACAAACTTGGTGACAAACAGGCCAGCAGTGGGCACACGGAGCCCCACTACCCGGACTGCGAGCCGGACGGGCCACGCCTGAGCAGCACCGAACCCCACCAGCCGGACGTTTCGCGCTAGCTTGAGGGCCTAGTGATCGCAAGATCATGGGGGTTCAAATCCCCCCTCCGACACAAGTATTTACGCATCGCACCACTTATCAAGGCTATTTTACCTCGTGCAAGCCCTTCCGACCGGGGTTACCAAGGTCCCTCCAGCGGCACCTTTGGTGATGGTAACCTCCTTGGTAACCCGGGAGTGGGGCATGAAGGACGGTCTTGCCCGTCGATTCTGGTCCAAGGTGGAGCGCGGACCGGACTGTTAGGTGTGGCAAGGGGGGAAGGTGGGCCCTGGCTACGGCGCGATCGAGGTCGATGGTCGCTTGGAGCGAGCCCATCGCGTGGCCTGGTTCCTTGAATACGGGAGCTGGCCAGAGCGACAACTCCGTCACAGATGCGAGAACCCGGCATGCGTACGCCCACAGCACATCGTCGAGGAAGGGCGAGTTGGAGCGCCGAGTCGACGCCGTCCCAGGGGCAGCGGCCATCTCGAGCGGAGAGGAGATGCCTGGCGCATTGTCGTAACGGCGGGCAGGGATCCCGCCACCGGAACCACCCGGCGCGTCACTCGCACTCTCCACGTGGCAAGCGAACTTGAAGCTCGGGCAGGGCTCACGCGCCTTTTGGCCGAGGTTCAAACTGGCAGCCATGACACATCCGGCAAACACACCTTCGGCGATCTGCTTGAAGCCTGGCTCCAGAATGCTGCGAGCGGCTTGGAGCCCAGCACTGCCGCTCTCTACGGATACGCGGCGGGTTACGTTACACCCGCGCTTCGGGGTAAGGACGTCACGAAAGTAACCGCCGAGGACCTCGACGCTCTGTATCGATGGCTGCTACACCACGGGGCCACAGGCAAGGGCCGATCGGGCCGCGAGGGCAAGCCGCTAGCCGCTAAGACCGTGAAGCAAGTGCACAGCGTCATCAACCTTGCGCTCTCTCAGGTAAAAAGTGGAAGTGGGTGGCCACAAACGTGGCCCGGGACGCCACCTCCCCCTCAACTGCACTCTATGTATCAACGTCCCCGCGGCCGCCTACTGAGGAGGCACGATGAGCAAACTTAGGTGTCATATCTCGATCTCGCTGGACGGCTTCGTCGCCGGCCCGAACCAGAGCAAGGAGAACCCGCTCGGCGAGGGCGGCGAGCGGCTCCACGACTGGATAGTTCCGCTGGCCGCCTGGCGCCAATCCCACGGCGAGCCAGGGGGCGAGGTGAACGAGAGCGCACGGATAGTCGAGGAATCACGCGAGAACCTCGGGGCCGCGGTGATGGGCCGGAACATGTTCGGCCCTGTCCGCGGTGGTGCCTGGGGCGACGAGCAATGGACGGGCTGGTGGGGCGACAACCCGCCCTACCACTACCCCGTGTTCATCGTCACCCATTACCCGCGTGATCCCGTGGAGATGGAGGGTGGGACCACGTTCCACTTCGTCACCGACGGAATCGAGTCCGCGCTCGAACAGGCCAGGGAGGCCGCCGGTGGCAAAGACGTCATGCTTTGGGGCGGCGGCCACATCGTTCAGCAGTACCTGGCAGCGGGACTGCTGGACGAGCTTGAGCTCCACGTTGTTCCAGTGTTGCTCGGCGACGGTGCTCGCGTCTTCGGCAACCTCGGGGACGCAGAGGTGCAGCTTGAGCAGGTCCGGGCCGTCGAGGCGCCCGGCGTCACGCACCTCAAGTACCGAGTGGTGACATGAACCGCGTCGCCGCCAACCTACCCGCGCGCCACAGCTCATCCTCAGAGGAGATCACCATGGAACCTGATGGCCTGCAGTGACGAACCGCTTGCCGGCATCGCTTGCCGGTGCGCCGGTAAACGACATTCCAGATCGCTACGCCGAGTGCGTTTCGTCCTCGCGCCCTGACGCGCCGGGATTCAGTTCGGCTGACATCTGGTCACATGCGGCGTCGATGGCCTCGCGTGCCTGCTGGGCGTGTGGCCACAGGCCGTCCAGCTCCCGCTGGATTTCTTCGTCCGCGTGACCGTCCTCGTCGTTGACAAACAGGTGGTAGAGCAGCAGCTCTTGGTTCAGCTCCCGTACGCGTTGCTGGGCCTCATCGACGAGCTGGCGAACACGTGGCGACCAGTAGAGCGTAAGGGCGCCTTCGCCCGCGAGGCGAAACGTGAGGGCTTCAGGGGTTCTGACGTCGTCTGGCGGGTTGCCCTCCATCGTCGCGCCGATGACGCCCTTGGTGTAGTCGTCCAACTCGATCAGGTCTTTGAGCAGCGCTGCATAGGCGGTCTCGATCCGGCGCTGGCGTCGTTCTTCCTGGGCGATCTGGACCTGGCCGTCAACCTGCGTCTTGGCGACCTGGACGGTGGTGGTGGACTGACGGTTGCCCTGGTCGGTGGCGGCGAGGATGCCCACCACGGCGGGGATCTTGGGTCAGGATCGGGCTTCGACGGCAGCTGGAGGTGGGTCAGGCCGAGGGCTCAAGGCGTCCCTCCAAAGGAGCCGCACCCATGTGAATCTACATGAAGTACTTGAACATCTCGTTCGAGAGGCACTGGAGCGCAGTGGCAACAAAGGTCAGGCTCCATCGGAATGGGAACTTCGTCGGGAGGATGGGACACTCTCCTGAATCAGTCGGAGCGGGTCGGCGAAGCCGGAATCACGGAAGGTACTACGCTTTTTCTCAATCCTAAGCCCGGAACCACCGAACAACGATCCGGAGACTTGTCTGATTTGTAGCCCTGATCCCTCTCGCCGCCGCTTTGTTGCCGGGTCTGGAGCCCGTTCCGAGGCCGATTCCGGTAGCGGATGGAGGTCCACGGCCAGGACGAGGGGCGGGGCGATGGGGCCGACGGGGGCCGACTGGAATGGGGGCGTGAGCCGCCAGGGCTCTGTGTCTGCTGATCAAGTTGTGGGAGCCCTTGGGCTTCAGTCGGTGAGGCGGATGGCCCGCAGCGAAGCCAGGGCAGTTGTGAACTGAGCCTCCCAGGGCCAGTGCGGCGGCCCAGCGCAGCAGGTTGTGCGCCATGACGTTGAAGGCCAACCAGGCCCCGTTGGCCCCGAAGCGCCCCGAGGGGAGATGGTTGAGCCCCATGCCGTACTTCAGGTCCCGGATGGTGTTCTCCACCACGGCGTGGGCACGGTGGTCGGCCTCGAGGGCCAGCATCTCGCCGGCCCGGTTGGTGACGAAGGCGTGGTAGGTGTACTCGACGTAGAGGGCAAGCTGGGATCCGGGGGTGGGCGGGACCCGACGCACGATCAGACGAAGGGGCTTGGATCCCTTGCGGGCGGCAAAGGGAATGTAGGTCGTCTCAGCCACCGCGGCGCCCTCCATGAAGTAGTCGATGGCCACCCAGTCCTCATCGCCAATGGTGGCAATGGTTTTGACGAGGGCCGGGGACATCTTGGTGGTGATCGAGTAGGTGGCTCCGGCCCGGTCACAGGCCGCCGTCACGTGGTGGTTGTAAAACCCCGAGTCGGCCCGCAACACGATGGACCCGCCGTAGCCCGCCTCCCGCACCCGGGCGAAGGTCTCCGCCAAGAAGCTCTTGGCTCCCCGGCCGCTGTGGGCGGGACCGCCGCGCAGGCGTGCGTGGATCACCTGGTCCTCAGCCACGGCGAGCATCGGGTGGTAGCCCCTTTACGTGTTTTTAGCAGAAGCGGGAGCCACCCTCTTTGGCGAGGCCGTAGGTTTCACAAATGGTGGAGTCAAGGTCGACCTTGAGGACCTCGCTGCTCGTCGGTCCCGCCCCGGCGGCCCACGCCCGCCCGAGAGCCACCCGGGCCACCCGATCGAGCGAGCGGACGTCGCCCCAGCAAAAGGAGCGGAGGAAGGTGCCGAGCGTGGAGGGGGCGCGGAGGGCATGGCCGAGTACCGACTCGGTCTCCCCGGCTCGCAGCATGTCAGCGTCGTCGATGCTGTCGCCGCCGGCGATGGCGGAGTGGATGAGGGTCATCGCCTTGACGCCGGCGTTGGCCCGGCCCGGGGCATCCCCCAGGTGGACGTGGCGGCGGTAGAGCTCCGCCAGGCCGAGGTGCTGGGCCAAGGTGGCGGGCAGCACCAGCCCGGCGTTGGCAACGAGGTTCTCGTCGTCGAATTGCACGGAAACCTGATCGAGGCTGTGAGAGGATGTCATCTGGAAGGTGCCTTTCTGATGCGGGTGAACAGGTGGTCGGTAACCCCTATTCTCCCTGGTCAGAGGGCACTTTTCGCGTCTATCCCGCCTTCGATCTCAATCTATTTTCGGTGGATCCGGGCTAAGGCTGGCGCCGGCGGCTTCAAATAGGGAGAAGACATGACCTTCGTCGACCCCGAGGTTACGAAGCTGAAATTGGATAACGAGATCGAGTGCTGGCACGCCTCAGCGCCCCTATACCGCAAGCGCGGGTGGATCTTGCTTGAGCGGAACGGCCTCGAGGTCGACGTTGGCTTTCTTGCACAGCTGTCGCTGGGAGGGCAATCGGTGGCCGTGAAGACGGCTTGTGTCCGCTTTGACTACACGAATTATGATGTCTGGCCGCCGTCGGTCGAGTTCATTGACCCGTGTACCGGCGCCTTCGTGGCTCCTGTTGTGCCGGCAATTGTTCAGACGGATGAAGGTCCTCGGAATCTCCTTGTGTTCGGCCACAGGAGCGCAAGGCGCGGCCGGAGCGAGCCGAAGCGAGGACGATCGACGCCGTCACCACGCTCGCTGAGCGTCACCCGCGCGACGCCCTAGAAGTCAGCGCCGCAGGCGCGCGGGCGCGCTAGATCAAGCGGGGTGGCCGGTCCAGCGCCGCGTACACCGGTTCAAGCACGCACATGAAGCGGGACGGCCGGAGGAAAGCGACGAGCATGGCGATGAACAAGCCGAAGAGGAACAGCGTCGCCGCCGTACAGGCGCCACCGGTGACCGTGGCGGCACCACAGTCATGGCACGAGCCCATCGACATCCCGCCGACGAGGATCGGGATGCCCGTGACCAGCATCACAACGACCAAGGCAATGATCAGGGCTTTGCGCACGCGGTAGAGGGATCCAGCCAAGGTAAGCCTAAAAGGCGCAGTAGGCGGCTGATTCTGCCGGTGTGACCCAGAAGGTGCCGAATTCCGGGCACCCAGATCGCCCAGGAGCCACGATCAGGGGTGTCCGAAGGTGATTGCCTTCATCGCTCCCCGGCGCGCCGACGCATTACCGTTGCCCCCCGGCTATTCGTCCACGACCAGCAGATCAAGTGCTCTCGTGCGGTCCTCGGCGGTGGAGCGGGTGTACCCACGGGTAGTTTCGAGCCGGGAGTGCCCGAGAAGTTCGGCAACGATGACCAGGTCGGTCCCCCCACGCACGAGGGTTGTTGCAAACGTGTGCCTGAGGACGTGGGCGGTGGTGTCGTCCTCGAGACCGGCCGCGGTGGCGATGCCCGTGATGATGTCGTGCGCACCTCTGACGCCGAGGCGCTGTCCGCGCTGGTTGAGGAACAGGGCGGGAGTGTCGGTGGCCCCGGGCCAGCCGTCCCGCTCCGTGAGCCAGCCCGTCAACGCCCGATGCAGTTGCCGGTGGATGGGGACCTCCCGGACGCGCTCGCCCTTGCCGTAGATCCGCAGCATCCCCTTGCGGGCGGAGCGGGCCACGTCGTCGACGTCCAGGGCGACGATCTCAGCGATGCGGGCACCGGCATAGAGCGGGACGAGGCAAAGCGCCTGGTCCCGGGGCGACGGGCAGGCCTCTACCGCCCGGAGGTAGCGGATCTGAGCACGCTTGTCGAGCGCACGCGGTGCGGTGACGGGGATCTCGACACGCGCGGCGCTGCCGGGCCCAAGGCCCCGGCGGATGTAGAAGTCGTCGACTGCGGCGAGGGCGTTGTTCACGGTTGCCGGGCTGCGCTTCGCCACGGCCTGGAGGTGGGTGCGGTAGTCCCGCATGGCCCAGTCCCGGCCGTCGGTGGTTCCGAGAGCGGGTAAGCGTCCACCTCGGCGGCGCCAAGCCAGACCAGGAACTGGCGGACCCTTGAGGCGTAGGTACGTCGAGTCTGCGCTGAGAGAGGAGCGATGGCGAGAGCACGGATGTAGTCGCTGATCACGCCAAACAACGGGGCCGGCAGGTCGACGGAGCCCGTCCGCGTCTGGGCCGCGGAAGGCCCCTCCTATTCTCTGAAGTGGATCCGGGGTCCTGCCGACCCTCCGCAAACTTCATCTGCGCCGGACCGCTCGTCGGGCGTGCCGCACCGCGACCGCTCTGGACGTCGTCGAACAGGAGCGTGAGCGAGTCGACCGCGGCGTCCTGGTTGGGGACGACCAAGTCGAACTCGTCGCTCAGGTCGCTCGGGTTCTCCACCAAGCCGACGACGGTGCGTTCGACGCCGCCCAGCTCGACGCGTGCACCGATGTCGACCACCAGGAGATCTGCTACCGCGGCGGTGAGCGCCACCTCGCCGGGCCTGGTGGGGTAGTGGCCCTGACGCAACGCCATCATCGGCCGGCTGAAGACGCCTCGCGGCCTCGGGCTTCGCGAGCGGGGGTGCCATCGAGCTCGAGCGGCATGGCGACGTTCTCGGCGGCCGTCAGCCCGGCGAGCAGGTTGAAGTCCTGGAAGACGAAGCCGATCGACCGGCGCCGCAAGCGTGCCTTGTCGTTGCGCGACATGCCGGACAGCGACGTATCGCCGACGAGAACCTCACCGTCGGTCGCGTCCTCGAGGCTCCCGGCGATCGTGAGCAGGCTGCTCTTGCCCGACCCGGCCCCATGATCGCTACCAACTCACCCGGGGCGACGGACAGATCAACCGCATGGAGCGCGTGCACCTCAGTGACACTCTCGCCGTAGGTCTTCGACACCGGGCGCAGCTCGAGCACCGCGTTCACGACCGCGACCCCAAGCGTCCACCGGATCGGCGGGAGATCGGCGCGACCTCGGTCCGCTCGACCGTCGTCGCGGGCGCCGTCGGCTCGGTCGGCGGCGTAGGGACGCGCCGCAGCCGGACCTCTGCGCTGTCGAGCCAGCGCACCGTGGCCTCGAGGCGGAACAGCTCGGCGTCGACCACCAACGCCAGTGCCATGTCGTCTTCCGCGGCGTCGGCCTTGACCGCGGTGTAGCGCTGCATCAACTCGAGCAGATGCCGGCGATGCACTTGAATCATGTCGTCCACCGCGATACCCGGCACCTGCACCGCCACCAACACCTTGATCAGCAACTCGTCGCGTGGCGGCTGCGCCATCTCCGGTGGCGTCCGCAACCAGTCGGTCAACGCATGCCGACCGGCGGCAGAGATGCTGTAGCGCTTTTGGGGCCCAGCCTCCCCGCCCTCCGACAACACCTGGCCGTCGCGTTCGAGGCGCTGCAAGGTCGTGTAGACCTGCCCGACATTGAGCGGCCACACCTCCCCCGTCCTCACCTCGAACTCGTGTCTCAGCTGCAACCCGTATTTCGGGCCTTCGCTGAGCAGCGCCAACAGCGCGTGACGAACGCTCATCGCCAGCCCTCGAGACTGAACATACTCAGTAGTATACGGAGTATCCTCTCGCCCGTCAAAGCGGCGCACACGCCCAGCCCGGGGCCTTGGGTTGAGTAACCTTGTGCTGGTCAGCTCAGACACCCCGTCGTGGGCAGCAACCCTCAGCAGTCAGCCCGTCGTCCAGGGTCGGAGTTTCTCGGGGTTGCGTATTACCCAGATGTGCTTGATCCGGTCGCCGGCGATGTCGAACGCGAAGACCGTCACGGTGACGCCGTCCTGCTGAGCCACCAGGCCGGGCTGACCGTTGACCGTCCGCTCCAGGACCGTCATGTTGCTGGGCGTCCGGTTGGCGATTTCGATCCAGGCCTGCGCGATCTGTTCGCTGCCTTCGATGGGGTGCAGGAAGGTGACGGCGAGGCCGCCGCCGTCCGCAGTCGCCGTGGCGTCGGGGTCGAGCAGGCCGATGAGGGCCTTGATGTCCTTGACCTCCCAGGCCCGCTTGAAGTTGCGGACGATCTCGGCGCGCTGGGCGGTCGGGGTCGCGGGAGCCTGCACGGCACGAAGGCGACGCCGGGCCGAGGAGGCCAGCTGGCGGCAGGCCGCCGGGGTACGGCCGACGATCTCGGCCACTTCGGTAAAGGAGTAGCGGAAGACGTCGTGCAGGATGAACGCGACGCGCTCGGCCGGCGTCATCGATTCGAGCAAGACGAGGAAGGCCATATTGATGGACTCGTCGAGAGTGACCTGGTCGGCCGGGTCGATGGTGCCGTCCGGCTGCCCGGTGATCCCGTCGGGTATCGGCTCGGGGATCCAGTCGCCGACATAGCGTTCCCGCCGAGCCCGGGCCGACTTGAGCAGGTTGAGACAGATGCGACTGGCGACAGTCGTCAGCCAGGCGCCGGGAGACTCGATCAGTTCCTGCTGCGGCCGAGACATGGCATACCAGCGGGCGTAGGTCTCCTGCACGACGTCCTCCGCCTCGGCCAGCGAACCGAGCAGCCGGTAGGCGAGATTGATCAGCTGACGCCGCTCGCTGACGATCACGCTCAGGCCCGGGTCGGGCTGGCCGTGTCCTGGCTCGGATTGGGTGGTCATGGTGTCGCTGACTCCCTCGGTCGCATCTGCCCTCACCAGTTCGACAAGACAGCGCACCACAACGTGAGGTTGGCGCGTCTCCTCACATTCCACTGCGCTGTCTTGTCGAACTACTTGAGACGAACACATCATCCAGCGACCAGCCCAGGAGCCACCATGACCACCCCGATGCCGGCAACATCGTTCGCTGACCCGGCGCCCGCGCAGCCCCTGGAGCGGGCGGCCTCCGCGCTGACGGCAAACGGTTTCACCGTCGAGATCCTCGACGACGCCGCCGCGGCACGTACCCGCATCAAAGACCTGATTCCCGAGGCCGCCAGTGTCTTCACCGGGGCCAGCGAGACTCTCCGCCTGTCCGGCATCGAGGAGGACATCAACACCAGCGGGCGCTACCAGGCCATCAAGCCACGCGTCCTGGCCATGGACCGCGCCACCCAAATGGACGAGATCCGGCGGCTGCTCGCCAGCCCCGACGTCGTCGTCGGCAGCGTCGCCGCGGTCACCGAAACCGGCTCCCTCGTAGTCGCCTCGGGCAGCGGAAGCCAGCTACCCGCCTACGCCGGCGGCGCCGCCCGCAGGATCTGGATCGTCGGGGCGCAGAAGGTGGTACCCGACCTGAGCACCGCGCTGCGCCGCGTCGAAGACCACTGCCTCCCGCTGGAAAGCGCCCGCGCCCTCGCGGTCTACGGGTGGCCCAGCGCCGTCAACCACCTTCTCGTCCTCGACGCAGAACCGTACCCTGGGCGCAGCACCGTCCTGCTGCTCCGCGAAGCCATCGGATTTTGAACCATCGCGGCGGTAGGACCTGGCCAGGACTGTCGCGACGTGGCTGAGCGCGCCGAGTTCATAGTTCGCCCACCGTCGAGGCCTTGGTAGCGGTGTCCCGTCAGCAAGTTGGAAGGTACCGGGAGTGTCCAAGATCCAGCGAGCATCTGTACGAGAAGTCTTGACCGCCCGTGCCGATCGGGGTGTGCGCCCGCCACGATCTGTCAGCTCTGGCGCAGCCTTTCGACGGCACCACCTGAGGGTGATCGCGTCGTTGTCGAGCTGGCTCCATCGCTGTGTGAGTTCGCGGAGCTGATTTTGGATTGCGGCGATCCTGTCGATCGTCGTGCCCGCCGGCAGACGGAAGCCGAGATGGGAGACCGTCTCGTCGGTTGCGGGCGGGCTGAACCGCTCGGATCGCGTCCCGCGTAATGGTGTAGCTCGGCGTTGGCGTGAAGCTCGCCATCGGCATAGTTTGCCTCATGCGGTGATGGCCAGGGTCACCTCCTCTTCCACCGGAGCATTGAGCTTCTGCATGGACTCCTCGGAGAGGTAGCGCCGCTCGGCCACCGCCCACTCGTCGTGGGCCTCCACGACAACGGCCGTGACGAGGCGCGACAAGGCATCGTCATTGGGGAAGATCCCCACGACGTTGGTGCGCCGTTTGATCTCGCCGTTCAAACGCTCCAGGGGGTTCGTCGACCACACTTTGCGCCAGTTGGCCTGCGGGAACGAGGCGAAGGCCAGCAGGTCGTCAGCCGCGTCGGTGAGCATCGTGGCCACCTGCGGGAACTGCGGGGTCAGCATCCGGGTGACCTCGGCCAGCTGTGAGCGCACGTGGGTGGCGTCGGGCTGGGCGAAGATGGTGCGGATGGCGGCGGCCACCATCTCGGCGGAGGCCTTGGGCACCCGGGCGAGCACGTTGCGCAGGAAGTGCACTCTGCAGCCCTGCCAGGCCGATCCGATGAACACCGCCCCGATGGCCTCCTTGAGGCCCAGGTGGTGGTCGGAGATCACGAGCTTCACGCCGGAGAGCCCCCGAGCCCGTAGGCCCTTGAAGAAGGCGCTCCAGAAGGCACCGGATTCGCTGTCGCCGACTTCCACGCCCAGCACTTCCCGATCTCCTGTTGCCGTGACTCCCGTGGCCACCACAACGGCCCTGGACGCGACGCGGCCCTTCACCCGGGCCTTCACGTAGGTGGCATCGGCGAAGACGTAGGGGAACTCGGCGATTCAGCGGCCGGGACCGGAAGGCGGCTAGGTCGCCGTCGAGCTCGGCGCAGATCCGGCTCACCTCGGACTTGGAGATCCCCGAGGCGATCCCGAGCGCGCCCACCAGGTCATCGACCTTGCGAGTGGACACGCCGTGCACGTAGGCCTCCATCCCCACGGCGTACAGCGCCCGGTCGATGCGCCGGCGCCGCTCGAGGAGCGAGGGGAAGAACGAGCCGGAGCGCAGCTTGGGGATGCCGAGCTCGATGTCGCCCGCCGCGGTCGACACCAACTTCGGCCGATGGCCGTTGCGCTGGGTGGTCCTGGCGTCGCTACGCTCATGCGGTCCGGCCCCGATGACGGCGGTCACCTCCGCTTCGATGAGGGCCTGGAGCACCCACTGCAGCGACGTGCGGATGGTCTCGGTCATCTCACCGGCCTTGAGTGCAGCCAGCAGTTCCGTCAGGTCATGATTCGTGAGGGTCATCGGCGTGTCTCCTCTCGTGTACCCGGCAAGGTCACGCCGAGCATCACGCCGGTAACCCCCTTCTTCGTGGATCTACGCAGAGTTACACCACCTCAGGGGACGTCCCCACCGCTCGGGATCGAGCCGTGCAACC
>WNEZ01007997.1_pt1 | contig 14120 bp, 14 predicted proteins | sample 5400521 | NCBI WGS metagenome assembly WNEZ01 (sample SAMN13153339, study PRJNA577476) | soil metagenome | isolation source: 120 cm saprolite under Douglas fir tree site 2 hole 1 replicate 1 | place: USA:California | collected 2015-04-18
AACTGCTTCTCCTGGGGCGAGAACCGACCGCGGTCGCGACGGCCGAGCAATGCTTCCATCAGGCACTCGACGTGGCGCGACGCCAGGGCGCTCTCTCCTGGGAATTGCGGGCCGCTACGAGCCTCGCCCGGCTCTGGCGAGGACAGCAGCGAGTGACCCAGGCGCGTAAGCTGCTGGGGCCTGTCTACCGCCGCTTCACCGAGGGGTTCGAAACCGCCGATCTCATCGCCGCAAAAGCTCTGCTGACGTCAATGCGCTGAGCGATGAGAGAGTTTCCACCGTTTCGGCTCGACACCGTCAACCAGTGCCTCTGGCGTGGCGATGGCGTAGCCGAGGAGCGCATTCCCCTGGCCCCCAAGGCTCTCCCCTGCACCACGCGGCATGAAGCGGCATCCCGCGTCCACCGGCGTCCACGCCCCCAATGGGGCCGAACGGTCTCGTTGATCACGAAACAGTTAGAGTTTTTCGCGTTCGAGCGTCAGATCGAGGTTAGGATCATCGAGGCGTCGTTCGAGGCGCGCTTTCTCGGCCTCTCGGAGTCGCTTTATGTGAGTGATTTCCGTTTCAGGGATCCTGATCAGTCTCGAGATGTTCTTGTTGAGCAATTTGCCGCTGGGCTCGTAGGGTTTGCCGTTGACCTCCAAGCGCAGAAATCCAAACTCCACAAAGCCCTTCGGTCGCGGGTACACCACGAGCTCCTGGATCGCCACTCCGTTTCTATGGGTTGCTTGAGCACTAAAGTACCGTGGCCGTCCCGCCTCGGTGAACTCCTTTGGCTGGCCGAGCGGAAACAGCGTCAATGGCGAGGTGTTGGATGTCATAGTCCCGACGGTAACCGTCCGCTCCTGGATAGGCCTACCATTCTCGGTAATTTCGGTGATCAGGACCTGGACGTCGTAGATAGCCCCACCAGAGCCCGCGTGAAGATTCGAAAGAAACCAGCCCGGACCGTCCCGGTCGATGAAAACGGTCAGTTGGCAAAAAGCGTCGTCGGCGCCGAGGATCATTCGAGTCTGCTCGGTACTGTTGAGAATCGCTCCGACGATGGCGAAGCCGCCGCCGATCAGCGTAAAGAGTCCGGCAACCGCGATCCAAGCTGTCGCGCCCTGAAGTCTCAAAGAGCCCTCCACAACGGGAATCAGGAGCACGCCCAGGAGCAGGAGGCTCGCGCATAACGCTGCGAAGCGACCGCTTGTCATTTCCTGAGGAACCTCCCCGCCTCCTCCGCCCCTTCCCACGTCTCGAACCCTTTCGGGCCTTCGATAGTCGTGAACTCGCCGGTCTGAGAATCCCAGGTGACGAGGTGCGGGACGAACAGGCCGGACGCGATGTCGAAGTAGGGCGAGCGCCAGATCATCGCGATGACCCTTTCGGCCCGCGCGGGTCCACGGTGTCGGGGAGGCAGAGCCGGCGGCCCTGGGGCAAGCGTTGCCTCGATTCCTCGCTGCGGGGCACTTCGTCCGCCACGGCACTCCTATTCGAGATACCTGACGCTGATCCGTGAACAATCACTCGTGCGGCCCGACACGGACCATCGGAGACGAGAGCAAGCGGCCCTGATCTCTTCGTCGTTCCGCAAATACCTTACTGCGATGATACCCGCCGGCGGCCCCGAGAACGTGAACGCCCAGTACTCGCCGTAGCCGACTGCCGTTACCATGAGCCGGTGACACTCGTCTTCGAATAGCCACCCTTGATCTGCTTGGGTTCGGCCGAGATTGCGGCGCTGGATACACGTTGCGCGAGATGGCCAGATGGCGACTAGCTTGAGTCCGGCGAGGTTCCCGCTCTGCAGTTCCCCACGGTAGCCCCATCCAGGATCAGCGGGTTCCTTGAACGGGAGTGTTGCACATCCTGAAGTGACCAGCACAGTGACGAGGAAGACCCACACGAGAGTCATCGGTCGGTGTAGGAACATTGGGTGAGCCTCTCCCATACGAGTCTAGCGCAGGACCTGCTACCGCCCGAATAACGGTGAGTCGCGAAGAGGGTCTAGTTGAACCACCCCACTCGCCGGATCTCGCTCCGCAGTGCTAACGCTCGCTTGAACTCGACCCTGACCTGCGACCACGCCTCCGCGCTCCAACGAGTGTGCAGCATCACGCGCAGGACGCGGTTGATGCGGAGCCACGGGTGGCAGAGGCGGGCGTCGGTGTCGCTCACTTCGTCTTGGGTCCGCGTGGGTCCACGGTGTCGGGGAGGCAGAGGAGGACTGGCTCGGGAGCACCAACTTTTCGTTCCGCGTCGCGCGCCACTCGCTGCGCCTGCAGTTTCGCTTGGTCAGGCTCTGGAGGCGACTGGCCGTCAAATGGCCGGCGAGGCGAGCGAGACGGTGGCGCGTAGGGCACGCAGCCCCCCGATCCGCTTGGGGGGGGGACACGTCGATCCCTGGGGACCGTACGCACCCCGGGGGGTGCTCGGCAGCCGCTCGACGTGACTGTTGTGCAATCGGCGAGAGCGGCCGGGCGCGGCCATTTCCCGGCCAGTCGCCCCGAACGTCTGCCGGGACATCGCTCAATTCAAGCAAGCCCCGTAGACACCTCCCGGAATCCCCCGCGTGCCTTGATGGCCACGGCCACGGAGTCCAGTTCGGGGAGAGCGCAACGCTCGTGCCCGCACGGCGCTCCTGGGACGAACGCGTGGAGCTCCCGCAGCAGCGTCACGCGCACACTGTACCGACGTCGGCTCAGTCCGGAATGTCCAAACGGAAACAATGCCATGTGTTCGGCGGCCAACTGAACGCCGCGCCCGGCCCGCTCCATGACGCTCGATGGGTGAAGGAGACTTCATGTAAGTGCTGGTAAAGCGTGACGATCTGACCGCCGGTGTCGCGCAAACTGTCCGCTGCGGGCTCCGCGACATTCCGGATCCTGCAGAAGTGCTCCCGCGCCTTCACCCTCGCCCCTGGCATGCGTGATGCTTTCATCTGCGCGAGGGTCCCGAGATGATTTGCACTAAAAAGGTCTCGGCATGGTCTCGATAGGTCATCCGGGGCCGCGTCGTCTCTGGCTCGATCGTCGGGGGTTGACCCTCACGGAACTCCTCGTCTTGGTCGCCGTGATTGGCATCATCACCACGGTGAGCGTGCCGGCGTTCGTTTCCTACTGGCGCTCGGCGACTCTCAAGGGAGGCGCCAAAGAGCTGGCCACGATCCTCAACCGGGGGCGATCCCTGGCGATTGCGCAGAACACGACGGTCTGCGTGAGCCAGAGCGCCTCCAAGGTGCAGTTCCTGACAGGCGGCTGCGCCGGGACCGTGTGGAAAGGGCCGGGCACGGACGGGAACGGCTGGTTCACCCTCCAGAACACCATCACCGTGAGCACGACGACCGCGAACGTGGTCTTCAACTATCTGGGGGCCGCGAACACCGCCGCGACCTACACCGTTCAGAACCCCGTGAACCACGCCACGTTGAGCGTGAACGTCGCCCTCGCGGGCCGCGTCACGATCGGACCATAAGGGATGAACGTCTATCACGGATTGACCGACCAGCGCGGATTCACCCTCGCCGAGGTGCTGATCGCCGCCGTCATCATTACCCTGGCGCTTGTCGCGCTGGCGAGCGTCGTGCCGATCGCGGGCTACGCCGTGCAGGACGGCAACCAGATGTCGACCGCGACGTTCCTGACCGAGCAGCAGCTGGAACAGGCCAAGAACTTGCCGTGGGTGGGGTCGCCGGCGAACGATTGTCTCGGCGCCTCCGCCTCGTCCACCGCGGCTCCGACGGTCCCCGCGGGCGGGACGTGTATCAATGGCGCGACGACGATCAACGCCGGGGGCGCCATTGCGTGGCTCGCCGACGAGAGCGCGGTCACGAATTTCCCGGCCTACGCGCGCACCGTGCGGATCACCGATTGCAGCACCGGCGGGGGGTGCGTGGGCATCACGGACGCCCACATGCGTCTGGTGACCGTCACCGTGACGTACACCCCGCTGAACCCGGCCCCCGCGACCGGCACCACGGGCCCCAAGTCCATCAGGGTCCAGATGGCCGTCAGCCAGCGATGAGCCTGACAGGCGTGATGCGCGACGAGCGGGGCTTCACCCTCGCCGAGCTGCTGACGGCGATGGCGGTGCTGGGGCTGCTTTTAGCCGGGCTGTTCCTGACGCTGCAGCAGGGGCAGAGCGCCTACCTCTACGGCGCGGGCCGCGCCGAGGTCCAGCAGAACGCGCGGGTCGCGCTCGAGCGGATGCTCCGCGAGTTGCGCGACGCCAGCTCGGTCGCGACGGCGGGCGCGAACGACGTCAAGTTCACGTTCCTCGACGACACGAGCACCCTCGTCACCGTCGAGTACTCCCTCAGCGGCGCCAGCGCGCCGTATCTCCTCCAGCGCAACCAGACCGTCCCAGCGATCGCCGGGCAACCCGACACCCTCGTCGGCGGCGTGAGCAACTTCACGGTGACCTACTACGACTTCAACAACGTCGCCACGACCACGGCGGCGAACGCCTACGCGGTGAACATCTCGATCACGACACAGTCGCAGGACACGACGCTGGCGAGTTACTCGCCGGCCAACCGCCAGGCCACCGTCGCGGGTCGCGTAAGACTGAGGAACGAATAATGAAGACCACGAACCTCATGCGAGACGAGCAGGGCATCGCGTTCCCGATGGCGCTGATCGTGATGGCGATCCTGGCCGCGCTCATGGCGGCCTTCGCCGTGCTCGCCACGAGCGAGCCGCAGATCGCGAGCAATCAGATGCACAGCGTCCAGGCGCGCGCATTGGCCGAATCGGGGGTGGAGCGCGCGCTCTGGGCCCTGACGCAGGGCGAGGCGAGCACCCCGCCGAGCGGCGCGCTCGTCAACTCCGGGCCGCCGAATTACACCGTCACGATGGTGGCGCCCTATGACGGCTCGCAGGAGGTCACGCAGGGCGTCGGGAGCTTCAAGGTGACGGTGACCAGCGGCGCCGCGCCGAACATCAAGATCGTCACCGCGGTCGGCTTCGTCCCGAACGCGACCCACCCCGTGGCGATCAAGAAGATCGTCACGCAGGTCACGCGGCTCAAGTGGATCGACCCGGTGTGCGGTCTCTGTGCGGGGGGCGAGCAAGGCGGGGTCGGACAGGAGAACAGCGCCACCTTCCCGAGCGGCATGCTCTTGTCGAACACCGACACGGCGACGCTGAAGGCGATGGCGAAGGCGCAGGGGACGTACTACAAGGGAGTCCCTCCCTGGAACGGGGGCGTCCCGCCGAAGAACGGTCTCATCTTCGTGGACACCACCGACGGCAGCGTGCTCACAAATTCGACGCCCGCCGCGAACATCCCTTCGCTCACGATCCACGGCAACGGGACCTGGAACGGGTGGCTCATCGTGGCCGGCAGCGTCGACATCAGCGGTAACATCGACATGTCCGGGCTGATCTACGCTCAGAACGACGCCACCCTGCACGGCTCTGGCACTGGATTCATCACGGGGGCGGTCATCACCACGAACCGAGTGGATACCTCGTCGACGAACATCGATTCCCAGGACACCGGGAATGCTCCGATCTCCTACAACTGCCCAGCCGTCCGTAACGGGGGCGGCACGCTCAGCCAGAGCTGGTTCGTCATGCCGGGCACCTATCGCGACGTCTCGGGATCGTGAGAGCGTCGTTCGCGCTGCTCGCACTCGGCGCGCTGGTGATGGCGGGCTGCCAGCGCGTGCCCGAAGTGCCCGGCGCGTCGGCGCCGGCGGTCGTCAACCACGTCGACGAGGCCAAGACGGCCCTGGCGACGGCCAACTGGGCCGCGGCGGCCCCCCATCTCCGCGCCGCACTCCTGCAGGATCCCGACAGTCTCTTCCTCCACTCCAACCTCGCCGTCTGTGCCACCTGGCTCGACCTGAAGGACGAAGCCATCCGTGAGTTCGAGTGGGTCGTGGCGCACGCGCCAGCGGACTCGGAGGAAACGAAGACGGCCCGAAGCTGGCTGGCCGCCAACCGCGCCGCGATTCTATCCGCGGCGGCGGGGCTAGCCACTGACGATCCAAACGCTGGGGACGGCCGGGTCCATGGCCAGGTTTTGTGGGGGGAGTCAGCGCAAGCTCCTGCGCCGCTGCCTCGCTACCAGGTCTTTTTAATGGGTCTCCGCGACACGCCGACGAAGGAGTTTTTCCGCGTGCTCCGCACCGATGCGGGCGGCAACTACGCCTTCGCGAAGGTGCCAGCCGGCTCCTACAAGCTCACCGACACGATCGGGCCCGACCCGAAGTGGCGCATGAAGGTGACCGTCGAGCAGGCCCAGGATCTTTCGATCGACCTGACGCCGGACAACAGCGTCAAGAGCCGCGACGACTTCCCGGAACGCAAGTAGCCGCCGCGTCGTGCTCCGGCCATGACCGGCTTCCTCTTCGTCTGCTTCTTCCTCTCCGGGGCAACGGCCCTCGTCTACGAGGTTGTCTGCCTCAGAATCCTCGGGCTCGTCTTCGGCCACACGGTGCATGCAGTCGCCACCGTGCTGATCGTCTTCATGGGAGGACTCGCGCTGGGCAGCGCTTTGTTTGGGGGACGGACGTCCCGGATCCGGAACCCGCTCCAGGCCTACGGTTGGCTGGAGGTCGGTACCGGGGCCTGGGCGGCCCTGCTCCCGCTGCTCTTCACGTGGAGCGCGATCTGGTATCCGGATCTCTTCCGCGCGCTGGGGCGGTCCTACGCAGTCCTGCCGTGGATCCAGTTCTCGATCGGTTCGGTGTTGCTGCTGGTGCCGACGACGCTCATGGGCGCGACGCTCCCGCTGCTGAGCCAGGCGTTGGCCGGGCGCGAGAGCCGCGTGGGGCGCCTGGTCGGCGGGCTCTACGCGGTCAACACGGGTGGGGCGGTGCTGGGCGCGGCGATGGCCGGCTACGTGTTGCTCCCGTGGCTCGGGAATCGCGCCACAATTGAGACCGCCGCCTCGCTGAACTTAGCGGTCGGCACCGCCGCGTTGATCTACGGCCGGGGCTGGTCGGCCCGGCGCGTGGAGATCGATCCCGTCACGGCCCGCGGGGTGGCCGCCGACGTCCGGGAGGCGTCACCTTCCGACGAGCGGCCGCTGGGCGTCCCGCTCACGGTGGTCGCTCTCGGCGTCTCGGGCGCCGTGTCGATGCTCTACGAGGTGACCTGGACGCGGGCCCTGGCCCTTGTGCTCGGTAGCTCGACCTTTGCCTTCACGGCGATCCTCGTGGCGTTTCTGCTGGGGCTCGCGGGCGGCAGCGCGCTCTATGCCTGGCGCTGGGGGACGCATCGTCCGCCCGCCGCGGCCTTCGGCGCGTTGCAAGCCGGGATCGCGGTCCTGGTTGTTCCGGTCCTCTTGGCCTTCGAGCACCTACCCGAACTGCTGCTGGCCGCGCTGCGCTGGTCGCATGAAACCACGTTCGTGACGTGGATCCAAATCGGGCTCAGCGCCGCCGCCCTCCTGCCCGTCACGCTGCTGATCGGCGCCACATTTCCGTGTGCCGTGGCGGTCGCCACGCGGCAGCCGCTGCGCGTGGGCGAGGCCGTGGGCCGGATCTACGCGGCGAACACCGTGGGAGCAGTGGGCGGCGCCGTGCTGACCGGCTTCGTGCTGGTCCCGGCGATCGGCGTGCACGCCACGATCGTCGCCGGCGTCATCATGAATCTGGCGCTGGCGGCCATCTTCGTGGCGACCGCCGACCTTCGGCCGCCCTGGCGATGGGGGAGCGTCTGCGCGGCCCTGCTCGCCGCAGTCGTAGTCGCGGCAGGGGTCACGCCGTGGGATCAGCGGGTGATGTCAAGCGGCCCCGCCATCTACGTCGGTCCATATCTGCGCAGCGCAGAAGCGTCCTCCGCGTCTCTCGCCGAGACGCTGCGGTCACAGCACATTCTTTTCTATCGTGACGGACGCGCTAGCACGATCGCAGTAGGCCAGTCGGGCGCGCACCGGTATCTTCGCATCAACGGCAAGACGGAGGGGTCGACATCGCTCGACATGCCGACCCAGCAGATGGTGGGCCACCTGCCGCTCCTGGTGCATCCAGACCCGCGAGACGTGCTCGTGATCGGGCTGGGGACCGGCGTCACGGCCGGCGCCGTCGCTCGCCATGGCATCCGCCGCCTCGACGTCGTCGAGATCGAACCGGCCGTGGTGGAGGCCGCGGGACAGTTCTTCGGTGAGGCGAACGGGCACGTGCTCCTCGACCCCAGGACGCGGACGCTCGTCGCCGATGGACGGAACTTCCTGTTCACCACGCCTGACCGTTATGACGTAATTATCTCTGAGCCGTCGAACCCGTGGATCAGCGGGCTCGCAGCGCTGTTCTCTGAGGAGTTCTTCCGGCTCACGCGGACGCGGCTGCGGCCGGGCGGAGTCATGGTCCAGTGGATCCAGCTCTATAATCTCCGCCCCGACGACCTCAAGATGATCCTGAAGACCTTCCAGAGCGTGTTTCCGGCGACCAGCGTATGGAACGTCAGCGAGGACCTGCTGCTCCTCGGAAGGACGGAGCCGGGCCCGCTAGACGTCGAGCGCCTCAAGACGCGGTTCGCGACGGGGCGCGTCGCGGATGACCTCGGCTACCCCGGAAACGAAACGTGGCCGAGCGTGCTCGGATTCTTCGCGCTGGGGGAGACGGACACAGCACGGCTCGTCGCGGACGCCGCGACGAACACCGACGACCGCTTACCGCTCGAGTTCTCGGCGCCCCGAGCTCTCTACCTCGAGTCGGGCCGAGAGAACCAGGAGCTCTTGCGGCGAGCCAGGACGTCGTTCCTGCCGGCGCTCGCACCGTTCAGCCACGGCGAGCTGGACCGCGCTGACACGCACTACTGGATCGGGATGGGATGCCTCCGACGCAATGCCGTGGACGATGCGCTGGCGCACTTCCGGCAGGCGCTTGCGCTCGACCCACGTCATCGGCCGTCCCTGCTGGAGACGAGTAGCCTCCACCTCTGGCTCGGCCGCCCGGATGAAGCGCTCCCGCTTGCCTACCGTGCGCTGGATCACGGGCCGCTCAGAGCGCGGACGCTGTACCTCATTGGACGCATCTACGCGGCGTTGAAGTCGCCCGACCGGGCGCGGGAGTACTTCGCGCAGGCCCTCGCGCTCGAGCCGACGGACGCAAAGGTACGGTCAGACCTTTCCCGGGAACTAAAGCGCGTGGTGGGCGCCGGTCGTTGAAAAGCCGCATGCTCCAGAACAATCGATTCACGCTAGACGAATAGTCAGCACCTGCCCTTCGAGACGATGGTCAGGGCTCAAGGGCGAGCTAATCGTTCACGAAGGCGAGAAGGCACAAAGCGCACCTGGGCTGGGCCGCCCTCAGGTTCAAGGTCATCCAAGAAGTCAAGGAAAGCGGTGTCCGGGCCAACTGCTTCGGATGCCGCGCGGCGCACGACCGGCCATGGTCCCCAGTCGTTGGCGAAGCGGTATCGCTTGAGCCGTCTTGCCGCCTGCTCGTCGGGCCGAAAGCCATCTACTCTGGATTTTGGCCACCCCTAGACCAAATATCGGAGCAACAGTGTCAAGAGCCATCTCCGCGTGCGCCCCAGCCAGCTGTTGCTGGTCATCGGCTGCCGCCCCCGCTGGATCGCCAGAATGATGTCGTGAATCGAGATGCTGCCAACGACTCGCCTTTGCTCATCGAGTACGGGGACCGACCAGAGACCATACCTTCTAATCACGTGCGCCACCTCGTCCTCAGCGGTGCCCAGGGTCACGCTGATGACAGGTCGGTGTTCGAGTGACCACAAAGGGCTTTGGGGCGCGGCGACGAGCAGTCTCCCGATCGGCACGACATTGATCAGGTGCTTATGTCCATCCACCACGTACACCATTGGGGCAGCCTCGCCGCCGCCTGCCGGGATCCCCACGAGTGCCTCGGCGACCGTCGCGGTTTCAGGCATCGAGGCAGCTGACGGCGACATCAGCCGACCCGCCGTGCCCTCCTTGTAACTCAGGAGTCTTCCGATCTCTTTCGTGCGGTCATCGGGCAACAGACGCATGATCATCGTCTGCTCCTCCGGTCGAAGCCGCGTGATCAATGCCACCGTCCGATGGACTGGCACGAGATCCAGGACAGTCGCCAACCGCCCGTGATCGAGCTGGGACAGCAGTTCGCGCAGCGTGGACGCATCGAGGCACTGAAGCACCTCCGCCGCTCGTACGCGATCCAAAACCTGGAACAACTTCACCTGCTCGGCTTGGGACACTTCGCTCAGCACCTGAGCGATATCGCCCACATGGACGTCCTCTAGTTCTTGGAGGATTCGTCCCTCCCGGCCCGCCGCGAGTTGGCGCCTCAGTCGGCTTACGAGCGGCTCAGCGGCAGTCATCGTGACGCCCCCGGCTCACACAACTGCGGACACGAGGAGGCCCACCGTTAGCGCGATCATCACCCAGGTGGTCGCCCATGCCACGGAGTTCTGGAACCGGGAGTTCGTCCACCCCTTCATGAGGGCTTCGTCATTGACGAGCTTCAGCATGAGTAGCAGCACGAACGGAAGCATGATGCCGTTGATGACTTGCGTAATCCACATGATGGGGATCAACGGCACGCGGGGGATCATCACGATCAGTGCGCCGACGATGATGAACCCTGTGTAGAGGCCCATGAACTGTGGCGCCTCGCGGAAGGTTTTGTCCACCCCGGCTTCCCAGCCCATGGCTTCACAGATGTAGAAGGCAGTAGCCAGCGGTAGGATGCATGCCGAAAACAGGGAGGCGTTGGCCAGTCCCGCGGCGAAAAGCAGCGACGCGTATCGTCCGGCCAAGGGCGTCAACGCCTGCGCCGCCTGCTCCGCGCTGTCTACGCGGATGCCGGCGTGAAAGAGGGTGGCTCCGCATGCCACCATGATGAACAGAGCGACGATGTCAGTCATGAACGAGCCCACAATGACGTCGACGCGTGTGCCCCAGTACTGATCCGGTCGCACTCCCTTCTCCACAATCGCCGATTGCAGGTAGAACTGCATCCAGGGGGCAATGGTCGTGCCGACGAGGCCGATCGTCATGGAGAGATACGCCGCATCGAACCGGAGCGTGGGCCGCAGCGTGTGCTTCACGACGTCCACCCAGTCCGGCTTCGCCATCACGGCGGCCACAACATACGTGAGATACACAAGACAGATCCCGAGGAAGATCCGCTCGAACGCGCGATAGGTTCCCTTGACGACCAGGAGCCAGATGAAGAGCGCGCCCAAGGGGACCGAGATATATTTCGAGACCCCAAAGAGCTCCATGCTGGCCGCCCAGCCCGCGAACTCCGCTGTCGTATTCCCGAGATCCGTCACAAGCAGTGCAACCATGAGCCAGAACGTGACAAGAACGCCGAAGCGTTCGCGGATCATGGCGGCCAGGCCCTTCCCGGTAACGACGCCCATCCGCGACGCCATTTCCTGCACGACGATGAGCACGACCGTCGCTGGGACCATGGTCCAGAGCAGCGCGTACCCAAAGTGGGCCCCAGCAATGGAATAAGTCGCAATTCCGCCGGCATCGTTGTCGATGTTCGCCGTGATGATCCCGGGACCGATGATTGATCCGAGCAGGACGAGGCGGGACCAGAGGCGGCGCGGGCGACGAAACATCTAGGCCTTCCGCTTCTTCCGGACCACGGCCGGAAGGAGGCGATCGATCACGTCGTCAATGGTCACGACGCCGAGGAGGCGGCCGTCACCACCGACGACGGGCAGCGCAATGAGATTGTACTTCGACATGAGTGTGGCAATGTGCCGTCCATCGACATCCGGCGGCACCGTCCGTTGCCGCCGCTCGACGAGCTTGTGGAGAGGCTCCGAGCTTTCTGCGATGAGGAGGCTCCGAAGGGCCACGACACCGACGAACTTGTCGTCGGCTCCGATCGCGTAGACTTGATATGTGGGCTCGTCGCGACCGGTGCGTTCCTTAAACCGCTGAATCGCCTCTCCGGCCGTCAGGGTCGACGGGTAGGCGATGAACTCGGTGGTCATGAGTCCGCCCGCGCTGTGTTCCTCGTAGCCGAGCAGTTCCTGGATGTCCTCCGCCTCCTCGTCTTCGATCCGATCGAGAATCTCCTTGGCCTTGTCGGCGGGGAGGTCGCCCAGGACGTCGGAGGCTTCGTCCGGAGGCATCTCCTCGATGATGTCCGCTGCTTTCTCGGCATCGATCTCGGCAATCAGCTGAGCCTGCTCCTCGGACTCGAGCTCGGAGAGCGCCCCTGCCGCGGTTTTGACGTCGAGCTCCGTCAGTAGAGAGCGTCCCTCGCTGCGGGAGACCTGACTGAGAATCTCCGCCAGGTCAGCGGGATGAAGAGCCGCCACCATCTGCCGCGGAACGGTGAGCGCCAGGGTCTTGAGCTTCGGGCTCAACGGCTGGATGTACTGCCAACTGATGAGGGTGAGGGGCAGCTGCACCTTCAGAAGACCGAAGAACTGTTCGCTCCGGCGTTCGACGCCTAACCGTCGAAGCAAGCCGCGCACTCCGACGTCGGCCGCCGTCAGCACCGCCTCTCCGTTGTAGCCCTCGAGGCGGACGTCGTTGACCCGTACGACCTTCGCCCCATTCGCATCGACGATCTGCTTGTCAAGGATGTCCCTCACGGCAAGTAGGTCCTCGTCCGCCAGCTGGTAGGGCTGGATGGATTCGGCCTCGCAGCGGATCGAGAGAATGCGCCGGTTGAACATTTCGACCTCGCGCCAGGGGACGAGATAGCTTCGGCGGTCCCTCGTGACGAGGATCGCCGACACTTTGGCTAAAGGTTCGCCCTTCACGACGAGGACGTCCTTGAGGCGCCCCGCGACGTCACCTCGTGGATCCAGGACGGGTTTCTTCAGCACATCACTCAGGAAGCACTGCCCAAAGAGCGGCATCACGACCTCCCGCGGTGAGCTTGATTGCCCCCTCAGCTTATCGGCATTGCTCGGACCCGCGCCAGCAGGAAGTCACAGCGACCGAGATCGCCGCTCGCATCAGGAGTGCTAAGAACCGTTGGGGTCACGGAGGAGGTTGTTTCCAGGCCACGCGCCGGCCCTCGGTCAGTCGCGTCACATCGCCTTGAGGCGGAAACGGCGCCTTCGGGTGTGCAGGGAAACCTGACCGATTTAGAGGTGTCTTGCCAGGAGGTCGCACGCCCAAAGGCCTTGAAACCTTCGGTGCCACCCGAAGGAAATCAGCCGCCTTCAGTGAATCTTCAGGCGCGACACGGTACATCTGGTGGAGGTGGCGCGACTCCGCTTCTTCGTGCTTGCCGTGACCCTCTCGATGACCATTGCCGAGTTCATCGAAGTTCAGCAGCTCGCTCCCCCCGATCTCCGGACGCGATTCGGGCTCTCGCCGTCCTGCGATCCGTCCGTGACGGCCGCGACAACCGACCCGGCCGCGAACCTCGTAACCGTCGCCATCGATTGTCGAGCCAATCCGGCGACGACGTCTCCGCCAGCGGGTGCGTCCGGCGAGCGCTCGATGCAGTAGTCGAGTCGAAGACCGAGTTGACGTAGGCAGTCTTCTGGCTCTTACCACTACGAGCGTCTGCGATCCTACTTTGGATGCTCCTTGAGGGCGGCTGGCCGTCAAATGGCCGGAGAGGCGAGCGAGGCGGTGGCGCGTAGGGCACGCACGCCCCCCGATCGCTTGGGGGACACGTCGGTCCCTGGGGACCGTACGCACCCCGGGGGCGTGCTCGGCAGCCGCTCGACGTGACTGTTGTGCAATCGGCGAGGAGGCGACGGCCGGTTGACCTACGGTCTCGAGCGGATTCTCGAGGCGTCGGCATGAGCAGTGACCTCAAGCGACGACACGAGCGTGCCGCAGGGCGACTGGCCGTCAAATGGCCGGCGAGGCGAGCGAGGCGGTGGCGCGTCGGGCACGCAGCCCCCCGATTCGCTTGGGGGACACGTCGATCCCTGGGGACCGTACGCACCCCGGGGGCGTGCTCGGCAGCCGCTCGACGTGACTGTTGTGCAATCGGCGAGAGCGGCCGAGCGCGGCCAGTTCCCGGCCAGTCGTCTCAGCGACCCTTGGCGATTCGCGGCATGTTCCGTCACTATCCACCACTATGTAGGTCGATGCGGCCCGTCTTTGCCGACGCCCTAATATCCGTCGCCTTCCAGGGTGACCTTGCCGCGAAAGGAGCGATACAGATAGATGAAGTAGACCGCCGCCAGCGCACTGGCGATCGACCACCAGATCAGACCGACCCGTAGACCATAGGATTGCGC
>WNEZ01003198.1_pt1 | contig 14119 bp, 16 predicted proteins | sample 5400521 | NCBI WGS metagenome assembly WNEZ01 (sample SAMN13153339, study PRJNA577476) | soil metagenome | isolation source: 120 cm saprolite under Douglas fir tree site 2 hole 1 replicate 1 | place: USA:California | collected 2015-04-18
GGCTGGCTGGAGCTCCTCCACCCACTTCGCGTGGTGCTCGCGCGCCCACTCCTCGCGAACGGTGCCGAGGGTCATTGCACGCAGTGCGTGGCGCGTCGAGGGGTGCACCAGAGAGAGGTAGAGATGGCCGGCGACGATGAGCAGGGAGGCGTACATGAGCCCGTCGTGGACGAGGATCGTGCTCGGCAGCCGGAAGCGGGTGTCGCGCTCGCCGTACCAGAGCAGCAGACCGGTGAGGAAGAAGAGGACGGCGAAGGCGGCGGTAATGGCGGCGTTCAGCTTCTGGCCCGCGTTGAAGCGGCCCTGCGGCGCGCGGCCGCCGCGCAGCCAGCGACGGTCGTCGGCGTCGAAGAGGTTGAGATCGCGCGCCGTTCGGCGAAGGCCGCGCCGGTCGCCGGCGGCAGCGATGAGCAGGATCGCGCCCGCCCAGCCGACGCCCGTGTAGAAGTGGACGTCTTTGATCAGCGGCCTGCGCCCGACAACCTCGGAGAGGCGGGGCAGGTAGAGGACCAGCCCGGTGCCGAGGAGGAGGAAGAAGGCGCTTGCGTGCACCCAGTGCAGCGCGCGCTCCGTCCGCGAGAACCGGCGCAGGTAGACCGTTCTAGGCGCCGTAGCCATTCGAGTGGCCGACCCAGGCGTCGCGGTCGTAGCCGCGCAGCTCCCAGTACCCGTCGAGCGGGCGATCGGTGACGACGATCCGCTCGACCCACTTGACGTTCTTGTAGCCGTACATCTCGGGAATGACGACGCGCGCCGGTGCCCCGTGCGGGCGCGGCAACGGCTTGCCATCCATCTCGTAGGCGAGCATCGCGTCCTTGAGGTACGCCTCCTCGAGCGTCAGCGAGTCCCCGTACGGCCGCTCGGCCGACACGAAGGTCAGCGCCCGCGCCGACGGCTGCGGGCGCGCCGCCGCGAGCAGATCGCGGAAGCGGACACCGGCCCAGTGCACGTTCTTGACCGACCAGCCGGTGACGCAGTGGAAGTCGGAGGTCTGTTCCGCCCGCGGCAGGGCGCGTAACTCCGCGTAGGTCAGCGTCAACGGCCGCGCGACTAAACCGTCGATGCGTAGGCGCCAGCGCTGCGGGTCGAACACGGGCATGGTCGCCGCCACCGTGTAGATCCGCCAGCCGCTCGGAAGCACGTTCCGAACCTGCGAGGGCAACAGCTCGGTGACCGGGCTGATCAATCGCCAGAGCGGCCGCGCCCACAGCAGCGACGAGAGGCCCCCGCCGACCAGGGCCAGGAACGCCCGCCGTCCGTAGGGCCGGAGATCGCTATCGGGAGTCGGTTCGATCCTCAAAACTATGCCTGGTCTGCTACACGGTAGTAGTTGCTGAGCATTAAATCTCCCTTACGCCACGCCGCTCCATTCCTTGCTCTTGGAGCGCTGGCCGGCTGCGGCGGTCACGGCGCGCTCCCGCTCGCCCAGCTCGCGAACAACCAAGACGCCTACGTCGGCAAGGAGGTCTCAACGGCGGGCGTCGTCGGGGAGCAAACGAACGCCAACGGCTCCCACTACTACGTGCTCACCGACCCGCAACAGGATCTGGTCGCGTTGCGACCGGCAAGCCGCGTCCGCCGCTACCGCGGCGAGCGTGTGAAGGTACGGGGGCGCTTCAGCATCGCCCCGCACGTTGGGCGACTAATCCGAGTCGAGCAGATCGCGGACGGAGGCTAGCGCGGCGCTGGTGCCAGCTCGGGCCCGTCCGCTTCGAGTTCGGCCACCCGGCGCGCGAGTTCGCGCTGGCGTGCGCGCAGGTCCTCAAGCAATTCATCTCCACTGCGCGCGAGCGATTCGTCGCGCCCGCGCGGGCGGCAGCCCATGAGTGCGCAGCCGGGGCCGATCCCGCGCCGCCCGAGCAGCATCATGACCGGGCAGGCGAGCGCTGCAACCACGACCAGCGCGATGAGCAAACCGTTGAACACCGTCTTACCTACTATAGCTTGGTAGGAGTTAGACACATGCCCAACCCCGGCCGACAACGGCTTGCGCGCTTCGCCCTCGCTGCCGGCGCCGTGTTCCTGCTCGCCGCGATCCTGCCGGCCACCGCGTCGGCGCACGCGTTCCTGATCCGCTCGCAGCCGCAAGCGGGCTCGCGGCTGGCGCGGGCGCCGTCGACGATGGCGCTCTACTTCAGCGAGCGGTTCGTGCGCGGCAGCCAGCAGGTCACGCTCGGCCGCGCCAACGGCGCGGCGATCAAGCTGCCTGCGTCGCGGGCGGCCGGCGCCGTCATCGAGCAGCCGCTGCCAGCGAACCTGCGCGGCGTTTTTATCGTCTCCTGGCGCGTCCTCTCCGACGACGGTCACATTTCGCTCGGCGAGTTCGCCTTCGCCGCCGGCTCGGCCGGCGCCCTGCCGACCGTCGGCAGCTCCTCCCAAGGAAGGTCGTGGTCGGAGGTGGCCGCGAGCTGGCTGCTCTTCAGCGGCCTTGCGCTCGCTCTCGGTGGCCTTGTCAGCGAGCGCGTCGTCTGGCGCCGCACACCGGCGGAGAGGACTGTCGCCGCGGCGCCGGTCGCGGCCGGGCTGGCTCTCGCCGCCGTCGGAGCGCTGGTGGAGCTCGTGCTCCTGGCCGGAAATCAGCGTGGCGGTGGCTTCGTCTCCGGCTTGCACGGGGGCGCGCTCGGCGATGCGCTCGGGACGCGACCGGGCAAGCTGACGCTCGCGACCCTGATCGCCCTGGCCATTTCGGGCGTGCTCGTGCCGCTGCGCTGGCTGCGGGTCACGGCGATCCTGCCGCTCATCGCCGCCGTCGTCTTCACCGCCGAGCGCGGACACTCCGGCACCTCGGGGTACGGCTGGGCTGTCGCCGCCGACTCGATTCATCTCGCGGCCGTCGCCGTATGGCTCGGGGCGCTGGCTCATCTCGTCCTCATCGTCGCCCGGGCCGACGCTCCGCGTCCGGCGCTGGTCGCCGGCGCTCGCCGCTACGCGCGTCTGGCGCTGCCGACGGTTCTCGTCATCGTGGCCAGCGGCGTTCTGACCGCCATCCCCGAGTTTCGCTCCCTCGGCGCCGTCCTCTCGAGCGGTTACGGCCAGACGCTGCTGGTCAAGGCCGGCCTGATCGGCCTCGCGCTTTTATTTGCCCTCGCCGGGCGCCGGCGTGCGCTGCCTGCGAATCCGCACCCGCGGCTGCCGCTGCTGCGCCGGCTGACGCTGGCCGAGGCGACGACGCTCGGGGCAGTCCTGGTCGTCGCCGCGCTGTTGGTCAACGCCGCCCCGCCGCGCGCGCCGATCGCAGCCTCGGCCGCCTCGACCGCACTCGGGCCGCCCCCGGTCGCCGGCCCCGCGGTACGCCTCGCCGACCTGACCGGCCAGCTCGTCGTCGCAGTCACCGCCGGCGCACGCGAGCTGCAGTTCACAGTCCTCCCGCCAGGCAGCCAATCGCCCGGGAAAGTGAAGCTGACCGCGGACGCGCGCCGCCCGGACGGGACTTCCGCCGACCTGCACCCGCGGCCCTGCGGTGGCGGCTGCTTCTCCAGTCGCTTCGTCCTGAAACGGGGCACGACGCTGGTGACGGCCAAGGTTTCGTCGAGCGCGTGGAAGGGCGGCGAGGTGAGCTTCGCCATCCTCTGGCCGCTGGCGCCGGAGCGGCCGGCGCTCCCCCGACGCGTCGCCGCGACGATGCGCGCGCTCCCCTCGCTGACGCTGACCGAGCAGGTGACGAGCGGCCCCGGCAGCAGCACCCCGCCGGCGGCCTACTCGCTCAGCGGCCGCCAGTTCATGCAGACGGAGGTCTTCGGCGGCGGCGCCGTCGATGTCCACTCGCTCGGCACACGAAACGGGTTGACCGAGTTCGTCTTCGCCGTCCCCGGCTCGAACATCTGGTACCGGATCTGGGTCGACCGGCGCTATCGCCTGCGTCGCGAGCTGATCCTTGATCCCGGCCACCGCATCCTCCGTAGCTTCCGCTACGGCCGGCCCACGACGGGCACGAGTTCGGCGTCCCCGTCGCCTGTGACCCCCACCGCCGTGACGCCGCCTCCTCCAGGGTCGGTCGTCCTTGGCCAGGAAGACGGCGATCTGGGAGTCGGCCTGGCTGTTACCGCTGAGAAGCGGCAGCTGGCGCTGCAGGCGACCGTGCTCGGACCGGACGGGAACGGACTGGCCGGGCTCGACCTCGCGTTCCGGGTCCGCACAACCGCTGGCGAGACGAGCGGCAAGGCGCTCGCCTGCGGCAGCGGCTGCTACCACACGAAAACCCCCGCATCGGGGAGACCCCTGGCCGTAGCACTCAGCATCGGCGGGCTCGGGCGTTCACCCTCGACTCTCGCCTTCGCCCTGCCGGCGCGCTGGCCACCGCCGACTGCTACGAAGCTCGTCCTCCAGGCCACGCGCGTCTTCCGCGGGCTCAGAACGCTCGTCATCCGCGAGCGGCTGGCCTCGAGTCCAACCAACGTCGTCCGGACGACCTGGGAGCTAGCCGCACCGAACAGGCTCGCGTACCAGATCGCAGGCGGTCCGCAGGCCGTCGTTCTCGGCGACCGACGTTGGGACCGCAACCCCGGCGGCAAGTGGCAGGCGTCGTCACAAACGCCGCTGCGACAGCCAACGCCGTTCTGGAAGTCGGCGACCGACGCACATGTGATCGGCACGACTCGCGTCGACGGACGCTCGGCCTGGCTCGTCTCGTTCTACGATGCACAGATTCCGGCCTTCTTCACGATCGCCGTCGATAAGAAGACGCTGCACACACTCGACCTGCGCATGACTGCGGCAGCCCACTTCATGCACCATCGCTACTCGGGATTCAACGCGCCCGTGACGATCGCGCCACCGCGCTAGGCGAACCTAACTGCCCGGCGTCAGCTGGCTGAGCGGGATCCGCTCCGGTCCCTTACCCCGGTACGCATCGCGGAAGGACTTGAACGCGCCCTCGTCAAAGCGGGGTGCAGGTGGCGAGGTGCGTCCAGGCGGTCAGCGCGATTTTGTCGCGAAGCTTCGGCAGCCGTGCCATCAGCATCCCGTTTGGGGCTGTCCTGCCAGAAGCCGCGCAGCTGCTCGACCGTCGCTGTCGGCACCGGGCTGCCCCACTGGATGACGATGCCGCCGTGCTCGAGGTTGTGAACTGCACGGACTTCGGAGTCGAGAGGGCTGTCGTAGAAGTTCCAGGGTGCGGGCTGGATGTAGTGCGGGCCGCTGGTCGACGGGAACGAGTTGTACTTCGGCAGTGGCGTCAAGGCCTAGACGTGCGCCTGCCCCAGGTTCGGGTTGGTCTTGAACGTGCAGCCGGCTGCCGCGACCTTGGTGCTGGGATCGCCGCTCCCACCCCCGCCGCGCGTCGCCGCGACCGCGATTGTGACGCCTGCGGCAAGGGCGACTGCGATCGCCGCGGCGATCAGCTTGCTGCGGCGGCTGAACCCCGAAGTGGTTGGCTCGTAGCGACGCTTCGGCGCTTGAACGGCCCGCGGCGGCGGCGGAGTGCGAATCTTCTTCTTAGCCACGTTTAGGCCCCGGCGTCGATACGACAGGCGCGTCGTACTATAGATGGGTAGGAGGTCGTTATCGGCTGGTTTTTATGTCTGCGCGAGCTCCACCGGCGCGCAGATCAAGAATTCACCGGCGGTCGAGCCGCCGCAAGCCTGCGCCTGCGACCAGGGGACTACTTGCGCTCAAGTAGCCGCACCGCCGCAGAGACGGCACGAACGGTGAACGGAAACAGGTAGCCCATTCGTTCGTAGCCGGATTGATCGAGCACGTAGACGGCGGTGCTGTGGTTGATGTCTAGGGTCGCGCGCTGAACATCGATGTCGTACTTGCTCCAGACGCGGGCAAGCGGTGCCCGCCGACCGCGAGCCCAATACCAGGGGCTGGCAAAGCGCCATCTGCGCGCGGCCGCTCTCGTACTCGCGGCCGTGTCCGCCCACGGATTGATGTCGACAACGACGAGCGCCGGTCGGCGCTTCGGTGCAAGTGTCCGTTGAATCTCGCCGACGAGGCGGCCCTCGATCGGGCACGCCCTCTTGCAGCGGGAATCCAGAAAGGTGAGCAAAACGACGCGGCCCTGCTGGGAGCTGAGCGAGAAGGGACGGTTGGCTTGGTCGCGGAGGAGGAAGTCCGGCGCGCGCCGCTTGTGCGCCGGCCAGACGGCCTGCGCCTCGAGGTTGTGCTCGCTCGGTTGAACAAGCGGGCCCAGCGGCTGCGCGGCCCGCCGCGGGTGCGCCCTCGTCGCAAGCACAGCTCCCACGACCGCGCCGATTACAACGGCGACGGCTACACCCACGATGCTTGTCCTCGACACGAGCTTTCGCCCTGCTCTCCGCTTCGAGCCAACTCCGCGAAGCTACTTCCGGATTGTAGTTGCCGGCATTGTAAGCTCGTGCGGTGCGTCGGTTGGAAGCCTTGCCTCGACGAGCAAGGCAAGCCAGCGTCGGCGCAGCCGCTCCACAGACCCGACGGCGCGGCTCGGCGCTAGCGCAGTGCATCAGCATGCGAAGGGGGACGACACTCCTCCGCACTTTGCGGACCGAGCGTTTCGAGCAGGCGCAGGTCTGCGGACGCAAGCGGACGCGCTCGAGCGCGGTTGCGCTCGCGGCCACGGTTGCGCTCGCCGGCTGCGGAGGCTCAGCGCCCCGGAGCGAGCCGCTCGCTCGCTGGCTCTCCTACACCCCCAGCAAGGGCGTGACGCTCACGCTCGTCCCGAGCGCGAACAACGCCTTCAACGGTTTCAACTTCAACGGCCACGGAAGAGGCTCGGTGCTCGTGCAGGTGCCCCGCGGGTGGCGGGTCACGGTCCGTTGCCGGAACGACGTCTCCGGTCATCGCCATTCCTGCGCGATCGTCAAAGGCGCTAACGCAACCGCACCGGTCTTCGCTGGTGCGGCTTCTCCCGATCCGCAGCTCGGACTTCCGGCCGGCCGCTCCGCCCGCTTCTCCTTCGTCGCGACTCGGCCTGGCAGCTACCGAATCGCCTGCCTCGTCCCCGAGCACGAGCTGATGGGAATGTGGGACGTCTTCGAGATCAGCACACGTCGACTCCCGTCGGTGACGCTGCTGCGTTCGTATCCGGGCGAACCGTGACTCGGCGGAGCGCACCGAAACCGGGGCGGCTGCGCGCGCGTGACTGGTTCGAGATCCGACCCAATGACCGACGCGAACCACCGAGATCAGGAATCGACCGGCCCGTCCCGGCAACGGCATGCGCGCCGTCGTGCTCGCGCTCGCCGTCGCGCTCGACGCGGTCGCTTTCGCGACCCTGCTTCGGCCCCGCTACGGCTACACGAGCACACACCGTCTCCTTATCGTCCTAGCCGTCGGAGTCGGCGCCGCTATCGCTGCACTCCTGCTCGCCGGCGCAGCCGCGGCTTTTCGCCGTCGCCGTGATCGATCGCTGTGGTCGGCGACCACGGCGCTTCCGACCATCAGCTTCGTGGTGGCGGCGTTCATCGCGGCGGCCGTTGCCTCCCAGATCGTTCGCGTGATTCCCACCGCGGGCAGCCAGGGCGGCTCGGCCTCAGCCGCTCGCGCCGACTTCCAGCGCTGGCAGGCGACGGTCGTGCCCATCGTCGTCACGTGGATGCACGCGGTCCGGGCAGACAGCGCCTTCGCACACGGCCTGCCAACCACGCCTGAAACAGCGCTCCGGCGTCGGGTTGCCAGGACGGAGCAAACATTCGCGCGTCTCGCTCGCTCGCTCGCCGCAGACTTCCCCCGGCTGCCACAACGGCCGGGGTTGCGACGACTGACCAACCAGCTACAGAGCGCGCTAATGGTCGCGCGACGAGCTCAGCAGACCTATGCGCTTGCGCTCGCAGCGGCGACGCGGGGCGGCGTCGCTCGAAGACTTCACGGGGCCCGGATCCGGCGGCTGATCGCCCGCGGAAACGGCGAAGTGCAGCGGTCACTGGCGATCATGGCGGCGTTCTCGTTCGACGCGAACAAGCTGGGCGGCTCGCTCTTTGTCGAACAGCCTTAGCGCGGAAGAAACTTGACGACAGCGCCCTGCTGCTTCGAGACGCACGTCCGCGATGGCACGCAGTTAGCCGGCACCTTTGACCTCCCCGACAACTGCTGCGAGCCCGCTTGCGAGCGTTCTCTCGCGCTGCTTGCCGATCAGCCTCGCGGCGACATGGCCGCGGTAATCGACGAGATAGGCGGTCGGTAGGCCGAAGAAACCAAGCTGGCTGGCCATCGATGCCGTGCGGTCGAAGATGCTCGGATACCGCAAGCCGTAGCGGCGAACGAACGCCCGGGCGTCGCCACGCGAGTCTTCGACATCGATGCCGAGGAACCGCACTTGGCCGCCGTAGCGGCGCCAGAGGCGAGCGATCATTGGCGCCTCCTCGCGACAGGGCACGCACCACGACGCCCAGACGTCGATCAAAGCCGGTCGGCCGCGCAAGGCGCCCAGCCTGATCGTCGCGGGTGGCGGTGTTAGCGCCGGCCCACCGAGATCCGGAAGGGGCTTGCGCCGTGCCGCGGGAACGAGCGTAATCCGCGCCCCATGCAGCTGCGGCGCCGCAGAGTCGTCTGATGAGCGCAGCAGCAGGCCGAGGAACGCCCCAATAACAACGGCGGCACCGACCACCAAGACGACGAGCGAACGCCGCTTGCGCATCTGGCAGTAGATGCTACAGCTGTGTAGTACGACGCGCGGCACCCGTCCTCGAGGGCGAGGAAGCCTGCTAGCCGAAGGGGTGAAGGGCGAGGATGAGAATGAGCGCGATCAGAACGAGGGAGAGAAGAATGGCGAGGCAGTAGTGCACGGCCGAAGCCTGGCCTCAGTGGCCGCTCCCACCGCCGTTCATCATCCGCTGCATCCAGGGCGGCACTGTAAAGCCGTGACCCGCTCCGAGCGCCGCCGCCGGGACGGTCGCGGCGACGACGGCGACTACCGCGGCGAGCCGCCACCGCATGCTCATCTCAGCTGACGCGATCGGGCTCGCCGTCGGGCGCGCGGTCGGTTGCCTTCGGCTGTGACTGCTGTCCTTCGAGCGCCTCGATCTTCTCGGCCAAGCGCGCCTGCTCGGCCTTCATCTCTGCGAGCGCGCTCCCGCCCGTCTCCCTCTCCTCGCCGTTCTTCTGCTTCATGCCGCCCATCATCCCGCGGCCCATGAAGACCATCATCAAGCCCATCCCGATCGGGCAGGCCAGTAGGGCCAGGAAGAGCAGCGGGCTCGTAGCTGCAATCAGCATCTGTTCTCCTTCTTCGTGAAAGTGATGTCCTACAGAACAGTAGTATAGCCGGCCGTTGGCGTCGCGCCTGGTCCGGCGAGCCCCCTGCGGCAGGCGCGACAGGTCGCCTTGAGGTCGAGGTGCTATCTGCCGAAGAGAGACGTAGAAACTACGGACAAGTAGTTACACTGATTCGAATGCCTCTCACCCGCTTACTGCGGCCGGCAGCAGGGGTCGAGCGCTAGTGGGCGTCCTGTTCGGCGGCGCCGTTCTCGCTTCGTTTCTGGCCGGCATGGTCGCGCTGTTCGCGCCCTGCTGCATCTCGGTGATGCTGCCGGCCTACTTCGCGAGCAGCTTCGCGACCAAGCGCGCGCTGGTCGCGATGACCTTCATCTTCGCCGCGGGGTTGGGCTTGATCATCCTGCCGATTGCCCTCGGCGCGGCGGCGATCGGCTCGGCGATCAGCGTCCACCACCTGATCTTCTACCTCGCCGGCGGAACGCTGATGGTCGCGCTCGGGGTGTACATGCTCGTCGGCGGCAAGCTGATGCTGCCGATGCCGGCGCTGCGCGCCCGCCGCGGCAGCGGGCCCCTCGCCGTGCTCTCGCTGGGCGTCTTCTCAGGCATAGCCAGCTCCTGCTGCGCGCCCGTGCTCGCCGGCGTCGCTGCGCTCTCCGGGGCCAGCGGCTCCTTCTCGAACGCCCTGATCCTGGGGGTCGGCTACATCTTCGGGATGGTCTTCCCGCTCTTTGTGATCGCGCTCCTGTGGGACCGCTTCGACTGGGGCGAGAGCAGGCTGCTGAAGGGCAAACGCTTCTCGATCCCCGTCTTCGGCCGCCGGCTCTCGCTCCATTCAACGGCGCTGGCGTCGGGCTTGATCCTGATCGCGATGGGCGTGGTCGTGATCGTGATCGCCTTCCAGGGCAACGCGATGCCTTCCTCCGGCTGGCAGGTCTCGCTCTCGGCGCATGTGCAGCACTACGCGCACCTGATCAAGGTCTGGGCGGGGACGCTGCCGGGCTGGATCACGGCGATCGCGATCTTCGCCGTGCTGGTCGCGCTCGGCTGGAAGGCGCTCGGCCAGGTCGGCGCGACCGGCGGCAGCGAGACAGAGGATGAAGGCGGCCCGGCTGCGCCGCCGGGTGCAGCGCCGCGAACAAAGCCAACGACGCAAACGGAGGAACTGACTCTTGAGCGCTAAGAAAGCCAAGGCAGCGCGCCGCGCAGCCAGGGCCCAGGGCGGGGTTGTGAAGACCAAAAGCAGGGCCCAGACACCGAAGAGGTACCAACCAACGACGGCGACCCGCTTTCGACGCGGCGTGTGGGTGCTGCTCGCGATCCCGCTCGTCGTCGGCGGCCTCTACGCCCTCAGCGCGTTCGGCAAGGGCGGCGGTGGCGGCGGTAAGGCCTCTCACGGAAGCGGCGCCTATCCCTATGCGATTGGCACCCCCGGCCCCGGCGACCCGGCACCCGCTCTCACCCTGCCCTCGACGAGCGGCGGCACCTTCGACCTCGCCTCTTACAGGGGGAAGGCGCAGGTGCTCCTCTACTTCCAGGAGGGTCTGACCTGCCAGTCGTGCTGGACGCAGCTGGAAGCGATCCAGAAGGACCTGCCAAAGTTCCGGGCGCTCGGGATCGGGTCGATCGTCAGCATCACCACCGACCCGCTCGGTGACCTTAAGCAGTTGGTCAACGACGACGGGATCACGATCCCCGTTCTTTCCGACGTCGGGGCGCAGTTCTCCGGCGCCAACGCCTGGGGTGCAAACAAGTACCAGATGAATAGCATGATGGGCGACCGCGACGGCCACACCTTCATCCTCGTGGGCAAGAACGGACGGATCCGCTGGCGCGGCGACTACGGCGGCCCGCCCAAGCACTTGATGTACGTCCCCGACAACAGGCTCCTTGCCGACCTGCGGCAGGGGATCAAGAACCAAGCATGACCGAGGTCGTGCTCCTGACAAAAGAGGACTGCCACTTCTGCGAGCAGGCCAAGGACGTTCTCGCACGGCTGCGCGGCGAGTACGACCTGCATGTGCGCGAGGTGGCGCTCGAGTCGGAAGAGGGGCGAAGCCTGGCCCTCGACGCCGCGGCGCCATTCCCGCCGGTCGTGTTCCTGAACGGCGCGACGTTCTCGTACGGGCGCCTGTCGGAGCGCAAGCTGCGCAAGGCGCTGCGATGAACGAGACGGCCTCCGGTTCCGAGCGCCTCCCTAGAATCGACGGGATGCCCGCCTTCGACCGCCGCCCGAAGCGCCAGCGGCAAAGCCGCGACCCGGTCGCCCGCTATCTCGGCGACCTGCAAGCGACGGTGATGGAGATCTTCTGGCGTCGCGAGAGCGCGACCGTGCGCGAGGTCGCCGACGAGCTGAACAAGAAACGCTCGCTCGCCTACACCACCGTGCTCACGCTCGTCAGCCGCCTCTGGTCGCGTGGACTGTTGAAGCGTGAGCCGGAGGGACGCGGCTTCCGCTACTGGGCTGCAAAGTCGCGCGACGACTTCCTCGCCGAACTCTCGGACGAGCTGATCGACCGCCTGTTCGCCGACTTCGGCGCCATCGGCGTCGCACGTGTCGGCGAGCGGCTGAGCGAACTCAGCACGCAGGAAAAACAGCGCCTGACACGCGCAAAGAAGGCGAAGTGAGCGAGCGCCCAAACGCCGTCTTCGGCTCGATCCTCGCCATCGCCGGCGGCCTGACTGCCGCGCTCGGGGCCGCGCTCGCCACTCTCGGCCTCGCCGGAATCGCCACTCTGGCGGCGACGATCCTCGGCGCGCTGACGGCCTGCATCTTCTTCCTCGCCGAACTGCACCGTATCTCGCTGGGCTCACTCGTCCTCGTCGTGCTCGCGCTCGCTTCTGCGACGGCCTGTACCCGCACCCTCTGGGCCTACCAACGCGAGCGGCGCCTGCTCAACGCCCTGCCGCTCGAGCCGTTAAGCGAAGGGCCGTTGGCGGCGATCGCGAGCGCCGCCGACATCCGCCTCCACGTGACACCTGCGCGACGACCGGCCGCGTTCTGCTTCGGCCTTCTCCGCCCCCGCGTAGTTGTCACCTCGGGCCTGCTCGAACGCCTCAGCGGCGACGAGCAGGCGGCGGTCGTCTGGCACGAGGCCGAGCACGCACATGCGCGCGAGCCGGCCAAGTGCCTGCTCGCCCGGCTCGCCGCGAGCACCTTCTTCTGGATGCCGGTGCTCCGCGATCTGCTCGAGCGCTTCCTGCTCGTCAAGGAGGTCGCCGCAGATCGCCGCGCGGTTACCCGCACGAGCAGGCAAGCACTCGCCGGCGCGCTCTACGAGGTCGCCAGCGCCCCTTCCTTGGCCGCGGTCGGTGCTGGTGATCTAGCGAGCGCCCGGATCGAGCGCTTGCTCGAGCATGCGGCGCCGTTGCCGCAGCTCTTCCGCCGCGCCCACCTCGCCGCCAGTGCCGCCGGCGCCGCCGCGCTCACGCTCGCGCTCGCCTTCCCGGCTCGGCTCGACCTCGGCGAACAAACGCATCTGCGCGGCATGCTGACCAGCCTGTCGCTGCACGGCCTCCCTGGAATGGCGGCCGGGCTGATGCTCAACGGTGCGATGCTGGCGGCGTTCATGCTGATCTGGCGGCGGCTGGGCGGCGGCCGCGACCGTCCGAGCAGCTGACGGCGAGCCCGCCTCGCGGCTCAATGGCCGAGTCCCGCGGAGAGCTGCGCGGGCTGCTCGCCGAGATCGGGCGACGCCGCACCTTCGCGATCATCAGCCATCCCGACGCGGGCAAGACCACCCTGACCGAGAAGCTGCTGCTCTTCGCGGGCGCGGTACGCGAAGCGGGCGCAGTTCGGGCACGCCGAGGCGCACGTGCGACGACGAGCGACTGGATGGAGTTCGAGCGGCGTCGCGGGATCTCGATCTCCTCGACCGTGCTCCAGTTCGAGTACGGCGGCGCAGTTTGCAATCTGCTCGATACGCCCGGCCACGCCGACTTCGGGGAAGACACCTACCGCACGCTGTGTGCGGCCGACGCCGCGATCCTGCTCCTCGACGCGGCCAAGGGGCTCGAGCCGCAGACGCTGAAACTCTTCCGTGTCTGCCGGGCGCGAGAGCTTCCGCTGATTACGTTCGTGAACAAGCTCGACCGCCCGGCGCTTCCCCCGCTCGAGCTCCTCGACCAGCTAGCAACACGTCTTGGGCTCGTCCCCGTCCCGCTGACCTGGCCCGTCGGCGACGGGCATCACTTCGCGGGCGCGATCGACCGGCAACGTCGTGAATTCATCAGCATCGAGCGGACCGCGCACGCTGCTACCGCGGGAACAGAGCGCCGCTACCCAGTCGCGACTGCGGTCCCGCCCGGCGTCGCGCGCGAAGATTGGCGAGCTGCGCTCGAGGAGCTCGAGCTACTCGATGCGAGCACGGAGCGCCTCGACCATGCCCGCTTCATGGCCGGGCATCAGATGCCCGTCTTCTTCGGCAGCGCCCTCGCCAACATCGGCGTGCAACGGACACTCGAGGGCTTGATCGAACTCGCTCCCTCGCCCGTCCCTTTCGCGGGTGAGGGAAACGGCGGGCTGCGGCCGCTCGATGCCGCCTTCAGCGCCTTCGTCTTCAAGATCCAGGCGAACATGAACCCGCGCCACCGAGACCGGGTGGCGTTCCTGCGCGTCTGCAGCGGCAGTGTCGAGCGCGGCCTCAGCACCACGGTCGCACGCACCGACCGATCTCTCCAGCTCAAGTTCCTGCAGCGCGCCTTCGGGCAGGAGCGGGCGACGATCGAACGGGCGGTCGCCGGCGACGTCGTCGCCGTCACGAACGCGCGCGGATTACGCATCGGCGACACCCTCTACAGCGGCGATCGGGTCGCCTTTCCGGCACTGCCCAGCTTCGCCCCCGAGCGCTTCGCGACCGCCCGCAACTCCGACCTCGCGCGCGACAAACAGTTTCGCCGCGGCTTGGCCGAACTGGCGGCGCAGGGGGTAGTCCAGATCCTGCTCCGCCCCGAGATCGGCACGCGCGAGCCAATTCTCGCCGCCGTCGGC
>WNEZ01003779.1_pt1 | contig 14115 bp, 11 predicted proteins | sample 5400521 | NCBI WGS metagenome assembly WNEZ01 (sample SAMN13153339, study PRJNA577476) | soil metagenome | isolation source: 120 cm saprolite under Douglas fir tree site 2 hole 1 replicate 1 | place: USA:California | collected 2015-04-18
GCCACGGTTCTGGAGGCACACACCAGGAGAGCCACTCGACACAGACTGGTAGCATGACTATACGCTGGCGTTAATTTTAGTGTCAACGAACCGCTGGCGACCGAAAGGCTTCCAACGTCCACACGTCCTGCGCATCCTCACGGCGCAAGACGTAGCGTTCACCATTGCCAAGCAGAACGCGAAAATAGGTCGCGCCGGGCGCGTACCACCGGTCCTCCACGTCCGCGACCTCCACCATTTTGCCGCCGAGTTGCAGCCTCACCGGCCGTTCGTCTCCCTTATAGCCGGCGTAGCATTCCACGCGCAGGAGTTTCTCAGCCAATCGCGCGCGCTCCTTTGCGGCTCTCCGCCAGCTCCGCATTCCACGCCGCGCCCAGAAAAATAATCACCGTCGAGAGTTCCATCCAAATGAGCAAACCGATCACCGCCGCCAGTCCGCCATAGATCAGTCCGTACGGCATTTTCCGCACGTAAAATCCGAAACCGATATCCGCCACCCACCACAGCAGCGTGGCGATCAGCGCGCCAGGCAGAACGCTGGTCAGACTCTGTTGCCTCGGCCGCGCCCATCTGTAAATCACCGTGACCGCGATCATCGCCAGCAGAATGGCAATGCCGTGAAAGAAGACGCCCCACCACGTTTGCATCGAAGGCCCTTTCCCGAGCTCTTCACCAAGCCAACGCCGCAAAGGCCGCCCGAACACGCCCAGAATGGCCGCCACCAGCAGCGGCGCGATCGTCAAGATCAGCAGCGCCAGTGCCCGCAACTGCCGCGCGAGAAATCCGGGCCGCTCGCGATCTTCATAAATCGTGTGGATCCCTTCCATCAGTAGCTTCATCACCTGCGTGCCCGCCAGCAGCGTGCCCCCCAAGCCGACCAGCGCCCACTTCCACGCCTGCGGCCCACGCTTCACCAGAAATTCGGAAACAATTTGCTGGCTTCCTGGTGGCAGCAAACTCGTCAAGTCCGAAATTAAATCGAACAGGGCGGTGCGGCCCCCGATAGGACTTGTCGACAGGCCCACGGCAATCAGCAGAGTAGGGAAGAACGCGAGGAAAAGGTTGAAGGCGATGGCCTGCGCAATCATGCTGCAGCGAGGAAACACCCTCCCAAACATCCTCAGCGCGCGCTTCGAGAGGGCGGCGGATGCAATCATCTCCCGGCATTATACCCGCGCCGCCGATTTTCCCAAGACTCCATTGCCGCTCGCTAGGGATAGCTACAGATAGATGTTGCTGGCAGGGGAAAGCGATTCTTTGGGCTGTCGAACCGCGGAGCAGACGCTGGCTCTCATGCCTCATTGCCGCGCTGCTTCTCGGTTTAGCACTGTCGCTTGCCGCGCAAGCGCCCAAACCCGGCATCGTAAGACAGCTTTCCGACGTAAAATTCCCGCCCGGCGACGGTCCCGACTGTCTTCAGTTCTTCCTGGAAAACGGCGACCTGAACACGGGCCCCTCCACCGCCATCATGAAAGCGGCCCCCAAGTGTGTTGTTCCTCCGCACTATCACACCGCGGAAGAGCAGTTGATCATTGTGACAGGAAATCTCTCCACCGGAATGGAAGGGATGAAGGATACCGTGCTCGGCCCCGGCGGCTTCGCCATGATGCCCAGCAAGGCGCCGCATTGGTTCACCTGCACGGCCAAGGAAGAATGCCTGATGTTCGTGACCTTCGACCGCGCCTACGACATCGTCTGGCTCAAGCCCAGCAAGTAGCCGCACTTTTTGGACCGCGGCGGTCTTGTTTATCCTGAGCTTCGAAGGACCGCCGCTTTGACAGCTTCAACCTTGCCTCCGCCTGTGCAGCCAACTCCCCCGTCCGCTTCCAAGACTCCTTTTCCCATTAGCGGTCACTTTGTTTTCTCTCGCGAAATCGGAAATCTCGGGTAAACAGCGCTTCTACAAAGAGTTGCCGCCCCTGTAAAATCGGCAATTCAGATGCAAACCATTTAAGGCTGTAGACGTCCTACATGCAGGGTGTAGAAAGCCTACCCCCAAGGAGTGCCGATGGCCCGCTACCAGAACCGCATTGAGCTGCTGCAAGGCACCCTCGATCTGCTGATCCTGCAAACCCTGCAGTGGGGTCCCCGGCACGGCTACGGCATCAGCCAGGCCATCCGCGCCAGCTCCGGCGAGATCCTGCAGGTCGATACCGGCTCCCTCTATCCCGCTCTCCACCGCCTGGAGCGCCAAAAATGGATCGCCGCCGACTGGAAACTTTCCGAAAACAAACAGCGCGTCCGCGTCTACCGCCTCACCGCCACGGGCAAAAAGCAGTTGCTCTCCGAGCGTTCCCGCTGGGAACAGCTCTCCGACGCCATCGCCGGCGTCCTCAGCCCATCGAAGCGGGAGAGTGGCATATGAGATTCTCGTTCTGGGGCCGCAAACTCCGGCAACAGCAGCTCGAGCAGGAACTGCAAAGCCACCTGCAGATGGCCGCAAGCGATCGCATCGATCGCGGCGAATCCGCCGAACGCGCGCAGCAAGCCGCCCGCCGCGAATTCGGCAACGTTGAGCTAGTGCAGCAGGTGACCCGCGATCAATGGGGCTGGCGTTGGCTCGATGAATTCTTACAAGACCTGCGCTACGGTGCGCGCATGCTGCGCAAAAATCCCGGCTTCACGGTGGTCGCGGTCCTCACGCTGGCCCTCGGCATCGGCGCCAACACCGCGATTTTTAGTATGGCTCAGGGCTTTCTCCTTAAACCTTTGTCATTGCCTCATCTCGATCGCCTGGTCGCCATTGGCGAATTGCAAGCGCACGACCGCAACGACACGATTCGCGTCTCCCCGGCAAACTATCTCGACTGGACATCGCAAACCCAGTCGTTCGACCACATTTCCGCATTCGATTGGGAAAGTGTGAATCTCAGTGGAGTCGGCACGCCCCTGACGGCCCAGGGAATTCATGTCTCCACAGACTTTTTTGCGGTGCTGGGAGTCAAGCCCCTGCTGGGACGAACCTTCTTGCCCGAGGAAGCTACGCCTGGACACGACCAAGAAGTGATTCTCACGCGGGGTCTTTGGGAGCGGCAGTTTGCGGGAGAGCAAAATGTGGTTGGAAAAACCCTCCGCCTCAACAGTCGTCCTTACATCGTCGCCGGGGTGATGGGCGAAGACTGCAAGTTCCCGCAGACCGTGGAGCTGTGGCTGCCGCTGGCGCTGGACCCGAAGGCACAGCACAACCGCAACGACCGTTACCTGCAAGTGATGGCGCGCCTCAAAACCGGAGTTGCCCGCGAACAGGCCGCGGCAGAGATGAAGACGGTCGCTCAGCGGCTCTCGGATCTGCATCCGCAAACCAATCGCGATTGGAGCGTGCAGGTAATCCCTCTGCGGGACTACGCGGTCTTCCACGGCAGCGCTCCATTCATGTTCCTGCTCATGGGGGCGGTCGGTTTTGTCCTGCTCATCGCCTGCGCGAATGTGGCCAACCTGCTATTCGCTCGTGCGACGGGACGCAGCCGAGAAATTGCTGTACGCGCGGCTCTTGGCGCCACCCGGTGGCGGATTGTGCGCCAACTACTCTCGGAGAGCGTGCTTCTCGGTCTGCTCGGCGCCGGTGCCGGACTTTTGCTCGCGGAATGGGCGATCTACTTGATCCAGGCGAACATGCCCCCCGACCTTGTGCGGTTTGTTGCCGGCTGGGACCAGATCCGTCTGGACGGCACGGTCTTTGTCTTCGGTCTGGCGGTTGCCGCAGCGGCGGGCATCCTCGCCGGCCTTGCCCCCGCCTTCCAAAGCTGGCGGCCGGATTTGAACGCAGCCCTCAAGGAAGGAGCGCGGAGTAGTTCCGGCAGCCGCTCAAGTCACCGCTTGCGCAGCGCCTTTGTGGTTGCTCAAGTATCGCTGGCGTTGGTGCTGATGGTCGGTGCCGGACTGATGGTCAGGGGGTTTCGCGCCGTGCTCGACACCAATCGCCGGTTCCAGCCGGAAAGCCTGCTCACGCTGCGTCTGGTTCTGCCGGATTCCCCCTCTTACAAAGACCCGCACCGCCGCGCGGCATTTTATGACCAAACGCTGAAGGAGCTCGCGGCACTCCCGGGTGTTCGCTCGGCTACGCTGGTTACAGGTTTTCCTTTTTCCGGACTAATGGACGACGGACCTTTCAGCATCGAAGGACAGCCGGCAACCGATGCGGGCGCTCGGCGCTTCGCCGTTATCAAGGACATCAGTCCGAATTATTTCGCGACGATGGGCGCCCCCTTGTTCGAGGGGCGCGCGCTCAACGATCTTGACGGACCGGACTCCCCTCCCGTTGCGCTCGTCAGCGAACGATTGACCAAGCTTTATTGGCCGAACCAAAGCGCCGTGGGCCATCGCGTCAAGATCGGTGAGCAGGCCCCTTCCAACCCTTGGTTGACCATCGTCGGCGTTGTAGGCGATATCAAGTACAACTGGTCCGCTTCCACGCCCGAGCCGGTTATCTACCGACCGTACCGCCAGTCACCCCAGCATTACGTGGCTTTCGGCCTGCGCACCGTGGGAGATTCAGACTCTTTCGTTTCCGCGGCTCGTTTCGCGGTTGCTCGCGTGAGCCGTGATCAGCCCATCTTTAATGTGGAGACCTTGGATCGCGTGATCCACGACAACACTCTTCCCATCGCTTATGTCGCGGTGATGATGGCCGTCGCAGGAGCGCTGGCTTTGCTGCTTGCCTCCATCGGTGTGTACGGCGTGATGGCCTATTCCGTCGCTGAGCGCACCCATGAGATCGGTGTGCGCATGGTCGCGGGGGCGCGGCCCGCGGAGGTCCTGCGGCTTGTCCTCGGTCGAGGCTCTCGGCTCATGCTTTTGGGATTTGCCTTCGGGCTTCCGAGCGCCTTCGGCTTGGCTCACCTGGAAGCAAATTTGCTCGCCGGAGTCAGCGCCAAGGACCTCTGGACGTTTTCTTGGGTTTCCGTGTTGCTGGGGGTCGTGTCGCTGCTGGCTTGCTACATCCCGGCGCGCCGTGCCATGCATGTCGATCCCCTGGTGGCGTTGCGTTACGAATAAGGAGAGCGAATCGTGAAACTTCTCTTCTGGCGAAGAACGCACCAGCAAGCCCAACTCGAACAGGAAATCCAAACCCATCTGCAGATGGCCGCCAGCGATCGCATCGATCGCGGCGAATCCACCGAAGGTGCGCGGCAAGCCGTCCGCCAGGAATTCGGCAACGTTGAGCTGGTGCAACAGGTGACCCGCGACCAATGGGGCTGGCGCTGGCTCGAAGAATTGCTGCAAGACCTGCGCTATGGCGCGCGCATGCTGCGTAAAAATCCCGGATTCACGCTCGTCGCGGTCCTTACCCTGGCCCTCGGCATCGGCGCCAACACCGCCATCTTCAGCGTTTTCGACGGCGTCGTGCTAAGACCTCTCACGTATCCCCACCCTGAACAACTCGTGAGCGTAGAAGTCACCCCGCTCGCATTGGATCCATCATTACGCGGCATGGCGGCGGAAGACTATTTCGTATTTCGCGACCAGAGCCGCACGTTTCAGGACATCGGTATTTACGCCGAGACCGACACGGACAGAGACGTCAACGTCACCGGCTTCGCAGAACCGGAACGCGTGCACGCACTGCACGTGACTCATGGCGTACTTTCGGTCTTGGGTATACCGCCTATGCTCGGCCGCATCTTCTCTCCGTCCGACGATTCTCCTGGTGCGCCGCCTACCGCGATCCTGACCTACGGCTACTGGCAGAGCAAATTCAGCGCTGATTCTTCCGCGGTCGGGAAGACGCTCATCGTCGACGGAATAGCTCGCCAGATCATCGGCGTGCTGCCTCGGGACTTCCGTTTTCTCGATGCGCAGGATTTCGCTTTGATCCTGCCGCTCCAATTGGACCGCAATAAAACGTACCTGGCAAACTTCAGCTACTTTGGCATTGCTCGCCTTAACGTCGGAACCACCCTCACCCAAGCCAGCGCTGACGTCGCGCGGATGCTTCCCGTCACCCTGGATACCTTCCCGCCTCCACCTGGCCTCAGCCTCGATTTGCTCGAGAAGGCTCGCTTGGCGCCTAGCCTCCTGCCGCTGAAACAGGACGTTGTGGGTAATGTCGGCACGCTCCTTTGGGTCCTCATGGGCGGCCTCGGAATGGTTCTGCTCATCGCTTGCGCCAACGTCGCCAATCTTCTGCTCGTGCGCACCGAAGGGCGCCAACACGAGTTTGCCCTCCGCGCTGCGCTGGGCGCCGGCCGCCGGCGCATAGCCGCACTTTTGCTCTGCGAGAGCGCCGTCATTGGCCTGCTGGGAAGCATCTGTGGATTAGGGCTCGCTTGGGCTGCCTTGCGTTTTCTTGTCGCACTTGCGCCCGCGGGACTTCCGCGCATCAGCGACATTGGCATCAATCTTCCTGTGCTTCTCTTTACGCTAGCCATCGCGCTGCTCACCAGTTTGCTTGTCGGACTGATTCCGGTTCTCAAGTACGCCGGTGTCCGCGCCGTTCTTTCCGAATCCGCTCGCACTCTCGGCCAAAGTCGCGAACGCCATCGCGCTCGCAATTTTCTTGTTACCGTACAAGTCGCTCTGGCCCTCGTCCTGCTGATTTGTTCAGGGCTGATGATTCGCACCTTTCGCGCTTTGACGCAGGTCAACCCCGGATTCGTCCGTCCCGCCGAACTTCAAACATTTCGCATTTCAATTCCGCCTTCCGACGTGCCGGATGATGCCCGTGTCCCTCGCATCGAGCAGCAAATTCAGGATAAGCTCGCTGCGATTCCCGGCGTTTCCTCGGTCGCCTTTTCAAGCGCGGTGCCCTTGGATGGAGACAGCCGCTTCGATAATGTCTTCGCGGCAGACCGCACATACGCCGAGGGAGCGGTTCCCCCGCTTCGGCATCTCCTGTTCATCTCGCCTGGATATCTACGAACTCTGGGCATACCTCTCATCTCTGGACGTGACGTCAGTTGGACGGATACATACGACAGAGTTCCTGTCGCACTCATCTCCGAGAATTTCGCCCTTGAATATTGGGGCAAGCCCGCCGAGGCACTCGGCAAGCGCATTCGAATTTCCGGCGTCGACGATTGGCGTCAAATTATTGGGGTTGTCGGCGATGTGCATGACGACGCTATGGACAAACCTGCCCGCACCGATGTCTATTGGCCCGTTCTACTCGCCAAGTTCCAAGGCCGGCCCCTCCGTGTAACCCGCTACGCAACGTTCATTGTCCGCAGTTCTCTTGCGGGCTCCGAAAGCTTTATGAACCAGGTTCGTCAGGCCGTTTGGTCCGTGGATGCCAACTCACCGCTCGCAAGCGTTCACACGCTGGACTATTTCTATGCCAAATCCATGGCGCGCACTTCCTTCACCGTGGTGATGCTGGGCATCGCCGGAGGCATGGCGCTGCTGCTCGGCACTGTGGGCCTGTACGGCGTCATCGCTTATTCGGTTTCGCAGCGCACTCGCGAGATCGGGATTCGCATGGCCCTCGGCAGTCAGCAAAGCGACGTGATGAGACTGGTTCTAAGCGAGGGAATGTTGGTGATTCTGATTGGTCTGGGGATTGGTTTGGCAGGATCTCTGGCCCTAACCAGATTCCTATCGAGCCTGCTCGTCGGCGTGACCGCCACCGACCCGCTTACTTTTGCTGGCGTGGCAGTCTTGTTGACGCTTATCGCTCTCGCGGCATGTTACGTTCCGGCGCGCCGCGCCATGCGTGTCGATCCCATCGTCGCTTTGCGTTACGAATAGGGCACGGTCACTCACGCTTCCGTACAACCGCCCCGGAAAAAGCAAGCATCCTATGTCCAACCCCAGCCAACATTCTCAAAGGGGGACGTCCATGCGCATTCTCGCGACAATTGGCACTTTCGCTTTCGCCGCACTCCTGTTCGCCACACCCTCGCACGCACAGAGCATCGAGCTGTTCGGCGGCTATTCCTTTGTGCGCGCTCCTGTCACCTTCGTGCAAACCACCGCGCTCTGCCCCGTCTTCGGCTGCCCAACCACATCCAATAAACAGACGCTCAATCTCAACGGCTGGGAAGTCGGCGGCGCCCTGAAGGTCCTCGGGCCACTCGCGCTCGCCGCTGATTTCAGCGACACATCCGGCTCGTTCCAGGGCGCGAGCACGCATTTGAAAACTTATCTCTTCGGCCCGCAGCTCCGGTTCCCCGGACCGGTTTCTCCCTTCGCGCACTTTCTCGTCGGCGGCGCACATGAATCCATCAACGCCGGTACCACGCCGGTGTTCATCAGCGGTCCCACGCAAAACGCTTTCGCCACCGCTGTGGGCGTCGGCATCGATCTCAAAGTTCTGCCCCTGCTCTCCATCCGCCCCATCCAGATCGACTATCTCCTCACGCACTTCAACTCCACCACGCAAAATCAGCCGCGCGCCTCCGCCGGCATCGTCCTTCGTTTCTAGCTTTTTCCCCGTATGGGCACGACACTGTTCTGCCCCAGACTCCCGGCGCCGGAGACGCCTCTAGCGGGCCGGCTCTTCTTTGCTTCTGCGACCTAACCACCATGGAACTCTTTTCGTCAAACCACGTATCTATGGACGGCCGCCAACTCCTCCGCGCGAGGTGATCATGCAATCCCTGCTCTCCGATTTCCGCTACGCCCTCCGCGAACTCCGGAGGCGCCCCGGCTTTACCCTGACCGCCGTCCTCTCGCTCGCTCTCGGCATCGGCGCCACGAGCGCCGTCTTCAGCGTCATTTACGCCGTCCTCATCGACCCCTTCCCCTACCCTGGGTCCGAGCGCATCGTGGAGATTCGGCTGGTGGATAAAACCGGCAATGACCGGTACACGGGCTTGAACGGACCGCAAATTGATCAGCTTCGCCAGGCCAAGTCGCTCGAAGATATCACCGCGATGGACTGGTGGAATCTCACCACCACGGATGGCGACATCCCCGAAGATGTTCAGGCCATGTACATTTCCCCGAACGCGCCCAATCATTGGGGCATTCGCGCGCTGATGGGGCGCTGGCTGATTCCCTCCGACGCGCCGCCGGGGCAGCAGCCTCAGCCGGTGGTGGTGCTGACCTATCAATTCTGGCAACGCTATTTCATGGGCGACCGCAACGTCGTCGGCCGCACCATCCAGCTCGTTCACAAGCCATACCAGATCGTCGGCGTAATGCCGCCGCGTTTCAAATGGGGCGCGGCGGACATGTATCTCCCGCTGAAGATGACCCAGGATCCGAACATCCATTTAGCGGCGAGCTTCAAACTCCGCCCGGGGGTGAGCGCTGCGCAAGCGAGCGCCGAGCTGCAACCCGTTCTGGAAGAGTTCGCCAAGCAATCGCCGACACAGTTTCCGGAGACGTTCCGCGTCAAGATGCCTAGTATCGTAGACGTGTACGCCAGGCCGCTCGGCCCAACGCTTTATTTGCTGCTGGGCGCGGTTGCTTCCCTGCTGCTGATTGGTTGCGCGAATGTTTCCATTCTGCTTCTGGCACGAGGCACGGAGCGGCAGCACGAGCTGGCGGTGCGCGCGGCCATAGGAGCCAGCCGGCTTCGGATGATTCGCCAATTGCTCACCGAGTCGTTGGGCATCGCCACTGCCGGGGCGGCGCTGGGCGTACTCCTCGCCTGGAAAGGACTCGCGCTCATCGCGGCACGCCTGCCAGAGTATTCTTTCCCCGCCGAATCCGTAATCAAGATGAACGTGCCGGTTCTGCTCTTCAGCGTCGCTCTGGCTTTTGCAACCGCCATCGTTTTTGGCCTCTGGCCTGCCCTCCAGCTTTCGCGGCCGGATATTGCTCGCCTAATGCAAACCAGCACACGCCGTGTCGCCGGTAGCTCGCGTGCCCGCCGCACGCACAGCGCGATGGTCGGAGCGCAAGTCGCGTTGACTCTGCTGCTTTTAACTGCGGCGAGCGCCGCGGGCAAAGGCTTCCTCCGCCTCGTGAATACCGATCTCGGCTACGACCCGCATAACGCCATGTCTGTGCCCATCCCCATCCATGAGAACACGCACGTGGCTTGGAAAGATCGCGCCGAATATTTTGAGCAGATCCGCGCCCGGATCGCCGCGATGCCCCAAGTGGTGGCCGCAGGCATCTCCACCAACGCGACTCCGCCGTCGAACGGCTGGCGTCAGAACATTGAAATCATGGGCAGCACATCGGAAAAGCCCGAAGTGCGCGTGAACTTCATCAGCCCCGAATATTTCCCGCTCCTGCGGATTCCCCTGGCGCAGGGCCGCATCTGGGATCATCCGGAAACCATGCGGGGCGAACCGCTCGCGGTCATCAATCAGACCATGGCGCGCCAGTTCTGGCCCAACGGCGACGCCATCGGCCACCAGATCAAGATGCCCTCGCTGAAAGACCAGCCACCCTACCAGCGTGCTGCCGCCGGAAGCGATGGCTGGTTCCAAATTATCGGCATCGTCGCCGACGCTCGCGATGACGGCCTGCGGAACCCCATCAAGCCCCAACTTTATGTGCCTTTCACTTCGCAGATGTGGATGTTTACACAAATCCTGGTGCGCACGCGCATCGCACCGCTCTCGCTTTTGCACGACATTCGCGCGCAGATCGTGCAGATCGATCCGGAGCAGCAAGTGATGCGGGTGCGCGATCTCGACGCATGGATTACCGGCCAGCAGGAGTACGCGCAACAGCGCCTGGTCGCCACGCTGTTTGGGATTTTTTCCGTGCTCGCGCTGGCTCTCGCCGCGGTCGGCCTCTACAGCGTCGTCTCCTACGGCGTGGCTACTCGCACCAGCGAATTCGGCATCCGCATGGCCCTCGGCGCCAAAGCCGCCGACGTTTTCCGCATCGTGCTCTCCTCCACCGCGCTCAGCGTCGGCGGCGGGCTTGCGGCCGGCCTGCTCCTCAGCATTGCCTTCGACAAAATCGCCACCAAATGGGTGACCGAAAGCTCCCGCGACCCGCTTATCCTGTCCGGCGTGACGCTCTTACTCATCACCGCCGCCGCGCTGGCCTGCCTCGTGCCGGCACGCCGCGCCGCCGCCACCGACCCCATGCAGGCCTTGCGGTACGACTAACCGCCTAAATCTGTATGCGCCGGCGAGTTTCGCCCTCACAGCTTCTTGACGTACTCGATCAACGCCATCCCGAAAAAATCCGCGATCTTGCCGGAACGCTCATATCCGTTTCGCTCGTAAAATCGCATCGCCCGCCGCAAAGGCTCCGTGGTATCGAGACTCACTCGCGAGCGCTTTCGCCCGCGCAGCTGCTGCTCCACGCGCTGCAACAATTGCCGCGCAACACCCGCTCCCTGCCACTCCGGCCGCACCGCCATGCCTCGAATGTGCCCTTCCTGTTCATCTGCCTGGCTACCGCTCACGGTTCCGACCACTTGCTGCATTCCATCCAGAGCAACAAATACCGTTGATTTTGAAAGACGTGTCTGCAGCGATTCCGCGGTCAGCACCGTGTCGAGGTACGCGCCCTCCGTGTAGGCCGCGCGATATTCACTAAATGCCGCGCGCAGACACTCCAGAATTCCAGCAGCGTCGCCGCGAGTCGCCCCACGGATCTGAAATGTAGAACTCTTCACCAGCGCAATGACCCCGCCACCGCGCCAGCCTAACTCCTCGACACCATTCCTCAAGCGCCATATTGTCCCGGCTCCTCCGCAACACCGAAGAGGTCGGGAGTGCTATTACTCGGAGGCAGTGATTTCCAAGACGCACAACTTGAGCATACCGATTGCGTGTGCTAAGGTCTTGCTGCCCGCAGTTCCCACCCAGCCCGCTCGATACCTGATGCGGGGGCTGCTCCCCGCGTTCCGGAATGCAACGATTCCGGTTGCGCTGACACTACTTCTATAGGGCAAACGATGCCCAGCTTTCCCATTCCCGAGGGCCGCCGCTCCAAGCGCAGCCTCGCCAAAGCGCGTGCCAGTCTCGTCGTCAACCTCGACCGTAACCAGAAACGACTGCCCTGCCTGGTTCTGGATTCCTCCAAATATGGATTCCGACTGCGCAGCAATTTCCACCTCCGGCGCGGCCAGGTTGTCGAAATCATCTTGGACGAGGACCCGTTCCATGCCGTGCGCTGTGGCGTGATCTGGACCGGCAAAGCCGGCTCCGGGCGCGAAGGCGAGGTTGGCCTGGAAACCGTTTAGTGCGTGGGGGTGTCCGCGGTTACGTGTTGCAGTGCATTCAGTAGCCATCCCTGTAAAACATTCAAAAACGGCGGGCTGATCTCAACGAATGTCACTCCCATTCCCAGTCCTTCTTCGCAACGCACCACCGTCCCACGACACTGAAAAAATTCCGTCTTCGTACGGATTTTGATGAGAATGGGCGCACTCTTGGAAAAGGGATTCGGCAGGACCAGGTAAGCTCCGAGGATGCTCAGGTCCCTCACATGAGCGGGCCGCACGTCCGAGCCATCTTCGGCTTGGGCGGTAGCCGCGAAGGCATACCTGGGTGCTAGACGAGGCTCTGTATACATACAGTTGTTTAACGGAAGGGTTAGCTAGTCTACCTCGAAAGTAACCGCGAAGCAAACTTTCGGTGCTTTGAAAATAAGAGCTTCCTAGGTATTGCCATTTGGGTAGGCCATCACTCCAGCTGGCATTGAGGTGAATTCAGCAAGCTCTCGGGGAATTCCGTGCTCTCCGCCGCCCGCGACGACCCATGATCAAGCTCAGTCCGCTCCAGCCTCTTTTTGTAAAACACCCGGGGTGGGGGTACCTCCGCAAATCCCCCCTTTGGAATCAGCAACTTCCAGCCTCTCTTTCTGCTCCCAGTTGCAACCGTTTCAACTGAGCATCCGGCGAGGGATGCGAATCCTGAGCGACCATCGGGATTCGAAGGATCTCAATCTGCCCTTTCTCGCCGCTCGCCACTCGCCACTTTCCCAACGCTCTTTGCTTTCATACTCTTACGAATTGCTTTTCCCGCAAGCCCTTTATTTTGATAACCATCCAAATTGCCCGGGAGGTACGTTCGACCGGTGGTTCCGCTCCTCGCGCGTCCAGCCTCAAGCCTCCAGCCTCAAGAACCTACATCAGGCTCAAAGGATCCATATCCACCAGCACGGCGGTCTCGGGGATCTCCTTCTGCCCAAGATACGTCATCGCGCCACCAAGCACTTTGGCCAGCAGCGAGCGCTTCGGCGACTTCAGCAAAAATTGGAAACGATGCTCTTTCTTCAATTTTGCCAGCGGCGCAGCCGCCGGGCCGAGAATGCGCAGGCCCTTGCCGTCGTGCGGAGAGAAATATTGCGAGAGCTGCCGCGACCAGCGAATGGCTTTTTCCAGATCGGCGTGCCGCACGATGACGTTGGCCAGAGATGTGAACGGCGGGTACGCCATCACGCGCCGGAATTGCGTTTCACGCTCGTAAAACGCCGGATAATCCTGGCGCACCGCGTCCTGAATCGCGTAGTGCTCCGGATAAAACGTCTGAATCAGCACGCGGCCCGGCAATGCTCCGCGTCCGGCGCGGCCTGCCACTTGCGTGAGCAACTGGAATGTGCGTTCGGCTGCGCGAAAATCGGGGAGGCTCAGCAAAGAATCCGCGCTGACTACGCCCACGAGCGTGACGCGCTGAAAATCGTGGCCTTTCGCGAGCATTTGCGTGCCCACAAGAATATCCAGCGCGCCGCCCGCGAAGGCGCCCAGCGTTTCCTGATACTGCCGCTTGGTGCGCGCCGTATCGCGGTCCAGCCGCGCGATGCGCGCGCCGGGAAATTCCTTGCGCAGCCGCTCTTCGAGGTGCTCGGAGCCTTCGCCAAAGAAGTAAACGTATTGCGACTGGCACTTCGGGCACTGCTTCGGAACGGACTGGATCGAGCCGCAATAATGACATTCGAGGCGATTGCGCTGTTTGTGATGCGTCATCGAAATGCTGCAATTCGCGCACTGCACCGAAGCGCCGCAGCTGCGGCACAGCACGGACCAGGAATAGCCGCGGCGATTGATCAGCACCAGCGCCTGCGTTTTTTGCGCCAGACATTCTTGAATCCCCGCGTGCAGCGCCGCGCTGATCGGGCTGGTCTGGAGCGTTTTCGCGAAGTCTTCGCGCAGATCCACGATCTCCACGCTGGCGAGCGGCCGGCTCTCCACACGCCCGGCCAGCGTCAGCAGTTCGTATTTGCCGCTGCGCGCGTGATGATACGTCTCCAGCGAAGGCGTCGCCGAGCCCAGCAGCGCCGCGGCGTTTTCCATCTTGGCGCGCACAATCGCCACGT
>WNEZ01003199.1_pt1 | contig 14114 bp, 9 predicted proteins | sample 5400521 | NCBI WGS metagenome assembly WNEZ01 (sample SAMN13153339, study PRJNA577476) | soil metagenome | isolation source: 120 cm saprolite under Douglas fir tree site 2 hole 1 replicate 1 | place: USA:California | collected 2015-04-18
CCGGGATGAACCCGTATGCCTATGTCAATGGCAACCCGGAGACGTATAGTGATCCGACGGGGCGGATGTTTATCACTGCCGGCGGTGGCGGCGGCGGCGGGCTGTCCGTCTCGCCTCCCGCGCCACAGCAGAGCAGTTGTAACCTTTTCTGTGGGCTCTGGAATGGGGCCAAAGGGTTCGTCACGGGGACCGTGCACGTGGTGGCCAATGTGGCCGATTTCGTCACCGGGGCTTCTTCGATGGTCAGCGACGTGCGCACCCTCTTCGATAGCAAGGCCAGTTTCTGGGACAAGGTGGGGGCGGGAGTCAACCTGGCGGTCACGGCAACGACGGACGTGCTGATGGTGACCGGGATCGGCGAGGCGGTGCGCGGAGCCGACCTGCTCGTCAAAGGCGGGGTGGACCTGGGCCAACACCTGTTGGAAGGGGAGGGGACCGATACGCTGGAACACGCGGCTACAGACCTGGGATGCGGGCTGAGTTTTGCACCGGCCACGCTGGTGGCGACCGCGAAAGGCGAGCAGGCCATCGGCACGCTGCACGTGGGCGAGAAGGTGTGGGCATACAACCCGAAGACGCACAAGATGGAACAGGAACCCATCCTGCACGTGTGGATCAATCATGATAACGACCTGGTGGATCTGACCCTGACCACCACGACGGCTGCGCAACATGGCAAAGCAGCCACGAAGACGAGCGAGACCATCCACACCAACAAGAAGCATCCCTTCCTGACGAAGGAGAAGGGCTTCCTGCCGGTGGGGCAAATCAAGCTGGGCATGCACGTGCTGCGCGCCGATGGGACGTATGGAGTGGTGACGGGCTGGAAGGTGGTACCTGGCGCCGAGATGATGTATGATTTAGAGGTCGCGCAGGATCACACCTTCACAGTGGGAATCCAGCAGTGGGTGGTGCATAATTGTGATATTAGTGGTCTTGCTAACCGAGAAGCACAAGATCAAGTCACAAGGTTGCAACATACATTTTCTGAGCAGCTAGATGAAAGCTCTCTTAATGGAACCTGGAAAGAATTGCAAGGTGAAAGCTCTGGCTACTGGGCAAAACAACAGCGAGAAATTTATCATCTTCAGAAGGTTGAGAACGCATTGAATGGGGCTGAAAGGCGGGTGGCAAGCCTTCAAAAGCTGGTAGACCGGGGGATACTTTCAGAGTCAGATCAGTGTATTGTTCAATGTGTCATCAATCAAGCGGGCACATTTATTGATTATGTGTATAACACAATTTTCAGTGATGCATGGTCACCAGGGATACCTCCATCATTTCCGTAATCGTCAGCGTTGGTAGAGTTATCAAGAGGTCTCTTGAGGAAGAAGATGGGAAAACAAAAGAGTCGGGAGGAATTGGTTCAGAGCTTGCAAGAGCTTCGTCAGGGGAAGTTATCCCCTGACGAAATCTATCACACAGTCGCTTCTTTCGGTAGAATGCGGTTTCTAGAAGCGCGTCCAGAGGTTGAGCAACTGCTAAGCCATCAAGATGCCGAGATACGATATATCGCTTTAAACGTCCTCGCATTCGATTGGCAGTTAGTTGAACATTGGAAGAGTGCTTTGGAGGTGTTGGAACACGACCATGAAGATGATAATCGCTTACAAGCTGCAAATGTGCTCGGTATGTTTAAAATGAATACGCGCGATCAACTGGTGTTGCGAGCCCTTGCACGTGTGGTAAGCAATGAAGACGATGACTTATTTGTTCGCAAAGCTGCCTATCATGCTATGCAGGATGTGCTTCATGCGCCTGAACCTCGTGTGCATCTGGAAAACACGAGAAAACCGTTTGATCCAGCGAAGGATGTGGATTGGGAGTTGGTGAACTCATATCTGTAAGTAAGGTGGAAGTTGCTTTGCAGTAAGGGGCAAGTTGCAATCTTGCAGCTTGCCTCCTATTTTTTGTGATGGTGTCTCCCAGCTCCAACAATGAGCCTTAAGGCTCTTAGTGTTACAGCGGCAGCAACCAGTGGAACACCTACTACTACTTCCTGGCCAGGCGGCTCTTGGGTTCGCTGGATGGCAACGGCACGCAGTTCTACCTGACCGACGCGCAGGGCGGGGCATCGATGAAGAGCAACCAGCTCTTCGGGCCCTATGGCACCGGGGGCTACTACACAGTTGCCCGCGTAGTAACCACCGGTCTCTGAGGGGAGTACGTTCACAACTGTGACGGACCCTCTCACTCGACTACCGCTGTCTGTTTCTGTCTTGCTTTGCGACCTCGTTGCATTAGCAAGAAGACGAATAGCCCATAGAGTGGGATACCTCCAATGACCCAACCCAGCCAGGTGGGAATCGCAGGCGGTGCGGTAGCTGTGATGGGGACGAATACCTCTCCCTGACCGGCACTCCCGGTGACGACGATATCCAGGGCCCACTTTCCCTGCACCGTGATCTCCGCGTCTCCCTGCACGCCATTGCGCGCGTTCGGATCTGGACTGAGACTTGCTCGCACCGGGGTCGCCGGCACATCTGATGGATCGGGGATCGAGGACACCTCATAGGTCAGGGCGCCACTTATGGACTGCTGAGGGGCAATCGCAAAGGGCAGCGCGTAGCTCGCGTGGGCAGGGTAGGTATAGAGGCTGACCTTGAGCGGATACGGGCCAGCTTGCACCTGCACGACACGAGCCGGTGTACTCCCGTGCGTGGTTGCGGCAATCGAATAGATGATCTCTCCTCCTACCGCGAGCAGCGCAATCACTCCAAATGCGAGCAGCAGAAATTGAAATGGTTTCGCCATCTTCCTTCCCTTACCTTTCCAGGGAGTCGATCGACTCGCCTACGTTGCGACCAAACAGAGTGCCCAGGTACGTCCCTCCCAAACCCAGGAGCACCGAGGCCAGGTAGCCAGCTATCCCTAATTGCAATGGCAGCACTACGGGAAGGAGGGGAAAGATGGACACGACCGGCAGCACTCCGGCAAGCAAGGCGGTGAGAGCCAGGATGAGCGTCAGCCTGCCCCTGGACCACTGCTTGCGCCGTGTCCGGCGCATGATCACATCGATCAGAATGGCGACAACGAGCGGCGTGATGAACCATTCAAGCGCTACGACCGAGGTAAAGGGAGGAGTATCCCGGTAGTGCAGGCGTTCAGCGGCGAGCAACCAGCCGGTGGCAGGTTGCACAAACACGGCCATGATCCCTGCCAGGAAGAGGTAGCAGACACTCACGAACGTTGCAGCCCAGCGCCAGGGGATCGCATAGGCGGCTGCGACGAGGGTGAAGGCGACCAGCATGCTTGAGAGCAGCGGGAAGACGCTGATACTCATGAACCCAAGGTCGATAAAATTCTTCCTCTCAAGGGCATCGAAGAGCAGCAGCGTGAAGAGGCTCAGCACCGTTGCCAGGGCCAGGGCCACTCCCAGCGTGGCAGCGCGCCTGACGGACGCCTCACCCCTTCCCTCTCCACGCAGTGGAGGGGGAGCAGAGGGGGAGGCGTCCGTCAGGTGCGCGGCTGAAATCAGCATATAGGCGGCACCAAGCGCAACTATGCCCATGCTGGCGACAAACATCACGTGGAAAGGAGCCCAGATCGCGACATCAATGCCATATAGGGCATGCCAGTAGGCATCCAGTGGAAAGGCGACGGCGGCCGTGAGCGCCGCGAAGCCAACAATATAGGCACCGAACGGACCCGAGAAGATCTCCGCAAAACCTAAACTGTGCCGCGCAATGATCGTATTGCGCCGTGCCCACCAACTCTCGATAAGCACGGCAAGCAAGCCGGAGATGCCACTCAGGGCGACTCCGCTCAGCATCATGATATGAGGTGGGATGAGCGTGCGATCACGTCCAATATACGAATGCCATTGAATATCCCAGCTTGTGCCCTCAAGAAAAATGATGGCGCCAAGCAGAGCAGTCAGTCCCAGGACCAGGCGCAATGTCGATACGGCCCGCAGCGAGCGTGCCAGAGTGGTTGAGTCATTGAATACTGCTGTCCCATCAAGTGTTTTGGCCATACACAAAGTTCCCTTTCGTCTTTAGAGATGATTAAACTATTGAGTTGCACTAGACATCCTTGAGTCCGGACATAGAGAAATCTAGCTATCGAGACCAGTCGCAGAAGTAAGCAGCGACAGAACAATGCTGCTCCGTCTCTCGTTCTCCTATCGTCTCGCCTGAGTGCGCAGCACTAGACGCGTAGCGTCGTTGGCGAGACGGGTTGGTGCCGAGACAATCAGTATAGCTAAACCATGTACGAGAAGTATGACAAAATTGTTACGATTTATACGTTCAGGCAAGGTTCAATGTGAAGAAACGTCCTTGACCGTTTATGCACATTGACGAAATACTCCGGCCACATCGTAGGTGCCTCAGCGAAGCGAAGCGGAGCGCGTATCAATACTTCGTGCACACCGCCGATTTATCGGCCCTCTCGGTAGATGTTATAGTGTCCGCATTTAAAAGTTAATCTGCATGAGCAGTCACCCCGTAGGGCTGGACCTTGCTGGTGGTAAGGAACTGTCAAGTGCGTTTGAACCTTGCCTCAATACGCAATAATTCCTCCATCGTGAATTTGCAATACGCGATCCGCGGAATCCACGACCATCGTATCATGGGTTGCTACCAGCAGCCCTATCTCTGTCTTTTGTACGATGTCACGCAACAATCTCATGATGGCTCGCCCGGTCACGGAGTCTAGATTGCCTGTAGGCTCGTCCGCGGCGACAAAACGCGGCCTATGGACGAGTGCGCGCGCCAGGGCTACACGCTGCTGCTCCCCACCCGAAAGCTCCATAGCGCGATGATGCACCCGCGCCGCCAGCCCTACGAGTTCCAATGCCTCGAGGGCACGGCTGGTACGCTCAGTAGATGGGAGGCACAACAAGCGCAGCGCCACCTCGACATTTTCCAGAGCCGTTAGCGCCGGGAAGAGATGGGCATTCTGGAAGAGGAGGCCGATGCTCTCACGGCGCAGGGAGGCCCGCGCCGCTTCATTCATCTTTGCTAAATCTTGACCCAGAACGCTTACCTGTCCACGTGTTGGGTCATCCAGGCCCACGAGGATGTTGAGTAAGGTCGTTTTGCCGGAGCCGGAACGCCCACGTAAGGCGACGAACTCTCCTGGACTGGTGCGTAGATCGATGCCACGCAGCACATGTACTATCCCGCTGCCGGTTTGAAAATCGCGGGTGATGCCTCGTGCTTCGACGATGGCTGTTGTGGCTAGTGTCGATGTTATCATTGCATATCATCCTCTCTGCGCGTATCTTGTTGCGGCAAGATAACGCTAACCTCTTGCATTGTGGCCCTAGTAGCGATGGGCCAGAGCTCTACATGATTGCCGGTAAGCTGTAGCTCTGCTCGCCCATTAAATGGAATGAGATCTAAAGCTTCTTTTGGTAGCTGCAGGCGACCAACGCGATCAACTAGCATGGACTCACGATGAGAACTCAGTGAAAGTCCGATCACTGCACTTGTGCCAGCACCATTCTGAGAATCGTTCCTCATTCCAGCAGGCCAGAGTTCCACATGATCGGTCATAATATAGACGTCAGTACGGCCATGTAATACAACGCATTCCATTGCCTCTCCCGGCAACTGTAGCAGGCCCACGCGGTCAATGAAGATCGATTCGTGGTGCGTCTCCATAGAGAGGCCTATCACCTCGCTTCTGCCTATCTTATTTCCTGCACCGGTATTCAATTCACTACTATTGCGCCGAACGGTCTCGGTGCTCGTTCGCCCATCACGAATAGCAAGCGTGCGATCTACTACCGAGGCAACTGCGATATCATGCGTCACCAGGATAATGGTCAGTCCCAGTTGCGTGTTTACCTGGCGCAGGCAAGCGATAACTTCTTGTGCCGTCACCGAATCAAGCTCGCCCGTCGGTTCATCTGCAAGCAGTAAGAGAGGCTGGTTGGCAAGCGCTATGGCGATAGCAACGCGCTGCTGCTCCCCACCTGAGAGTTGTGCCGGCTTTTTGTGCACCATTTCGGCGAGGCCAACCAGTGCTAACAACTCGCTCGTGCGCTTTGAGCAGCGAGCCGCGCCAGCTCCATTGAGCAACTGCGGGAGATCGACATTGGCAGCAGCCGACAGGTCGGGAAGGAGATTGCGCCCGCTCTGCTGCCACATGTACCCGACGACAAGGTTGCGATAGCGCGTGCGCTGCTCCTCGGCCAGGCGCGTCAAGTCGTACTCTGCGACCAGGGCGCGACCTGCACTCGGCATATCCAGGCCGCCAAGGATATTCATCAGCGTGGTCTTGCCGGAGCCGGAGGCACCGACCAGCGCAATCATTTCGCCGTGCGCGACCTCCAGGTCAAGCCCCTGGAGAGCGATGACTTCTATGTAATTCCTTGCATCCTGCCTGAGCCGCAGGCTAGAACGCAGTTCGTTGGCAGGATGGCTTTCAAGGTCATCTACTTTGTATATTTTGATGAGATTTTCACAGGTTACTAAATTTTTTTGCATGGTACCTCCACTTGGTCTCTAAAGGGCGGCCACCAGGGACACCCACCAGGTATCAACCGAACACAAAGCTCATCACCATCCGTAGGGGCGAGGGCGGGGAGGGCCTTTACGGTCGCCCGCGTCCTGTTCCCTGTGCTCACCTGATGAATTTTGACGACCGAATCGAGTAATGTGCGTTACCCGTCCTGTAGGGACAAGGGGCGGATGTGGGGCAGGGTGGGGGCCTTGTGCTCAATACATTTCAAATAGGGACAAGGGGTGTGGCCTCGGCCAACAGTTTGGAGCCTTGAGGTCGCACCAGGATGACCACAAAATCTTCAAAGCGCTCCCCCGGTTCAAACGGCTTAGGTGGGGGCAGATTGCGCTTCTTGGGTTTGTATTTCTGATAGACTTGCTTGATCTGCCGACGAGTGATGCGCAAGCGTCGCTCAGGCAACAGGTTACGTCGCAACCGCTGGAGGAGGCGCTGGGTGTGCCACCGCTGCACGGCTGGCTCTTGCTCACCTCGCTCATCGGCGACCGCTTCGCCGATCTGAAAAACCGCTTCGGTAAAACTCAAGCGATCGGGGTCCAGCTCGGCTTGCAGGGCCGAGCGATACATCAAGGCGCGGATGGCATAATGCACCACGAACAGCGCGTAGAGCTCCTGGCGCACGCCTTCTGGCGTGTGAGAACGTAACACCTTCAACTGCACCCGCAGGTGCGTTTTGATCTCATCGATCACCAATTCGATCTCCCAGCGTTCATGATAGAGCACCAGCAACTCCTTGGCCGGTGCCGTGCGTGGGTTGAGCCAGGTCGTCGCCAAGCGATACACCTGCCCCGGTTCACCCAAGCGCTCGTCAGTGATCTGATACTCGATGACGCGCACCCACACCGGCTGCTGCATCGGATAGACGGCTCTGGGCTGCGGCTTGAGCCGCGCCAGGTAACTGCCATCGGGCAGATTGCGCACCCGCTCCAGCGCGACCGTACTGGCCAGGGCGAACAGCGCTCGCACCCCCTTGGCGTTGAGCGCTTCGAGATAGGCGCCGCCAAAGAAGTTGGCATCATGCATGAGGAACATCCCCCGCTGCAACTTGGGCAAGAGGGCATAGGCCCCATGAATCTCTGCCTCGGAATACGCGCCCAGGTGCAGCCCGATGGTGGCGTGACTGCCACATTCGGTCAGCATCACCCCGCGTGCTTGCGGATAGGCCCCTTTGCCATACTGGTTGCAACTGCGTCCGAAGGCCTGGGCATTGGCCGCCGTATCAGCCACATTGAATAAGCTGCCATCCAACGCCATCAATCGATAGCCCCGATACCACGCCCCTTGGGTCTCTGGCGTACACAACACGTGGGTGCCCTGCTCAAAGAGCCACTGCACCGGCTCCACTCCCAAGATCGCACGCTGATAGCTCAAGGCGGAGGGCCCCGCTGGCTCCTGCGGATCCTGGGGATACCGATCTTGCAGCCAATGCGTCAGTTTATCCCAGACTCGCCCTTGCGACAAGCGACTCCACAACACCATCGCCAACACAAACCATAGCACCGAGAGCGCCGTGAAGTGCCGCAAGCGACGTGCCTTCTGCTGCCGCTTCGGACTCTGTTGCACGCACGCCAACAGCAGGTCGCGGGTATACACCTCCTCTACCATCCGCAGGCACACCTGCTCGCTCATCTTGTCAGTTTGCTCCAGGTAGCGTACCCTATACATCGCGACGTGATCCTTTCTGTTCTGCTCCAGGCGATATTCTTCTGTCTGTAGTATGTCAGAAAGGGTCTTCCTGTGTCGGCTTGTCCCTCCTTCTTTCCTATTTGAAATGTATTGGGCCTTGTGCTTGTCCTCCTCGCTCTTCGATTCGTTGGGGTTCCGTGAGGCAAGATGGTCGCACCCCAACCAGGACAAGCACAAGGCCCCCTCATCCACTCCACCCCGCCCCTTGTCCCTACAGGACGCGGGCGGGCATTTTCTATCATTCCCCTATTCGGTCGTCAAAATTCATTAGGAGAACGCGCTCACACCCCCAGCACCGGGCGACCATCAAGGCCTTGTAAAGATACCCCGTATCTTTCTTGCCCTTCCCCACATCATCCGCCCTCGCCCCTACGGTATTGTTACATCGCTACAATATTTAGTCTTCGTTGAGCCGCAGTGTCTGGCTCAGCGATGGGCGTGAAACGAGCCGCGCCATGAGCGCCAGGGCCACGACACAGATGCAGACAACCGCGCCCAGCACAATGGCGATCAAGAATGCCGGTACCACAACCTGCGCAGGCGTGCGGCTATCGATGCCTTCAACGAAATCGGTAATGTAGAGGACGGGCATGATTAACTGCATGAGCAGGAAGCCCAGCCCGGCGCCCAGGGCAAGCGCGGCAGCACAGACACTCCCCAACTCCCATAGCAGGACTGCGGCGATCTTGCGCGGAACCATACCCAGCGCGCGCAGCACGGCAAAGCTGGTCAGCCGACCGGACGCATTCAGCCAGGCCGAGAATAGTGTTCCGGCAAGCGCGAGCAGCAGGCCAACAGCAATACCGGCGCCCAGCAGGCTCACGAGGTTGATATGCAGCGGATCGCTTTGCAGCGTTCGGCGCGAGGTGCGGCGGTCTTGCAGCATGGGATAAGCCCTGCGCACGCTGGCAAGCGAGGCTGCGTCGCCGCGCGTTTGCAGCCAGGCGTAGTTCGGCGCGAGCGTCCCGCCTCCGCTATCCTTCGCATACGCGGTTGCGTAGCTCTGGTAATCGACCAGCAAACCAAAATCTTCGGAGTCGCTGTACACTCCAGGGATAGCATGGACGATTGCGGCCACGATAAAATGTGTGTTGAAGTTGTCAAACGTAGGCTGGATGAACGCTGAACCGACCGAGAGATTCATGCCCTTCGCCGTTGTATCATCGACGATCACATACACAACGTCGTGCGCGGCGGCATCGGCGCGATGAGCAACAAGCAGCGCCATCAGGCTGGATAGCGATTGGTCTGAATAGAGTGGCGACCATAACGCAGTACGTGCGAAGGTATCTGTATCGACCGCGACGATGTTGTCGGTCTGAAACCCCTGACCGCTTTTGACATCGATCGAGGCGCGATAGCCCAGAGTGGCGGAGGTGACTCCGGCCGCGTGCAGGTAGGTTGCCTCCGCTTGCGCAAGGCTTTGTCCCTGCGCCGGCGACGGAATCGGGCCGCTGAAATCTGCGCCGACCTGGTAAGCGGCTGCGCCCGTTGCACGCTGCTGCTGGCCGGACATGGAGGTGAGCATGAAGAGCGCGAAAGCCGTTCCCAGTGCCAGCAGCAAGATCATGCGCGAGGCCGGGCGCGACGCGCGTTCCATTTGCACGAAGGCTAGCGCGGCGCTGGCTCCACGCCTTCTCATGGCAAGCCACGTTCCCAAACGCAACAGGAGCGGGAAGAGGCGCAAAAAGAGCGTGATACCGGCAGCAAGCAAAAGAAGTGGAGCAACGAGCGCCAGCAGTCCCAGGATGATTCTCACGTCAGATTTGTCTGAAAGGACGGAATGCGTAAGGTAGGCATAAGCGGCGTAGCCAATGCAGACGAGCAAGGAGAGAAAGAGATCGAGGTGCAGGCGGCGCCAGAGCGAAGGGCGTGTCGCGCGCGCAGATTCCCGGCGGAAGGCCAGAATATCCATTGCCGATGCGCGCCGGATCGCTACAATCACCACGAGCATCGCGATCAGCACAGCGGCCAGGGCATACCAGCCCGCGCTCAACGCCGCCTGCAGCGGATTGCCGGTCAGGATGCCGACTGCGGATTGCTCGCTGGCCGGGAAGAGCCACTGGACGAGCAGCCGTATCAGCACGATGGCGATGAATGGCCCTGCCAGCAGCGCCGCCAGCCCCATCCCGATGCCCTGCGCTGCGAACGCGCCGTAGACGTGGCGTTGTGTCGCGCCGCGACTGCGCAGCGTCGCGATGGTGGCCGCCTGCCGCTCGATCAAGGCCGCCGTCATCATGCTGACCAGGAAGAGAATCAAGCCGAGAATCAGGATGAGCGAGGCCGATACGACGACTTCTCCCGCGTAAATGCGCTGGTAATAGCCGGGCAGGACATCAAAAAGCACGCCCGACGCATTGGGTACAAAGAACGTCCCCTGTAAATTACTCAGCCCGTTGACGATATCGGATTGTACAGTAGTAGCAAGTGTCGAGAGCGTACCGGCATTGCTGGCCGTCACCTGCGAAGTATCAAACGGATAGCTCCAATTCAGCCGGAAAAATGGGACGTTGCCTCCAGCTGTAAACAAGCGCTTGTTCTCAATCGTAAGCTGCACCTGCAAGGGAGCAATCCTTGACAAAATGGCCGAGTTGGATGCCAGCACCGGGTAGATGTTTCCACCAGCGCTACTCTGCACCTGGAACGTGTTTGCGGATTCCCAGTTCGCCCTGGGTGAGAAGATGCCGGCGACGCGCAGTGTCCATGTTCCCCCGCCTATGCTCTGGGGCACGGTCGCGCTTATGACCGAGCCGACATGCACACCCAGATTATGTGCAGCATCCTGCGTCAGCGCAATTTCAATCGTATTGCCCGCCGCCTGCGGCAGCCGTCCCTGCACAACGGTCACCTCGTTGGTGATCTGATCCATTGTATAGCTGTGGATGCTGAGCAGGCGCGGCGAGGTCGTTCCCCTGGCCACCGTCCCGCCGGAGGTGATTGTAAGCGCAGGCACCTGTACCGAAAAGTGCGCTGCGCCATTGGCGTACGAAGCGAGATTAGCATTGACGACCTGCGCTATGCTCTGCCCCGCCTGCTGAATCTGCGCCGTCGTAGGCTGGCTGCTTGCCAGAATGAAGGTTATCCTCTGCTCATAGGGCGGTGCGCTGTTCAACGCGTTCCGCACACCTGCCGTCATCGCCACCTGGGAAAAAAGTGGCACCGCGCAGACCAGCATCACCATCGTCAACATGCCCAGCCACGTCACCAGCAGCACGTGCCACATCTCCTTCAGACGCCACCAGGCGAGTTTGACTATCGCTGGCAGTAATGCCAGGGTGCGTTGACGCGATAAAGGTAAAGATGCCATGATGAAACTCCTCTCATTCAGTGCTGGTAAACTTGCAGTGTTCAACACTCTCACCTTAACCCAAAGGTGATAAAGAACTGATGAAGAACCTGTCAGGAAGATATTAAGTTCATGCAGGGCGGTCCGGGCCTGAAATCCGAGAGGTTCTTCATAAGATTTTCACAACTTTCGGTTATACTTAGAAAGTTGTGAATGCTGCAACCCAGGGTGTATTTCGTCATGCGCGAGTAGAGTGCCTGTACATTGTGACAAGGAAAATGAGATGAGTCGCACCATATTAGTGGTGGATGATGACAAAAAAACTGTTGACCTGATCCGGTTATACCTGGAAAGAGAGAAGTACCGGGTGCTGGTGGCGTACGATGGGCAGCAGGCCCTGGCACTGGCGAGGCAGAAGTATCCCAGTTTGATCATCCTTGACTGGATGTTACCGAGAGTCGATGGCCTCGATGTGTGCCGTATCCTGCGGGTCGACTCGAACGTACCTATCATTATGCTGACGGCGAAGGCTGCCGAAGAGGATACGCTGCTCGGTCTTGATCTGGGAGCCGATGATTACCTGACCAAGCCATTCAGCCCCAGAGAACTGGTAGCGCGGGTGCGGGTGGTGTTGCGGCGAGCTACTAGCCAGCAAACCGAGGACCAGCTACCTGACGAACTGAGCACCGGCCCTTTTATGGTAGATTTTCGTTCTCACGAGGTGCGGCTGCACGGGCAGTTAGTCAACCTGACTCCCACAGAATTCAAGCTGCTGGAGACGCTGGTGAGGGAACCAGGGCGAGTGTTCAGCCGGCTCGAACTGGTGAAGCGAGTCTTTGGCCTAGATTATGAGGGTTTTGAACGTACTGTGGACGTTCACATCATGAACTTGCGTAAGAAGATCGAGGCTCATCCCAACGAGCCGGCCTACCTGCAAACAGTCTACGGTGTAGGGTACAAGTTCAGGAAGGAAGGGACATGAAATGAAACTGCTGCGTAGCTTGCGCGTCCGCCTGCTGCTTATGTTCATGTTCGTGGCCATGGTGACACTGGCCACGGTCGCTATTGGCCAGGTACAGGCGACTACCTCCGCGTTCCAGGATTATACAAAGAACGCCAAACAAATCTATCAAGAGCGTTTAAGAGTGGGTCAGGTAATTACTGAAATTCTCAGCTCGTACCAGGCCGGAGATTGGAAAGGTGTGAAGGCTCAGATGACGCAGGTGGCGGCGGGGAACCAGGTACGGATTATTTTATTCGATTCCAACAATCGCGTTGTCTTCGATTCGAATGAATTCACACCAAAACCTGTTAAAAATACGTCAAATGCCCCATATACTACTGGTACAAGCATCACACAAGTAACCCCGACACTCTTTTCGGCCTCCTCGCTGCCGGTCATACTGATCTCGACCAATGTTGCCTCGCCACGCCTGACTTCCCCTTCACCCTCCTCTAGTACGACCTCGACAACGCTTTCACAGAATTTTTTCAACGCAATCGCCCACTCGCTCTGGATAGTGGCTGTGCTGGCCTGGCTGCTGGCCTTGCTGTTGACCCTGGCGCTGAGTAACCATATTCTCAAGCCGGTGCGCGAGCTGACGCGCATCGCTAATCGCATGGAGCAGGGCGATCTGAGCCAGCGCGTGCGCATACGCACAAAGGATGAAATGGGCGCGCTGGCTCATGCCTTCAACACGATGGCAGATAGCCTGGAGCGCCTGGAGCAACTGCGCCGCAACCTGGTGAGCGACGTAGCTCATGAATTGCGCACACCTCTGACGAATATCCAGGGGTACCTGGAAGCATTACAAGATGGGGTGGTCGAGCCCACGCCGGGAATGATTAGCTCGCTCTACGAAGAATCGCTACTGCTAAACCGCTTAGTGGGGGATTTGCAGGAATCGAGCCTGGTCGAGGCCGGGCAACTTTTCCTGGTGCGCAGGCCGGTAGCATTGGGGGAGATTATCGCGAAAGCGCTATATGCTCTGCACCTGCAAGCAACGAGCAAGGAACTTTCTGTACAGATGGATATCTCTCCGGGTTTGCCATTGATCGAAGCCGACCCGGAACGGCTGGGGCAGATTCTACGCAACTTATTGAGCAATGCCATCATGCATACGCCGCGCGGCGGAGAGATCAATGTTAGAGCATATGCTACTGATAACGAGGTGCGTGTGAGCGTATACGATAATGGAGAAGGCATTCCTGCTGAGCACTTACCATACCTCTTTGAACGTTTCTACCGCGTTGATCCTTCCCGCGCTCGCGCTACTGGCGGCACGGGTCTTGGCCTGGCCATTGTCAAGCAGATGGTGCAGGCGCACGGAGGGCGGATAGAAGTGGAGAGCTACCCGGGAAGGGGTACTTGCTTTACTTTTACGCTGCCAATGGCTACTACTGTTGGATATGCTTGTCAGAAAGAGCATAACCTTGCCTCCTCCGACGGATAAAATCGCCAGCGTTTTGAACGTAAATTGATAAGCTAATAGCGCTTTTTCCGGCGCATAACTTTGCCCAAATCAAAAATTGGCTCATCACCTCGCCTGAAAAAAGTTGAGAGCAAATCAAGGCCATCTCTTTCAAAAACCACTGTGAAGAGCGAAATTCAGGCGGTGATATGCGTCAGCTTGGCGAGGATATGAATCAATTTGCCATGGGGCAAGTATTT
>WNEZ01003350.1_pt1 | contig 14112 bp, 10 predicted proteins | sample 5400521 | NCBI WGS metagenome assembly WNEZ01 (sample SAMN13153339, study PRJNA577476) | soil metagenome | isolation source: 120 cm saprolite under Douglas fir tree site 2 hole 1 replicate 1 | place: USA:California | collected 2015-04-18
AGACTACTGACGAGAGTGCCGTCCATGTCAAAGATGATAGCCTTTGGCCGCGCTTCATTCTTGATGAGTTCTTTCTTGTTCAAATTTCAATTGACACCTATCTCTTGTAAAGTAAGGCCTCTCTGAGATTTGCGGGTCTGACCCCCGTCGGCGGATCACTGTTTGTGAATCACAGGGAGATCCTTGACATAGAAGTAATCGTCAATCTTCAGTAGAAGAGAAGTCACTTCCAACGTTCTCCAAAGAGTGGTCTTGAATACGGATGCAAGCTCCACAACATTTGCCCGGTACATGTCAGCGCATCCGCTTTCCCCAACGCCCATGCTAGTCTGGTTATTGGAGTGTTGGCCCCTAAGTTGTGTCATAACGTCAATCGGGTCAAGGCCAAAGTTGAATGCTAGCCACTTGGGTATTGTTTCTAAGGCATCAGCGAACGCGTTGACCGCGAGCTGCTGTTTTCCAGAAAACCCAAGAGCGAAAGCTCGCAGTTGCTGGGCGAGCTCGACGAAAGCGGCTCCTCCTCCCGCTACAACTTTCGATCTGGCACGCGAGTGCTTGAGTCTTGTCCACTTCCAACATTTTTGCCACACCGACGTCTTCTTTCCCAAGGAAGTCAACAGCGCCGGCGATCCTGGCCCCCGTGACTCTTGCTACCTCATCAAAGTCTCTCTTCTCGACCAATTCTAGCGCGAAGATTCCTTCCCTGCTAAGTCCGTCGGCAACTCGTTCGTCGATCTTCGACCCGCATAAGAGCACGTTAGCCCCAGCTGACTTGACTCCCTGAACCATTCGAGCCCTTAGAGCTCTCTCCTCTGATTTGTACTGGTGAAGTTGCCCCACTTTTGTCACACTGAGTCTAGCCGAGAGCGGGCCTTCATCCTTCGCCAATTGCTCGGACCGTTTGAGCACCAGTTGCTTGTACACGAGAGCAATCCTCGGCTGCTCGACCCGATCGGGCATCGAGCGATGCCTCTTCTCCTTCTTGATAATGATCCCCCTCACTAACCGCGAATCTTCAGTCACTCCGCCCAGCTTCCTTTCTATCTTGATCCTAGCAAGGTCCAAGCCATCTCCACCTTCTACAAGGCTCAAGGCTTGAGAGAGATCCTTACGCAGCTCCTTGTTCAACAGCGCTCTTCCGCAATCGACCACTTGCAAGAGAGTATCTTGGAGGTCTCCCGGAAAATCTGCAGCAATCTCGTCGATGATCGAAATTGACTTCTTCGCCGCCTCTCTGTAACCATCCAGTACGGCTACCGGATGGATCCCCATCTCTGTCAATTTCTGAGCCTCGTTCAAAAGGGCGGAGACGAGAACAAGGAGCGTTGAGACTCCGTCTCCAGCTTCCTCCCGGTGAATCTTCGCGGCCTCTGCTAGAGTCTTAACTGCTGGATACTGGACGCCCAGCTCATCGACTATGTCCACTGCATCCTTCGTTACCTTCGTCACAAGCTCGGGGCCCTTGTGATAGGTCACAAGCTTGTATGCGCCAGTTGGGCCTAGGCAGCTTGCAACTTTGGATGCGGCAAGAGCTGCTAGCTCAAGATTATTCCTCCAAGCATCTTTTCCTTCGAGTCTTCGAAAGTTCTTCGAGAAGACCGCGTAGCTGGTTGATCCTATCTGTCGACTTGCGAGCATGATAACCTAGACGATTTTGTGATGGCGTCTAGCCATTGCTGCGTGGATCTTCGACACTCTGTCGTACCAGCCCAGACCTCTATACAGCTGGGTCTTCAGTTCCAAGGGTACCACCGGGACCTTAACGCCGACAACGTAAACGTATTCAGGTTCGCAGTCGAATGGTTCCCCCCAGTCCCAATCTCCCACCTTAATCCGTAGATCCCCGTGAACGTCGAGTCTCTGGCCTTTTAGGTTGAATTGTGCCCTGTAGCTCTTGATAATGATTGGCAGAGGTTTGGGTTCGATTTCAGCATTCCGCTTAATCTGGGTCTCGACGTGTCTTGAGGCCTCGACTTGGAATCCTTCGAGTTTCTTACTGATTTCTTCACAGCCCACGACGTTGGTGAGTATAGTAAGGTGGTCTGGCTGTACGTTTACTCCGTTGAGTATCTCTCCAATGTCCCCCGCTAGCGCCCACTTGGCCTGGCAGTCCTTGAGGAGGTTTCCTACCTCTATGGTTGCCTCAAGCAGAGGCTTGTCTAGAACGACTAGCTCCTCAGCTCTCGGGATTCTGCTTTGAAATACCGGTATGTTGGAAGGTTTTGCTTTGTCCGGTACGATGAGCACGGGCACGATTGTTGCCCTATTGAAACCCTTTGACCCTGTAGAAGAAAATGGTTACGATGCTAGGTAGTTGACCCCGCTCGCCGCCACGTTAGCTAGGTATTTCTTGATGCCTTCAGCAGCTCGGTAAGACTGAGGCCCTGCGGCATGCGTTCCGGCTGTCGCATTGTTCCCTGTTGTGTTTGTGATTTCGCCTGCGGCAAAATAGTTGAATCCACTAACATTCGAATTGAAGTAGAGTTGGTTGTAGCCACTGAGAGCCGCCCATGCCGATGGGGTACCGGCGTTCGCGTCGGTGCCTATCCTTAATCCGCCTCTGAGATGGTGGCCCCACCAGTCATTGTGAGCCGAATACGGCGCTACACTATTGCTCGCAGTGACGCCGGTCGCGCCCATCTGGGTGAGTATGGTCTTGATTTGGTTCACCAGGTATGTTGCTCCGTTGTAAGTGTTCGGGGTCCAGTCGTAAGTCAATCTGCTGACAGGGTCACCGTACGCGTCCGTATAGTGCGGATCAAGATCGATATAGTTCATGAAGGTCGGCAAATCTGGGGCAAACGGAGTCGCTGCCACCGTTTGCTTCGTTGGGAGGTACTTGTTCTGTTGGGTGGCCTTGAACACGCTACCCATAGCTCCATTCGGGTTCAGAGTATTGGGAGCACTAACGCCTCCAGCGAAGGTAATGTTGCTGGGTCCACCTCCCAAGTAGCCTCCCGCACCGAAAAGCCCCCCGCCGATAAATGGCGGGCTGATGCCGGTATGGCTAAAGTTGTCGTCCATGAGATCAAAAACTGATACCCCGCCACCGCTACCGTTACCAGCCGGATAGGAGTTGCCTCCAATATTCACAATCCCCGATACGTTCGTACCCCTGTAGGGCGTGTATCCGTTCGTGAGCCCTCTTCCAACTGTACCAGTTCCAGTTCCTGTGCCAGAGTTGTAGACGTACGGTGTGCCAAGACCGGACAAGAGCATGAGCCGTATCATGTTGTAGCCCCACATTCCGTTGAAGAACACGGTTCCCGGCTGCCGATGATCATTTCCCTGAGCATCGTAGTAATGCGCTGCTATGACTTGATTGCCTGATGGACTAAGCTCAAGTCTGTATATGTAGGCGTTAGTGACGAGTGTGAAATTGCCTGACTTTATTGCTGCGGGAATGGTTCGATAGGCGGCATTTGACTTTGCACCAGTCTCACACGCGTAGTCGCACAGTCCCCCACAGTAGCCATCGTAGACGCAAGGGTTTACCGCCACACCGTACTGGTTGGTGTAAGGCTGCGAGGCCAGAGCGCTTACGCTTGGAAACGTGTTGTATTTTTGCCCATTTGGAGCGGTCATGCCTTGAACAGTCGACTGGAATAACTGCGCGAGCGGAGTCAGTGGATGGGGGGGCATCGGGTAGTTCTGGCTCATCCAAGGATAGTTAGTGTCCGAGGGGCTGTTTGTCGGGCTTCCGTTGTAGTTTCCGCAGATTCCGTGGGCCCTCTCCCACGCTACATAATACGGCTCATATTGAGCGTAGGTCAGGGGCCAATCGTGAGTATCGTCCTGAGGATTAATGCTGGCAAGAAAGCCTGCTCCGTACGCGCTCGATGTTCGGGATGCCATCTCGTACGCCCAAGGACCAAATCGGCCCATTCCCCCGCCATAATGTTGGGCTGCCCCGCCAACCCCATGTCCCAGCGCATGATACTGGATGGGCATAGTGTACCTGCGGACTGGAAGTGCGAACTGGCTGCTGTCGTTCCTAATAGTGGTGCTTTGTAGAGGAAGGGGGCTGTCGTACTTTCGTCCTAGTCCGACACCCCACTCATCGTACTTGGTTGTTGAATAATCGTTGACATAGTCCCAATACGGACCCTTGGTTATCCCTGCAACTTTGTACCCTGCTAAGGCTAGCTCGGTCGCCACCACCCCGCTCATAAATCCGACACCTAAGCAGACTACGTCCACAGGATTTTCCTGGATTACAGTTGACAATGCTATGCTCCGCCTGCGGCTTGCTGCTGGTATTGCGCCAAGCTGGCTGGCTTGAGTTTCGTCGGGCTTGATGCAACCATTAGTGTCTTCTGGTTCAATCCCTCACCATAGAAGTTGCCGAAGTTCACTCCATTGAATCCGACATAGTCCCATCCGACCATGTTCTGGTTTCCACCATACAACGGGTCCATTAGGAACCCTGCCCAAGTCATGAACGTCAGCTCGTACGCGAAGTCAGACGGTAGAATGTTGCTGAATCCGGTAAGATCGTCTGCGGGAGGGGAGGGATTAGTTTGCGTCTTTGGTGCGTTGGACCAGAGATCTTTCAGCACTTGTAATTGATTAGCGGAACTCAAAGTCTGATAGTTCCCGCTGTAGTACTTGTTGGAGTAGGCTTGGAGTGCAGCTAGGCTGATTCTCCAAAATTCTCTCATGTTAACCGGGTACTGAAGGTTGATGCCTGAACCCACTCGTGGGCTAGCCGTGATGCCATAATTGACCGTGTAATTGGTCACATCTACTGTGTAAGTCCGACTTGCTCCAGAGTAGGATATCGCGGCGCCACTCCCCATTCCCCCCGCAGGCAAATAGGCGGTCTGCTGGTAGTTTTGGAGGAATGCCCATGCAGAGCTCGGTTTGACCTTGAGTGGGCCAGCGCTGGCAGGTATCCCCGGCGGGTTGTGCGGAGCGTCCATGAACATGTTAGCGCTCTGTCCGTAGTCTCCTGCTAGGGCTCTGTCGATGAAGTAAATGACTCCGGCCTCCTTCGCTCCCGGACCTGTACTGTCTGAGGGTATGATTGTCTCCACGACCGCTTCTACAAGAGACTGCTCGTTGATGTTCAGGTTAACGAACCCAGTGACGGTATTGAGTTTAGTCTTCAGATTGGTCACTTGGGTATTCGCGCTGTTTAGTTGGTTCTGGAGATTGGAGTTCTGGTTTCCAAGGAGAGGAATCTCGATCCCAGATGCCGCAGCTGCACTTGCGGCAGCGGCGAGACCGAGCTTTAGAAATTCGCGTCTGGTCTGACTGACCATACGGGCTCGCGTGACTGTTGGCTCACTAGTATTTTAGATATCACTATTCCCCGATTCTAAGTTCTTCTGCATTCGAAAGTGTTATTTTCTCATCGCGTTCAACTTTGAGAACTGGTAGACTTGGAAACCACTCCGAAAAAGAAAAATGACTGGGTCCAAATCGTCGCCTCAATCCTGATCGTCATCGCAATAGGTGCTGGGATCGGCCTAGGATCAGCTGGAATCTATCAACTCTCAACAGGCGTCCCTATCTTCTCCATTTCAAGCGCAACGGCAGGTGGGAGCACGGTGAACGTTTCCATGCCTAATGGGATTGGCAACTCCCAGGGCCTCAACTATGCTCCAGCGAGTGTAAATGTCGCCAAGGGCGGAAAAGTGACATGGACAAATAATGACCCCGTCCCACACACCGTGACTTCTACGAGCGTTCCTTCTGGAGCGAATAGCTTTGATTCAGGGAACATGAATGCAAATGCTACATACACGATTACGTTCAACGTGGATGGCACGTACCTGTACAAGTGCACCTACCATCCGTGGATGCACGGAACAGTTATCGTAACAGGATAGCAGTATAACGTCATTTCGAACGGCGTTCGCCGGTCCAAGAGCTCAATCTCTGAAATCTACGCCCTAATCCAATTCTTCCTAATTCACTATGAAGTAAGAATCAAAATCACATTAGGCCGGTAGCTCGACCTTTGAGGTCTAACAGTTAGCTTCAACTATCAGAAAGCCAACCTCAATGAGGCATGATGCAGCGGCGAATCGTTGTCCTAGCAATCTCTATCGCAGTGGTGCTAGCGGTTGCTGTAGCCGGTTACATCTATCTCACGTCGCTCTCGGCACACAATTCTGGCGTCACAATGATCACCATACCTCAAGGATCCTACATAGAGCCTTCAGGATTCAACACGACTCGGTTTCAGGAGTACTTCGCGACCGGTCCTTATCCATACCCGATCAACATCACTGTCACGATCGGGGTCAACAACACAATAGAATGGGTGAATAAGGATACTCAGGCACACACTGCTACGTCGATCGTCAGTCCTCAAGGGGCATCGTTCAACTCAGAGCTAATCCTACCTGGAGGAACCTTCTCTGTCACTCTGACAACTCCAGGGACTTATCGGTACACTTGTGCGTGGCATAACTGGCTCGCGGGCCAGATAATCGTCAAGTCCGCATAGCTACTCGAAAGAGCTCCAAGGCTTGAATGGAAGTAATTCTGCCTGTGCATCGTCATGACGTCCGTTATCGAGAATAATGCTCCAGGCTGGCCAGGGATTGCGCCGCGTTGGACTTCCAGCGCCAAAGAAGGTGTCGGAACCTCCGCCAGTTATCAGAGTAGGGTCTGGTTCACTATTTCTCATGGAATCCTCAACGAGATCTACTACCCGAGAATAGATCAAGCGAATACTCGTGACATGGAATTTCTCGTCGCTGACGGCGACCAATACTTCTCTGAAGAGAAGCGCGACACAAACAGAAGAATCGCGCCTCTAGAACAAGGCGTGCCTGGATACAGGCTCGTCAACTCGTGCAAGAGAGGGCGGTACAGGATAACTAAGACCGTCGTCACAGATCCCGAGCGAGACGTGCTCCTGCAGAAGGTCCACTTCGATGTTGGCAAGGGCAAACTGGAAGACTATAGCATCTACGCGCTGCTTGCTCCCCACATTGGAAATCGTGGCTACGGAAACAACGGATGGATCGGCGCTTACAAGGGAACTCCAATGCTCTTCGCTCAGAGAGAAGGAGTATCGCTCGCCCTCGCTTGTTCCACGGCATTCAGGAAAATGAGCTGTGGATACGTAGGGGTCAGCGATGGGTGGCAAGATGTCAGTGCCAATAAGACGATGACGTGGGAATATTCGACCGCCTCTAATGGAAACATTGCCTTGACCGCCGAGCTCGACTTGACAGCGAATGACGGTGAATGCGTTACGGCTCTTGCTTTTGGACGAACACCTGAAGAAGCGGGACAACAAGCGCGGAATGCCCTGCTGAAGGATTTCGATAGAGTACAACAGGCGTTTGTCGACGGCTGGAAAGACGTCCAGTCTCAAAGCATGGACCTTGGGAAGACTTACGAGACGGGTTTCGACCTCTATCGGGTAAGCAATACGGTTCTCCGAACACACGAGGAAAAATCCTACCCCGGCGCCGTAATCGCTAGCCTCTCCATACCATGGGGATTCTCCAAGGGCGACGACGACTTGGGCGGATACCACTTGATCTGGCCTCGAGACCTCGCGCAAGCAGCAGGGGGTTTCATCGCTTCGGGAGACATTGAACACGCCAAAGAGACTCTACTCTACCTAATGTCTACCCAAGAGGAGGACGGCCGATGGCTGCAGAACATGTGGCTCGACGGCTCACCATACTGGGGAGGAGTACAGATGGACGAGACAGCATTCCCGATCCTAGTTGCAGACCAGCTGAAACGTGTAGATGCTCTCTCTGGGTTCGATGCGTGGCCGATGATAAGGCGCGCCGCGGGATATCTTGTCCGAAACGGCCCCGTGACGCAACAGGATAGATGGGAGGAAGATGGCGGCTACTCTCCATTCACCGTCGCAGCCGAGATAGCGGGCTTGCTCGCGGCCGCGGATTTTGCGGAGGAAAAGGGCGATTACGGTCTGGCCTCTTATCTCAGGGACACAGCGGACACATGGAATGAAGCAGTAGAACGTTGGACCTATGTTACTGGAACGAAGCTCGCCAACCGGATCGGAGTCAATGGATACTACGTCAGAATCGCGCCTGCGAACTCTTCCGATATCGAACTTCCCACCTCAGCATTCGTCTCCCTTCGAAATCGTCCGTTAGGACACGATGTAGTTCCGGGCGAACAACTGGTGAGCGTCGACGCTCTTGCCCTCGTCCGCTACGGACTAAGATCAGCCAAGGACCCAAGAATCCTCAACACGGTCAAAGTGATAGATGCGATTCTCCGAAAAGAGACCCGGACAGGCCCGGTCTGGCATCGATACAATTTAGACGGTTACGGCGAACACGATGATGGTTCCCCATTCGATGGAACAGGTGTCGGAAGAGGATGGCCGCTCTTGGCCGGAGAACGAGCCCACTACGAAATAGCCAAGGGAAATTTCGAAGAGGCTGAACGGCTTCTGCACGTGATCGAGGCTCAAGCCAGCCCTGGAGGCCTAATTCCGGAACAGGTCTGGGACGCGGAAGATATTCCTAAGCACGGGCTCCATAACGGCCGTCCCGCAGGCTCGGCTATGCCCCTCGTCTGGGCGCACGCGGAATACATCAAACTCGCAAGATCGATCCGTGAACGAAAGGTCTTCGACATGCCACCACAACCCGCTATGCGATATCAAACCAAGAGGACCAGTTCGAAACATGCCGCATGGAGGTTCAACCAGAAGATTCGAACAATCCCACATGGAAGGAATCTTAGAGTCGAAGTCCTCGTGCCTGCGACTATCCACTGGAGCAGAGACGGTTGGAAAACCGTAACAGATTCGAAAACTGTTGATACTGGGCTCGGAATCCACTACGCTGACATAGAAACCACGGGCCTCACGCCAGGCGAGAGCATTGTCTTCACCTTCTTCTGGCCTGAAGCTAACAAGTGGGAAGGAGCAGACTTCCAAGTTACAGTCTCAGAGCATGCGCTAACCACCGTTCAGGTTGAATCGTAAGGCTTAGCCATCGTCCCAAACCCATCGCTACAAGAGTCTCCCACGCTATGGACCCCGTCACCGAACACGAGCTACTGACGCCCTACGACATCTACCTCTTCAAAGAAGGAAAACATCTCAAGCTCCAAGAAAAACTGGGGTCACATCCAACCCAGCTAGATGGACAGGATGGAACTCATTTTGCGGTCTGGGCGCCAAATGCGAAACACGTCTCTGTCATCGGAGACTTCAACCAGTGGCGACCAGGCCTACATCCGCTCAGTCTGAGAAAAGACGAGTCTGGGATTTGGGAAGGATTCATCGCGGGTCCCACAAGAGGATCACTCTACAAGTATCATGTCGAGTCGAGAGCCCATCTTGGGTATTCGATGGACAAGGGCGATCCGTTCGCGCTCCACTGGGAGATTCCATCGCGCACCGCGTCGATCGTCTGGGACCTGAAACATTCCTGGGATGATGCGGAATGGATGAAAACCCGTGCGGATAAGAACTCTCTCAGCTCGCCCTTAGCGATCTATGAGATGCACCTTGGATCTTGGAAACGAGTCCCAGAAGACAACAACCGATCACTGACCTATAGAGAAACGGCCCACGAACTGCCCAGCTATCTAGAGGAGATGGGTTTCACTCATGTTGAACTCCTGCCGATAATGGAGCACCCATACTCAAGATCATGGGGATACCAGACGCTCGGGTATTTCGCCCCGACAAGCCGATTTGGCATTCCGGAAGATTTCATGCATCTGGTCGATGAACTTCACAAGAATGGATTCGGAGTAATTCTCGACTGGGTCCCCTCACATTTCCCATCAGACGCCTACGGCCTCGCATACTACGACGGCTCCCATCTCTTCGAATACGCTGATCCGAAGAAAGGGTACCATCCCGATTGGAAGAGCTACATTTTCGACTTTGGAAAGGGCGAGGTGCGATCCTTCTTGGCGAGCAGCGCTCTGTTCTGGTTGGACATGTATCACGCTGACGGAATTAGAGTCGACGCGGTGGCATCGATGATCTATCTTGACTATTCCCGCCAGAAAGGCGAGTGGACACCGAACCAGTACGGTGGACGAGAAAACCTTGAGGCGCTCTCCTTTATTCGCGATCTCAACCAGGCGGTGTACCGTGCACACCCTGACGTGCAGATGATCGCGGAAGAGTCGACTGCTTGGCCGATGGTGTCACGTCCCATCTATCTGGGAGGATTAGGCTTCGGGATGAAATGGAACATGGGCTGGATGCACGACACGCTGGATTACATGACCAAAGATCCGGTTTACAGAAAACACCATCACAACCAGTTGACCTTCAGCCTCTGGTACGCCTTCGCCGAAAACTTTGTCCTCCCACTATCACACGATGAAGTTGTCTACGGAAAACGTTCGCTGCTAAACAAGATGCCTGGAGACACCTGGCAGAAGCTCGCTAACCTCAGACTCCTCTACGGCTACATGTACGGACACCCGGGAAAGAAGCTTCTCTTCATGGGGGGAGAATTCGGACAATGGGACGAGTGGGATTTTGAGAAGGGTCTCGACTGGCATTTAACGAAAGAACAATCGCACAGACGGCTCCAGCTCTGGATCAAAGACCTCAACACTGTCTATACTAGAGAGCTTGCTTCGCACCAACTCGACTTTGAGAGACTGGGATTCGAGTGGCTTGACATTCAAGACTGGGAGAAGAGTATCATCAGCTTCTCACGCCGGGGAAGAAGCCCAGACCATCCAATCGTAGTCGTCTGCAACTTCACACCTGTATCACGACAGAATTACAGAGTCGGCGTCCCGAGAGGCGGATACTGGAAAGAGATCCTCAACAGCGACGCGACCGAGTACGGTGGAAGTGGACAAGGCAACCTCGGAGGCGTAACTGCTGAAGCACATCGCTATCATGGAAGAGATCATTCCTTGTCGATCACCTTGCCGCCGTTTGGCGCTCTCTTCTTCAGGTCCGAGGCATGACAGCTAGTCCACTTGTTCATCTCGGCTACTTCTGGAAAGTTCTTAGCAGCCGAGATTTCTCGCTGCGGAGTATCTAGCAAGGGCCATCTGGCCAGCGTTCGTCCATCTGAATTTCTTCAAAACTCTGTCTCTGCAATTCTCGCGAAGCTTCGAGCCTAGGTTTCGGTTCCTGAAGGCGATTCTTGCTATCGGTTCCAAAGGTATCTTTCGAAATAGTCTCGCTCTGTCTTCCTTTCCCTTTTGACTTTGTTCGTCGAGCTGCATGATTGTCAAGAGAGAGACAAGAGATTCTGCGAGCTTCGGTACGTTTTCCGGAGCAACTAGTATTCCGGTTCCTGATTCTCCATTGGTCGACATGTCGAGAACCGTTTCAGTAATTCCGCCGACACTTGTTCCGACGATTGGGTTTCCAGTAATCATAGCTTCGAGGGCACTTATACCGAACGGTTCCGACCTCGATGGCATTGCGTAGACATCTGCTGCAAGGTGCGAGAGGCGATAGATTGGCGGATGCCTGCCGAGGATTACCCTGACATTGTCAGGATATTTTTCAGCCTTCTCGAGGGTTCTCTTCGTAAGGTCTGAATCGTTTGAGGGCAATAAGAAAAGAAGGAACCTCGTTTCTGGGATAACGCTACGGACGAGCGGTACTGCGTCAAGCAACAGATCTACCCCCTTCTGAGGACTCAGCCTGCCCGTCATCAGAACCAATGGGCCGTCACTTCGAAACGTCTCTATCGGTCCATCCTCCCTCGTTCGAGAGCCGTCGCGGAGTCTAGCCGGTTCTTCGGTTTCTGAGTCCTTCCCGATTTTGGAAATTGCTTTGGTGAGTAGGTATTCTCTGAGGTCCCACCTTTTTGGTGCGCCATCGACAAGAATCGGTTTGGTTTCCTCGAATTCCGTAGTGATGGCTGATTCAATGTCCGCTGGGTTCCAGTCGCAGCCATTGTAAATGTGGCCGCTTTTTCTTCTGATTATGTCTCCAACGAACTTGCGGACATCATTTGTCAGATAAGTGTGGCTGACCGAGGTGACGTAATCGGCCGTGTAGCATCCGAACTTTTCCAGAGAGTTGCGACACACATCTTGCCACATCTGGCTGTATTTCAAAGTCGAGACTCGCTTCCCATTTGTTCTCAAGGAATACGGTATGTCTCTGATTCCGCACCACTCCTCGGAAGCATAATGCCAAGGTAATGCTACTACACTCAATAGGTGGACCGTAAAGACAAGGGGAACAGCCACCCCTCTCTCCTGAAGACGTTGTTTTACTAGGACCCCGGCGGGTACCATGTGCCAGTCGTGGGCATGAATTAGGTCCGGCAGCTCTCTTGTTCTGCCCATCGAGATCAAATAATCGGTGTAGCTTCCGAGCGTTCGTGCGAGAAGCGACATTTTCTCGAAAGTAGTCTCGTGGTCGTAGATTATCTGGTCGTCCAACGACTTACTTGTCGCAGAGTCGAGACCCTTGACTAGGAAATAATTGACTCCGTCCCGCGAGCCCTTCTCTATGCCCGCTAGGTAGTTGTACGATAATCCGCTGACTCCGGTACGATGACCTTGGGCTATGAACGTCGAGAGATCATGTAAGCGATAGGCCTCTCTGATTCTGGGGTCCAAGTGTCTCCCGTGACTTGGGAGAAACACGCTGACGTCTAGCTTAGAGTCCAGAGCCAGTGTCTTGGACAATCCAGCGACCGCCTCCCCCAGGCCGCCAGCCTGAGCAAGCCCCGCGCACTCGAGGGAAAACATCCAGACTTTCGACACCGGCCGACCGGCAGAACGAAGAGCGGTCTTTCTGGAAAGCTTCAGGTTAGAGGCCGGCAATTTCGCCAACTCATGCTGGGCTGTCTTCTAGATAAATAGCCAAAGTTTGATAGCCAGGCACCACTCGGCCATTGAGCCGGAACCGGGTGAGACTTTGGCAAACAAGATTTTGAGAAACGTGGCTTCAAACGTTCTCCGAAGTGTACCCCCGCAGAACGCGTTCTACTTCTATAGAGCCATTGGAGCTCCGACTGGAGCGGCAGCCCGCAATCTTCCTGACTTTCTGGGAATCCTCAACAGCATCGACCTCGCTTCCCTCCAGTTCCATCTCGGACGCGGTGACTTTGAGAACTGGGTCAAGATGCTGGGCGACAATACTCTGGCAAAGCAGCTCGCGGGTCTGAAGGAGAAGAAAATGCGGGGAGAAGACGTCAGGCTGCAGCTGGTAGATATCGTCAAGGCACGAATAGATACCCTACAGAAGAGCCCTTAGACAATCTCGCTTCCCATCTCTGCTGAAGAGCTGCAGGAAATCGTAGCGGAGTCAGGTCCAAACCTTGTTCGCCTGGATAGGATAGTTCTCTGAAAGCAATCGCTGTCACTCCAGGCAAGGCTAGTAGTGTTCGCCTCATCGATGTGCCCCAACCTACCCCATCAGCAGGACAGGCTCTCCTCCGAACCATCAAGATCGGAATCTGTGGAACCGACTTGGAGATAATTCAGGGCGGATACGGAGAAGCGCCTTCGGGCTCTGATTATCTGATACTCGGACACGAGTGTTCAGCCACCGTCGAAGAAGTACCAAGTAACTCCGCTGGAATCAAGAAGGGCGATCTTGTAGTCCCGACCGTGAGAAGACCAGATGCATGCCTCAACTGTCAGAGCGGCGAGTCCGACATGTGCCTCACTGGACAGTACAAAGAGCATGGGATCAAAGGCCTCCATGGCTTCTGCTCGGAATATTCAGTGTCAGACTTCAACTTCCTTGTTCCGGTGCCAGCTGAACTCTCCGAGGTAGCAGTATTGCTGGAGCCGACCAGTGTTGCTGAGAAGGGTGTTTTCCAGAGCTTCAAGATTCAAGAGAGAATGATCTGGAAACCCCACAAAGCGCTCGTCCTAGGAACTGGCCCCGTGGGCCTCCTCACCGTGTTGCTCCTCAGGCTTAGGGGACTCGATGTAACCGCTGTAGCCACACGGCCAAAAGATAGTCTCAAGGCTCGCACAGTCGAGAAGATCGGAGGGACATACGTCAACGCAAACGACCAACCAATCACTGGTCTCGGAAAGTTCGACCTAATACTTGAAGAGACGGGAGTCGCATCGTTAGCCGCTGAAGCGCAGGGCTTATTGAACAATAATGGAGTTCTCTGCCTTTTAGGCATCTATCGACCTAACCTGGCTACGCAGGACATTGGACACTCGTACGATGACATTGTCCTA
>WNEZ01003528.1_pt1 | contig 14111 bp, 10 predicted proteins | sample 5400521 | NCBI WGS metagenome assembly WNEZ01 (sample SAMN13153339, study PRJNA577476) | soil metagenome | isolation source: 120 cm saprolite under Douglas fir tree site 2 hole 1 replicate 1 | place: USA:California | collected 2015-04-18
CGGGCGCTCCTGCCGCAGGTGCGAGGCCTACGACCCCTGCGCGTCCACCTATGCCTACGGGAGGAAATCGAGGACCACTTCCGGGGACGGGTCCGGGAGGTCAGCGCCAGGGCGGGCCGCGTCCAGGTCAACCCATGCGCCCGATGCCCGCGGGGCAGGGCGGACGGCCGTACCCGTCGCGATCGGGCGGACCAGGCGGTTCGGGTGGCGGACCTGCGGGTCAGCCAAGACCATTTGAACAGCGGCGCGGCCCGTTACCCACTGGCACGCGTCCAGGCCCACGAGTGCCTGGGCGTCCAGGAATGTTGCCGCCTTTGCCGCCGGACAAGGTGCCGCCCAAGGCGGAGCCGGGCAAGCCGCTGTATACGCGGAAGCCGACGCAGCGTCAGCGCCCCGTACTGGACAAGCGCGAGATTGAAGGTGAGCGCAAGCTGCACCCGACGAGACAGCGTCCGGGAGCCGGGCGAGCCGTAGCGGCAGTGATTGCGCCGCCCGAACCGCGTCCTCCGCGTGAAGTAACGATTACGGAAGGCATCACCATCCGCGAGTTGGCGGAGAAGTTGGACGTGCGCGCCAAGGATTTGCTGAAGACGCTGCTGGATCGCGGCGTGTTCGCCAGCATCAACCAGGCGCTGGATGTGCCAACGGCGACTACGCTGGCGGAAACCTTTAGCGGCGTGGTCAGCGTGGTCTCCTTTGAAGAGGAGATGGTGCTGGAGGTCGCGAAGGAAGAGACCAAGGAAAATCTGAAGCCGCGGCCGCCGGTTGTGACGGTGATGGGACACGTCGACCACGGCAAGACGAGCTTGCTGGATGCTATCCGCAGCGAGGATGTGGCCGCAGGCGAGGCGGGCGGGATTACGCAACACATTGGTGCGTACAAAGTGCAGGTGAACAATCGGAGCGTGGTGTTCATCGATACGCCGGGCCATGAAGCGTTCACGCGTATGCGCGCGCGAGGCGCGAAGGTGACAGACATTGTGGTGTTGGTGGTGGCGGCGGACGATGGCGTGATGCCGCAGACGAAGGAAGCAATCGATCACGCTAAAGCGGCGAATGTGGCGATTGTGGTGGCGATCAACAAGATTGATAAACCCGAAGCGCAGCCAGAACGTGTGAAGCGGCAGCTTGCGGACAATGGATTGCTGCCGGCGGAATGGGGCGGCGACACAGAGTTTGTGGAAGTTTCCGCGAAGCAGAAAACAGGAATCGAAAAGTTGCTGGAGACACTGCTGCTGGTGGCGGACCTGCGCGAATTGAGAGCCAACCCGGATGCGCCGGCGACGGGTACGGTGCTGGAGTCGCGTGTGGACAAAGGACGCGGGCCAGTGGCGACCATTCTGGTGCAGAACGGGACTTTGAAGCCGAGTGATTTCTTCATTTGCGGCGCGGTGTTCGGCAAAGTGCGCGCGATGTTTGATGATCACGGGCGCACGGTACAAGATGCCACACCATCAACGCCTGTGGAAGTGCTGGGTTTACAGGGCGTACCGGACGCCGGCGACAACTTCCAGGTTACGGACGAAGCGAAGGCACGGCACATTGTCGAATACCGACAGGGCAAGCAGCGTGATGCAGCGATGGCCCGTACTTCTGGTGCGCGCATCACTCTCGATCAATTGCATGAGCAGTTGAAGTCGGGCGACGTGAAGGAACTCGGAATCGTGATCAAGGGCGACGTGCAGGGCTCGGTGGAAGTACTCGGCGAAATGCTGCCGAAGCTTTCAACGGATCAGGTGAAGCTGAAGATTATCGGTTCGGGCGTGGGCGCGGTAACCGAAAACGATATTTTGCTGGCGTCGGCGTCGGGCGCGATTGTGATCGCGTTCGGTGTGCGGCCAGACCGCAAGGCGCTGGAGCTGGCGCAGCAAGAGCACGTGGACGTTCGTACCCATACCATCATCTATGAAGTCTCCGACGAAATTAAGAAGGCGATGGAAGGCCTGCTGGAGCCGGTAATTCAGGAGACGTACGTGGGCCGAGCGGAAGTGCGCAACACGTTCCGCGTCAAGGGCGCCGGTACCGTCGCGGGCTGCTACGTGGTGGATGGCGTGCTGAAGCGCGACGCGCAGGTGAGGGTGGTGCGCGACGGCGCAATCATCTACACGTCGAAGCTCAACTCGCTGAAGCGCTTCAAAGACGATGCCAGCGAAGTGCGCACCGGCTTTGAGTGCGGCGCGGGCATAGCGAATTTCAACGACGTGAAAGTCGGCGATATACTGGAATGCTTCCAAGTGACGAAGCTGAGCGCGGCGGATGCCGCAGCGCAGAGCAGCGCGCCCGCTTCGCGAAGATAACTGCAAACCCGTCCCGCGGAGCCGTTCATGCCGGTTGGTCTACTTACCCTCGAGCTGCACATTCCAGACGCGCACTCGCTGAAGGACAAACGGCAGATTGTGCGCAGCTTGAAAGACCGGCTGCGGAGGCATTTCAACGTTGCCGTGGCGGAGATGGAATATCAGGACGTGTGGCAGCGCTCGATCATCGGCGTGGTGACATTGTCCACTGCCGAACAGCACGTGGAGGAATCGCTGCAATCGGTGTTGAGGGAAGCGGACCGGTTGCTGGGTCCCGTTCTGGTTAACCACGTTGTGGAAATGATTTAGAGAATTGCGATGAGCCCAACGAATCACCGTCACGAGCGTGTGGGTGAGGAGATTGCCCACGAAATTAATGCCATGCTGGCCGGAGAGTTAAAGGATCCACGGCTGGAAGGCACGGTGGTGATCAGCGAAGTGCGCGTACAGCCGGACATGAAGCATGCCCGTGTGTTCGTGAGCATGCGGGGGAGCAGCAAAGAGCAGACGGACGCGATCAAAGCGCTGGAGCACGCGGCGGGTTACATCCGCAGCGAGATCATCGAGCGCCTGCAGTTGCGGCGCTTGCCGGAGCTGCACTTTACGCTGGACCTTTCGCAGGAGCATGTGGAACGAATTGAGCAGCTCCTCAGAGATATGAAGAAGGACAAGCCCTCTTCTAATCTCTGACTGTACCTTCTGATTCCATGCCAAAACAGCCGCAACCGGCGCCTTTTGATGGCGCCCTGGTAATCGACAAGCCAAAAGGGAAGACGTCGCACGATGTTGTTGATGCGGTGCGGCACCTGGCCGGATTCCGGCAGATCGGACATCTCGGAACACTTGATCCGTTGGCTACGGGTGTCCTTGTGCTCCTCCTTGGGCGAGCCACGCGGCTGGTGCAGTTCTACTCCGGTCGCCGTAAGCGATACACCGCGGGATTTCGGTTCGGGTTTGCGACCGACACATATGATTCGGACGGAGAAGCGCAAGGAGCGGACGCCGCGCCGGCGCTTGATCGGGCTGTTTTGGAGAAATTAGCGAGCGAGCGCGTCGGACGCTTTCAACAGACGCCACCGGCTTTCTCTGCGAAGAAAATAAAAGGACGACCAGCCTACGAGCTTGCTCGCAAGAAGCAGCCAGTCGAGCTAAAGTCCGCGGAGGTCGAATTATTTGAATTCAAATTGAACGAAGTGGAGGGCAGCGTCGCGCGTTTTGTGATCGAGTGCTCGTCGGGGACTTATATTCGCTCGCTGGCGCACGAAATGGGACAAAAACTCGGATGTGGCGCGCATCTGGCGGAAATTGAACGGACGGCGGTCGGCGAATTCTCGCTGGAGCAGGCGGTTAAGTTGGAAGAACTGGCGGAAGGGACACGCTCCGGAAAGTTCGCGGATTATTTGATTCGGCTGGAGAATTTGCTGCCCAATTTCCCGAAGGTGAATGTGTTGCCGATCATCGAGCGGCGCGTGCGGCACGGAACGAAGTTCAACATAACCTTGGCGCAAGTGCAGCCCGGCCGCGCGGAACCTGTGCCGGGCGCGACCACCGAACTGGATGGCGGCGAAGCGCGACCGCCGCGGCTCCGCGTCTTCAGCCAGCAAAATACCCTGATTGCCATTGCGGAAGCGGTGGTGCCGCGCACGTATCAGCCGATTGTTGTATTTGAGCCGCTGCCGTAGCGAACTTAAGGCTGGGGCTGGGGTTGTTCCGGAATTTGCTGCGGGGCGTTGCCTCGTGTGAAACCACGGGTGGGGCCGGGCTCGCCGCGTCCTGCGAAAATGCTGCGAGCGTTGCGGATGGGATCGCGAAGCCTGCGCGGCGTGATCAGGATCAGAAACTCCGTATTCTTCAATGAATTATTCCTGCCACCAAAAGCGTAGCCGAGCCCGGGAAGATTGGCGAAGCCCGGGAGACCGGTAAGCGAACGCGTCTCTTCGTTGTCCAATAATCCGCCGATGATGGAGGTTTCGTCGTCTTTAACGCGAATGGTTTGCGTGAGCGTGCGGTTGGAAATGACGGGAATGCCATTAACATTGGCGCCCGCCAGTGCGCGTATTTCAAATTCGAGCTGCAGAGTGACCTCGTGATGGGAGTGCAACGTGGGCGTGGCTTTTACTTTGACGCCCAGGTCAATGTATTCGGAGGCCGGATACGGAGATTGCGTGGTGCCAGTGCCGGTGGCGAAGGCTGTCGAGTCCTGGATCACGGTGACGACGCCCTGATTCGCGGTTGCTCCCAATGCGGTCAGCGCGACATCAGGCAGCGCGGTGGAAGTTAACACTGCGCTGATAATGGCGCTGGGACTCGCCGGCGTGCCAATCTCGATGCGGTTCGAGAATGTGCCCGCTCCCAGACCCACGTAGATGCCCAGGGTTCCTTGTCCTTTGTTGGTAACGGCGAGGGAAGGAAAGTTTCCGCCGGTAAAGTTGGCAATCACGATGCCTGCGGGTGTGGTGGCAGTGGGCAGAGGAGATCCGGGTGCGATGGCGAAGGTGCCATCCAGGTTGTTGCTGCCAAGCAGAACTGAAACTGTATTGTCGCCTTGATTGACGACGGCAAGGTCGGGGACGGTATCGGAGTTGAGGTCGCCGGTGGCGATGGCCACGGGGGATGAACCGACATTGATAGGCGAATTGGGGGCTTCCGTGAAACTAATATTGGAATTGGAATCGACGAATCCCAACAGGATGGAGACATTGTTGGTGGATTGATTCACCACCGCGAGATCTACCTCGGGGCTATTATTTGATTTGTTGGTGGTCCCCCGAAAATTTGCGGTAACCATCGCTATCGGGCCCTTTTCGGAAATTGCCGAGGTGTTGGTCAAAGGAAAGGGTGAGCCGGGGAATTCTGTGAATCCACCTTGGCCATCGCCTTTGAAGATGGAAATTGTGTTGTCGCCTTTATTGGCTACGGCGAAATCAGGGTTTCCGTCGCCGTTGAAGTCGGCCACGAGTACGGAGCTGGGATTTCTGCCAACGGCGTAAGGAGACCCTGTGGCTTCCTGAAAGGTACCGTCACCGTTTCCGAGCAGGATGGTTACATTGTTGGAAGTGGAGTTGGCGATGACCAGATCGGGCGCGAGCGAGGTGACTCCGGAACTGGTGGTGAAAGTGTTGCCGAAGGTAGCGGTCGCAATGGCCGAAGGACCCGTCTCGGTGCTGGCTAGTGTGAACGGAGAGTTGGTGGCTGCCACGAAGTTTCCATTGTCCTGATTCAGCAAAACGCTGATGGTGTTGTCGTTCTGATTGGCAACGGCGAGATCGGGCAGATTGTCGTTATTGAAATCGCTGGATGCCAGTGCAACAGGATTGTTGCCAACGGCAAACGAGGTTTCCGGAAAGTTAGCGGAGGTTGGCACGCCAAGAAACGAAGAATTGTTCGCCGACGCATTATTCGCGGTGGCAGTGCCTAGACTGCCAGATAAGAGAGATAGCGTGACTGGGAAGCGATCTCCCACAAAGAAGGTTGCGGGTTTGCCGTCTTGCGCACGGAGCAAGACCTGGCGGCCACTTTGCACGAGGCTGAGCGCGTCCGAAAAATTCGCCGCGGCACCGGGCAGAGTCAGTAAAAACGTAGTGTAGCCTCCGCCGAACAGGGTGAAACCGGGAATGCTGGAAAGACCTTTGGCGCTTAGAAGCTGCCCCAGAATGGTAAGCGCATTATTCAAGTCGGTGGCACCCTGCAGCGTGCGGATGTCGCTGGGGCTGATTAAGAAGGCCTGCGCGCTGGAGGGTGGGGTGATGCCGAGCTGCTGAGCTTTGTTGCGGTCAACCTCGAGAAGCTCGATATCGAGCATCAACTCGCCGCGGGCTTGATCGAGCTGACGAATTAATTGTGCGGTCAAAGTTAGCCGCTCCGGGGAGTCACGCATGGTGATGGTGTGGCTGGTGGTGTCCAGATCGATGCGCGTAGCGCCGGTGATCTCGCGCAGCATGCGCAGCAGCTCGGTCATTTCCTCGGGGCTTGCCGAAGAGGGGAGTGGAAAGGTTTGCTCCGCTTGCAAACCGAACTGACGTCGCTTTTCCGGGCTATCCGGCGCCACAAACATAAGGCCAGCGTCCAAGGGTCTCCAAAAAGTTCCGGTCACTGTACCTAGAATTGAGACCGCGGTATTGAAATCCACGTTGTCGAGCTTCATGCGGACTTGGCGTGAAACCACGTCGGGATCGAAGGCGACCTTGGTGCCGAAGGTTTGCGCGAGTTGTTCATAGGCGCTGCGCGTGTCGCCGCGAAGATCAAGGCTGTGTCTGCCCGGCTGCGTTTTGAGTCGCGGCATGCCCGGGATTTGTAGGTTGGGGAGAGCTGGCTCGTCGTCGTGCATGGATTGCATTTGGGCATAGCGTTCGGCGACGATCTTGTTAGAGGGATCAATGCGCATCGCGGTGCTGAGTTCTTCCTTTGCTTGCGGGAGCTTGCCGGCGAGGGCGAGTTGCTCGGCCTTGTCGGCGTGTTCGCGAATCAGCCGGGAGCGGAGCGCGGCGCCACGGCCGACTAGCGCCAAGTTCTGCGGCGCGAGGCGAGCGGCTTCGTCGTAGGCCAACAGGGCTTCATCGTTACGGCCGTCGGCTTCGGCTTTTTGTCCGGCTTCGACCAATTTTTGCGCGCGTTTTGGATCGGGGCGGACGATGGCATTGGGAGCGATGGAGGAGAGTTGCGGCTGTTGCGCGAAGGTCGAAGCGCACAGCAGTATTGAGAGGACGAGCGAGGCAGCTTGGCGGAGCGGCGTTCGGGTCATGAATGGCTGTCTCGGGGCACCATCATTCTACTTGAAGAACTGAGAGGGCAGGGCGGCTTGACGGTGGCGTGGAGTGGCGGGTAGACTGGGAATTGCAGTTGCAAATGAGTTTCAACTGGAGATTTCTTGCTCGAGGCCTTTCTCATTGCGCTCCGTGAAGGCGTGGAAGCAGCCCTGGTTGTTGGCATCATCCTGGTTTATTTATCGCGTACCGGGCGCGCACACCTCGCGCGCTTTGCCTGGTACGGCGTAGCTGCGGCGACCGCGCTCAGCCTGGCGGTAGCCATGGCATTGCAGCGCTGGCAAATCAGCGAAGACGGCTTCGAGGGCTTGCTGTTGCTGGTCGCCGCCTTCTTCGTGGTTACGATGATCGTTTGGATGAATCGCGTTGCGCGGCATCTGAAAAAAGATATTGAGCAAAAAGTGGAGTCCTATGCGGTGCGCGCGGGCCGAGCCGCGGGGTTGGGGATTTTTCTGTTTGTGTTTTTGATGGTGGTGCGGGAAGGCGCCGAGTTGGCGCTAATTTTACGCGCTGTGGAGATGTCCACGGAAGGTTTGCAGACGTGGATCGGGACGATCCTGGGCATTGCCGCGGCGGTGGCTGTGGGGCTTTTGTTCTTCAAGGGCACGCTGCGCGTTCCGTTGCACCGATTTTTTGCAGTTACGAGCGCGATTTTGATGCTGGTGGCGTTTCAGTTGGCGCTGACCGGCTTGCACGAGCTCAGTGAGGCGCGCTGGCTGCCTTCGAGCAAGCAGGAAATGGCGATGATTGGGCCCATCGTGCGCAACGAGCTGTTTTTCTTTGTTTTTGTTTTTGGGGCGGCGGCGCTGTTGATTTTGCGGGAATGGCAATCGGCTTCGCATGCCAAATCAACAAAAGAAGCGATGGGTGATGCGGAACGCCGTCTCGTGGAATCGCAGAATCGCAGGGCGCAGAGATGGATGATTGCGGGGGCGATCGGGTGCCTGACCGTGATATTGGTGCTTACGGCGGATTTCATTTATACGCGAGCGAATTCGGCGCCGCCGGCTTCGCGACCGATTGCGGCGGTGGGCAATGAAGTGCGCGTTCCGCTGAGCGAGGTGCAGGACGCCAACCTGCATCTGTTTACGATTAACGTGAGCGGCCAATCTTTGCGCTTCATGATCATAAAAAAGCCCAACGGGTACGGAACGGCGCTGGATGCTTGCCGCATTTGCGGCGCGGAAGGGTATCGGCAGGATGGGCAGAACGTGGTGTGCCGCCACTGTGGGTCGGCGATATATGTGCCGTCGATTGGCGACGCTGGCGGGTGCAATCCGGTTGGCGTGCCGTCGCGCATTGAGGGAGGCGATTTGGTAATGGATGTGAGTGCGCTGACGCAGGCGGAAAAAGAGGTGCCGCAGTAGCATAGACACTTTGTCTAGCTTGGACGGGCTGCGGAAAATGCGTTGGCGATGCGCGCACAGCCATGATTGGCCTGTACCACTCTCTTGCAACATTGACAATTCCATGTTTCTACGACTTGTTGCCGATTCGTTCAGCCGCCGACCGCGGCACAAGCTCCTCACCGGGGCGGCGCTGGCGTTGGGGATGGCTGTGGCCACCGCTGCACTTAGCGTTTCGCTGGATGTGGGGGATCGGTTAGCGCGTGAGTTTCGTAGTTTGGGAGCGAATCTCGTGGTCACGCCTCAAGCGGATTCGCTGCCGCTGGAGATTGGCGGCGTCGATTACCGTCCGGTGAATGCGGGCGCGTATTTGCCGGAGTCTGACCTCGTTAAGCTGAAAACAATTTTCTGGCGAAATAATATTGTTGGCTTCGCGCCGATTTTGGAGATTCCTATCACGGTCGGCAATCCTTCGTCCGTCCCGGAAATATCTTCTTACATCCCCACCACCGTAGTTCGACTGATCGGGACATGGGCGCAGCACTCGGTTGTCGTTCCGGACGGTTCGACCTACGTTACCGGCATTGATAAGACCAACCCATGGTGGCACGTGGACGGCCAGTGGTTCAGCGAAGACGGTGCAGAGTGTGTCGTCGGTAGGAAGCTCGCCGAGCGATTGCGGCTGTCAACTGGTGGCGAACTAATCGTCTTCAACGCGATAAAGAAAAATGCCCTTGCCTCCTCTCTTCATTTAAAGGTTGTCGGGGTGCTTACGACAGGGGGCGATGAGGAAGAAGAAATTGTGGCGCCTCTGTCCATTGCACAGAAGCTTTCAGATAAACACGAAGAGTATCGGCGGTTGTACGTTAGCGCGCTGACTAAGCCGGAGGATGAGTTTGGGCGGCGCGATCCGAGTACGTTGGCGCCGGCAGATTACGATCGGTGGTATTGCACGCCTTACATTTCGTCGATTGCGCTGCAAATTAAGCAGGTGTTGCCGGGCGCGGACGTGCGCGTGATTCGCCGCGTTGCGGAGGGCGAGGGCGCGATTCTTACGCGCGTACGAACATTGCTGTGGCTAGTGACATTTGCTTCGCTGCTGGCGGCGGCGCTGGCGGTCGGCGCGTCATCGGCGGCGTCGGTGATTGAGCGGCGATCGGAGATTGGCTTGATGAAGGCGCTGGGAGCCGGCTCTGGCACCGTGGGCGTTCTGTTGGCGGCGGAGCAACTCTTGCTCGCCCTCGCAGGGGGTGGGCTCGGCTACGCGCTGGGCATCCTGTTGGCTCGCCTGGTGGGCCAGAAAATCTTTGGTGCCGCGCCGGAGTTTTCATTTGTTGTACTTGCTGTGATTATCGGCCTTGCCGCGATCGTCACGCTACTCGGCAGCGCGATACCTTTGCGGCGAGCCTCGCGCTATGAGCCTGCGCCGATTTTGCGAGGCGAATGATGCCGGACCGCAAAATGTTCTGGCGCATGATTCGCCGGCTGTTATCCGCGAATCGCGGACGGCTTTTTGTGATATTGCTGGCACTAGGAGCGGGAGCGGCGATTGCGGCGGCGCTGCTGAATCTAGAGGTCGACGCCAAGCGGCGGCTCACGGCAGAGTTCCGCACACTCGGCGCGAATGTTGTGATCGCGCCGGGCGACTCTGAAACGTCTGGCGATTCGCCACGTTTTCTTAACGATTCCCTTTTCGCCGACTTGTCCGAGGGCATGGATTCTTCGAGCATTCCTAAAGCAGCGTTTCTGTACGGTGTGGTTGGTGCGGTAAAGACCGCCGCTGACAAAGACCAAAAACCCGGGCCAGGTACTAAGGTTATTCTCGCTGGGTTCGAATATTCGGGAAGCCACCCGGACCAGGTGATTTCACCCTCGTTGCTGGTTGCGGCACGGAAGAACGAACCTGGCAAACCGCTAGCGTGTGAAGCCGGTCAGCGAGCAGCAGTGACTTTGCAAATGCACAGCGGTGACGCAGTCGTCTTAACAAGCGGCTCTCGACAAGTATCGTGCCGTGCCGAAGTGCTTCCCTCTATTGGCAGCGCGGAAGACAACCAGATTTTTCTTCCGTTGCGGGCGACACAAACGCTGCTGGATCAAACAGGTCGCATCAGCCTTATTCAGCTCAGTGTGCCGGGCCCACCGCAGCAGATTCAGAATTACGTCGCTTCCTTGCGGCGCATTCCCGGCGCAGACGTGCGGCCGGTTCGCCAGCTCACCGAAGGCGAAGCGAAAATCTACAACCGCATCAGCGGCATCCTCTCGGCGACTGTCGCCCTAGTGCTGATTCTAACTACACTTTGCGTGATGGCGGCGATGACCAATGTGGCCATGGAGCGCCGCAATGACGTGGGGTTGATGAAAGCGATAGGCGGAGCGACTCGCCGTGTCTTGCGGCTCTTTCTTGCTGAGGCCGCACTCCTGGGCCTAGCCGGTGGCGTTCTGGGCGCAAGCGTGGGAATTTTGCTTTCGATGTGGCTGGGCAAAGCGGTTTTCGGCGTTGCGGCACGCCCGCGCTTGATTGTGTATCCTGTAGCTGTGGCACTAACCATCATCGTTGCGATTGCTGGCGCATATCCCTTGCGGCGGCTGGCCAATATTCGACCGGCCGCGGTCTTTCGGGGTGAAGCGTGAGCCCAGCCGCCCAAGTTGCCATCGAATCGCTCACCAAGAAATATGGGCCGCTGCGCGCGGTCGACGGCCTGAGCTTTGGCATCGCCCCTGGCGAATGGGTCGCGCTGATGGGGCCTTCCGGCTCGGGCAAAACCACACTCATTAATATTTTGGGCGGCCTGGATACGCTGACCTCCGGACGCGTGATTGTCGATGGCATCGACCTAGCGAAGCTGAGCGAAAGTGAAATGGTTCGCTACCGCGCCGAGAAAGTAGGCTTCGTTTTCCAGCAATTTCATCTGGTCCCTTATTTGACCGCCGTCGAAAACGTTATGCTCGCCCAGTATTTTCACAGCGTCACGGACGAGCGGCAGGCTAGCGACGCGCTGCAACGAGTCGGCTTGGGCGCTCGCCTGACGCATCTTCCCGCGCAACTTTCCGGTGGCGAGCAACAGCGCGTGGCCATCGCTCGCGCGCTTATCAATGAGCCGAAGCTGATTCTCGCCGACGAACCCACCGGCAATCTCGATGAAGTCAACGAAGCAATCGTGCTGCAAATTTTCCGCGAGCTGCACAATTCCGGGCACACCATTCTCATGGTTACGCACGATCCGGACATTGCGCGCCAAGCCGATCGCCGTATCGAACTCGCCCACGGGCGCTTGCACTTTGATACTGCGCAGCACGGACCCGGGCATCCGCTCGCCTGCCCACTGGTCAACACAGCTGATTGTTGCAGCAACATCTCTACCGACGACGAGATCCGCTTCGATCACCTGCTCGAGCAAGTCTGGATCTGCGGCGAGGAAGGAAAGCCCGCGCTGGTCGAGGCTCTGCGCGCTACTGGATCCGCCGGAAGTCTGCCGGTTTTACCGGATGAGCCTGCCGGGCGAGTGCTTGGACGCATGTCGGAGTTGCAGCTCGTCGAATTGCAAAATGGAACAGTCCAGTTGACGCAGGGCGGCAGCCGTCGTGCCCGTGACGTCGTTCGGCGGCATCGGCTAGCCGAACGGCTATTCAAGGATACTTTCGCCGTCGAAGACTCCGAATTGCACAACCAGGCTTGCAAGTTCGAGCACATCATCAGCCCGGAGTTGGATCAGCGCATTTGTAGCTTTCTCGGCCATCCTAAGACTTGCCCCCATGGCAATCCGATCCCCCCGGGCGACTGCTGCAACGGCAAGCGCAAGGATTGACGTTTGCCATCAAGATGCCCCTGCCAATCGATTCACGAAAAAAGCCTGCCAGTGTAAAAGTTCACGTCACCAGCGGCGCCGGCGTCGACATTACCTGGTCTGACGGTCACGCAAGTCATTACGATTTCGCGTATCTTCGCGAAGAGTGTCCCTGCGCCACCTGCAATGATGAGCGGATAAGAAAGAGCGCTTTCGCTGGTGCGGGACCCGCTGCCACCGCCGCGCTACCGATGTTTAAACCTAAGCCGCGCGCGCAAGCGGCGACGACGGTTGGCAACTACGCCATTCAAATCACGTTTACCGACGGCCACGCCACCGGTATCTTCAGCTACGATCACCTTCGCAGCATTTGTCCCTGTGGCGACTGCGCCAAGGCCTTTCGCGCGACGGGAAGCTAACTCGCGCGATCTAAGGAGACAGTTCACGCTGCAGCCCTATGTTATTCTTCCGCGCGTGAACTTGCCCCGTAGCATTGGCCTCCTACTGATTTGTCTGATCTGCAGCGTTGCGTCGCTTAGCGCAAAGGTCGTCCGTGTCGAGGTTACCTCGCGCACCGACGTGCTCAACGGTCAGGCTTTCGGCGGTGCCGGAGCCTATGAACGGATCGTGGGGCGCGTCTATTTTTCAGTTTCAGCAGCCAACGCTCACAATCGGCGCATCGTCGATCTCGACAAGGCGGTAAATCTGAAAGATGGCGAGGTGGAATTTTCTGCGGATTTCGTTGCGGTCCGCCCGAAGGACCCGAGCAAAGGCAACGGCTCCCTGCTGCTGGAGGTTCCGAACCGTGGGCGCGCGCGCATTATCGGCATCGTCGACGGCGGCAGTTGGGATCTTGCCAACGATGTGGGAGAGGCGTGGCTGCTGCGCAACGGCTACACCGTTGTGAGCCTGGGTTGGCAGTGGGATGCCACTGGACAGGACGCGCTGCGCTTTTACGCACCGATCGCCAAAGAAAATGGAAAGAGGCTTACGGGCTTGTTGCGCGGCGATTTGATGCCTTCGAAAGCGATGGATGGAATTCCGCTCGGGCACCTAATCATTGGCGAGATCGGTGGTACCGAATATCCGGTCGGCGCGCCCGAAGATCCCCGTAACGTGCTCACCGTCCGCGAGTCACGCGATCCCACGCGCACCATAATCCCCCGCTCTGATTGGCAATTCGCGCAGACGGTGAATGGCAAGCTGACCGCCAGCGATCGCCATATCCACCTAAAGGGAGGGTTCCGGCCCGGGAAAATTTACGAATACGTTTACGTTGTTGCTGATCCCGTTGTTGCTGGACTGGGTTTTGCAGCCACACGAGTCTATGGCGAAGGCATTTCGCAAAACGGCCGTTTTCTTCGCGATTTTCTGTATCAGGGCTTCAATGCTGATGAAGAAGGACGAAATGCTCTTGATGGGGTTCTCGCGCATGTTGCGGGAGCGGGCCGCGGAAGCTTTAACTATCGGTTCGCGCAGCCGTCCCGAGACGCGCAACCCACTTCGTCCGTCTTTTTCCCCACAGATATTTTCCCGTTCACCGACCAATCCGAAATTGATCCCGTAACGCAAGATAAGGGAGGACTGCTCGACGGTTCTGCCAGAGGCACGGTGCCTAAGATTTTCTTTTCGAATACTTCCTATGAATATTGGGGACGCTCGGCGGCGCTGATTCACGTCAGCGCCGATGGAAAACGGGATGCGGCAATCTCACCAAACGTCAGAATTTACCATTTCACAGGACTTCAGCATTTTTCTGGTCCTTTTCCACCGGCGAAGGGCCAAGGCGATTTATTTGGCCAGCAGCCACAATCGCCACTGCCCATTCGCTACTTCTGGCGCGCGATGATCACCAATATGGACGCCTGGGTTCGCAGCAATACCTCGCCGCCTGAAAGCAGCTATCCGAAGATTGCAGAC
>WNEZ01003200.1_pt1 | contig 14110 bp, 12 predicted proteins | sample 5400521 | NCBI WGS metagenome assembly WNEZ01 (sample SAMN13153339, study PRJNA577476) | soil metagenome | isolation source: 120 cm saprolite under Douglas fir tree site 2 hole 1 replicate 1 | place: USA:California | collected 2015-04-18
GAGGCGGCTGACCGCCCCCTGGCTCACCCCGGCGAGGCGTGCCACCTGGTCCTGGGACAGCCCCAGGAACTCGCGCACGCGGCGGAGCTGACGCCCGAGGCCGCGCATCCATTCGCGCCAGTCCGCTGCTTCGTTCATCACCGTCCGTCCTCTCTGCTGGTGCCCAGCGCCTGAAGAAGGCGCCCCCGAGAGACGTTATATGTGTCAGCCATACTCCGGGCTGCATTTGCCAGTCAAGTGGGTACACAAGCCAGAATATCCCTAATGACACCCGTCCGGACCCCGTCCGGAAAGGGGTGAGACCGGTGATTCCTTCCATTCAGCGGTCGATATGCAAGGCCGCGTGAGGATCATTTGCCCAGGCTCACCCTGACCTGCCCGCGCTTGCGGGCACGAGGTGCGCGGGCTACGAGCCGCCATGCCCTTTCTCTCGAACGCCGGCGTGTCACTCCGCTACGACCGCGCGGGGAGCGGGCCCGCCGTGCTTCTCATCCACGGCTGGGCGGCCAACCGCACCTACTGGGAGCGGCAGGTGGTGGCGCTGCGCGACCGGCACACCGTGGTCACGGTCGACCTGCGCGGCCACGGTGAGTCCTCGCACCCGCGCGGCGGCTACACGATCGGCGCCATGGCGGGCGACCTCGAGCACCTGGTGCGGGCGCTCGGCGTGCCGCGCATCGCGCTCGTCGGCTGGTCGATGGGCGGCCTCGTCGCGCTCGAGCTGGCGCAGCGCCTGGGCGAGCGCGTCAGCGCGCTCGGCCTGGTGTGCACCACGGCCGGCGGCGTGACCGACGCGAAGAACCCGCTCGCCGAGAGCGAGCGCGCCGCCGAGATGAAGAAGGCGATCGCCGCCGACTTCCGCGCCTTCGTGCGCGACTTCGCCCCGAGCCTGTTCAAGGATTCGCACTCCGCGCTCCTCTCCTGGGTCGTCGGGCAGATGCAGAAGACCCCGCCGCACGTCGCAGAGGCATGCTTCGACGCCTTCCTCGCCGCGGACCTGCGCGGGGGGCTGAAGAAGCTCGCGGTCCCGACCGCCGTCCTGCACGGGAAGCACGACGCGGTCCTGCCGCTCGCGCACGGCGAGGATCTGGCAAAGAAGATCCCCGGCGCAAAGCTCACCGTGTTCGCGGAGAGCGGGCACGCTCCGCACCTCGAGGAGCCGGAGGCGTGCAACGCGGTGCTGGAGAAGCTGCTCGGGGCCTAGGAGCGCGTTCAGTTCACCAGCCGGCCGATCCGCTCCCAGCGCACCCAGCGGTCGGGGCCGTCCCAGGACCAGTAGATGATGAGCGCCTGCCCCTTGATGTCGTCGATCGGTACCGGGCCCCAGAAGCGCGAGTCGTAGCTCTGCTCGCGGTTGTCGCCCATGACGAAGACGTAGCCGGGCGGCACGGTGTAGACGGCGCAGCTGTTCCCGCTGCCGCTCTCCAGGTTACCGCACTGGCGGAGCAGCGGGTTGGACGGGCGTTCCGTCGCCGGGTCCGGCTTGCCGGTGAGGAAGGTGGCGTGCGGGTCGTCCCAGGGCTTGCCGTCGATGTAGACCTGCTTCGCGCGCACCTCGATGGTCTGGCCCTCGACCGCGATCACCCGCTTGATGAAGTCGCGGCGCTGCCGGTCGGAGGAGGCGCGCGCCGGCGCGAGAAAGACGATCACGTCGCCCGGACGCGGCTTGCGCAGCCCCGGGAGGCGGCCGAGCGAGACGTCGGTCAGGGGGACCTCGAGGCGCGGGCCGTAGACGAACTTGTTGACCAGCAGGTGATCGCCGATCTGCAGCGTGGGGAGCATCGAGCCCGAGGGGATCTTGAACGCCTGCACGACGAAGGTGCGGATGACGAGCGCCAGCAGGAGCGCGACCCCGAGCGCCTCGGCGTACTCGCGGACCTGCGACTTGGCCGCCGCCACCGGCCGCGAGACGGCCGATGCTGCGTCCGACCGGCGCATCTGGGGGTCAGGCATGGCGGCGCATGATAGACGACCGAGTCTTCAGCCGCCACCCTTGAGCACGGCGAGAAAGGCCTCCTGCGGGATCTCGACTCGCCCCACCTGCTTCATGCGCTTCTTCCCCTCTTTCTGGCGCTCGAGGAGCTTCCGCTTGCGGGTGATGTCGCCGCCGTAGCACTTGGCGGTCACGTTCTTGCGCAGCGCCTTCACCGTCTCGCGCGCGATCACCTTGGCGCCGATCGCCGCCTGGATGATCACCTCGAACATCTGCCGCGGGATCAGCCCGCGCAGGCGCTGGGTCAGGTCGCGGCCGCGCAGGTACGCCTGGTCGCGATGGACGATGACCGAGAGCGCGTCCACCACGTCGCCGTTGATCAGGATGTCCAGCTTGACCAGCTCCCCGGGACGGAAGTCGAGGTATTCGTAGTCCATCGAGGCGTAGCCCCGGGTCATGGACTTGAGCCGGTCGTAGAAGTCGACGACGATCTCGGAGAGCGGCAGCTCGTAGGCGAGCTGGACGCGCGCCTCACCGTGGTAGCGGAGCTCCGTCTGGCGGCCGCGCCGCTCCTCGCAGAGGGCCAGCACGTTGCCCAGGAACTCGACCGGAAGATGGACCGACGCCCGGATGTAGGGCTCCTCGATGTGGTCGACCTGGAGCGGCGGGGGGAGCTTGGCCGGGCTGTCGATGACCACCGCCTCGCCGCTCCGCTTGACCACCCGGTAGGCGACCGTGGGCGCGGTGGTGATCAGCGAGAGCGCGAACTCGCGCTCGAGCCGCTCCTGCACGATCTCCATGTGCAGCAGCCCGAGGAAGCCGCAGCGGAAGCCGAAGCCGAGCGCGAGCGAGGTCTCGGGCTCGTAGGTGAAGGACGAGTCGTTCAGGCGGAGCTTCTCGACCGCGTCACGGAGCGCGTCGTACTGGGCGGACTCGGCGGGATAGAGGCCGCTGAACACCATCGGCTTCACCGGCCGGAACCCCGGGAGCGGCACCGCCGCGGGCCGTTCTGCGTCGGTGATCGTGTCGCCGATCTTGGTGTCGCCCACCTCCTTGATGGCCGCCATCAGGATGCCGACCTCGCCCGGGCCGAGGGCCGCCACCTCGACCGCGCGCGGCGCGAGCACACCGACGCGGGTCACCAGGAACTCCTTCCCGGTCGCCATCATGCGGATGCGCTGGCCCTTGGCGAGCCGGCCGTCGAAGACACGCACCAGGACGACCGCGCCGTGGTAGGGGTCGAACCACGAGTCGAAGAGCAGCGCGGCCGTCGGCGCCTCCGGGTCGCCCGTCGGCGGAGGGATGTCACGCACGATCGCCTCGAGTACGTCCTCGGTGCCGATACCCTCCTTGGCGCTGGTCAGGATGGCGTGCGAGGCGTCGAGGCCGATGATCTCCTCGATCTGCTGCCGCACCTTCTCGGGCTCGGCGCTCGGCAGGTCGATCTTGTTGATGACCGGCACGATGGCCAGGTCGTGGTCGAGCGCCAGGTAGACGTTGGCGAGTGTCTGCGCCTGCACGCCCTGTGAGGCGTCGACCACCAGGACGGCGCCCTCGCAGGCGGCCAGGCTGCGCGAGACCTCGTAGGTGAAGTCGACGTGCCCGGGCGTGTCGATCAGGTTGAGGACGAAGTCCTCGCCGGCCCGGCTGCGATAGTCCAGGCGGACCGAGCGCGCCTTGATGGTGATGCCGCGCTCGCGCTCGAGCTCCATGTCGTCGAGGAATTGCGCGGACATCTCGCGCGCCGATACGGCGCCCGTCCGCTCGAGGATGCGGTCGGCAAGCGTCGACTTCCCGTGGTCGATGTGGGCGATGATCGAGAAGTTGCGGATGCGGTCGGGGTCCAGACTCACCTGCCTCCGGCGCGCGTCCGGAAGAACTCGACGGTGCGCCCGAGGCCGTCCGCGAGAGACACTTCCGGCCGCCAGCCGAGCACCCGGGCGGCGCGCGCGCAATCGATCACGCTCCGTCGCTGCTCGCCCTGCTTCGCCGGCCCGTGGCGGATCTCGGAACGGCTGCCGGCGGCGTCGGTCAGCAGGCGCGCCAGCGTGTTCACGTCGGTCTCGATGCCGGTGCCGACGTTGAAGGGCCCGGTGGCGGTCGAGTCGAGGGCCAGCAGGTTGGCGCGTGCCACGTCGCCCACGTAGACGTAGTCGCGCGTCTGCTTGCCGTCACCGTTCACCGTGACCGGCTCGCCGCGGAGCATCTTCCCGCTGAAGATGGCGACCACCCCGGCCTCGCCGTGCGGGTCCTGGCGCGGGCCGTAGACGTTGGCGTAGCGCAGCGCCACGAACGGGAGCTGGTACTCGGCCTGGAAGAAGAAGGCGTACAGTTCGCCCGCGCGCTTGCTGACGCCGTAGGGGCTGACGGGGTTGGTCGGGTGCGCCTCCGCGGCCGGGAACGTCTCCTGCTCGCCGTAGACGGCGCCGCCCGAGGAAACGAAGAGGACGCGGCGCACGTTGGCCTTGCGCGCCGCCTCGAGCAGATTCACCGTGCCCAGGATGTTGACGCGCGCGTCGAAGAGCGGGTCGGCGACCGAGCGGCGGACGTCCATCTGCGCGGCGTGCAGGTTCAGCACCGCGGGACGCTCGTCGCGGATCAGCTCGGCGACCTTGCCGTCCGTGATGTCCAGCTGGTGGAAGCGCGCCTTCGGGTTCAGGTTCTCGCGGTGGCCGGTCGAGAGATCATCGACCACCAGCACCTCGTGGCCGGCCGCGACGTAGGCGTCGACCACGTGGGAGCCGATGAAGCCGGCCCCGCCGGTCACCAGGATCTTCATGCCGCGGGCACCACGGTGCGGAAGTAGTCGATGGTCTTCTTCAGCCCGTCGTCGAGCGAGACGCGGGGCTCCCAGCCGAGCAGCGCGCGCGCGCGGGTGATGTCGGGCTGGCGGACCTTGGGATCGTCCTCCGGGAGCGGGCGGAAGACGATCTCGCTCTGCGACGCCGTGAGCGCCTTGATGCGCTCGGCGAACTGCAGGATCGAGACCTCCATCGGGTTGCCGCAGTTGACCGGCCCGCTGTGCTCGGAGCGCAGCAGCCGGACGAGGGCCTCGACCAGGTCGGAGACGTAGCAGAAGCTCCGCGTCTGCGAGCCGTCGCCGTACACGGTCATCGGCTCGCCGCGCAGTGCCTGCGCGATGAAGTTGGGGACGACGCGGCCGTCGTTGAGGCGCATGCGCGGGCCGTGGGTGTTGAAGATGCGGACGATGCGCGTCTGCACGCCGTGCGTGCGATGATAGGCCATGGTGAGGGCCTCGGCGAAGCGCTTGGCCTCGTCGTATACGCCGCGCGGGCCGATCGGGTTCACGTTGCCCCAGTAGTCCTCCTTCTGGGGATGGACGAGCGGGTCGCCGTACACCTCGGAGGTGGAGGCGAGGAGGAAGCGCGCGTTCTTCTCCTTGGCCAGGCCGAGCGCCTTGTGCGTGCCGAGCGAGCCGACCTTGAGCGTCTGGATGGGGAGCTCCAGGTAGTCGACCGGGCTGGCCGGCGACGCGAAGTGGAGGATCGCGTCCAGCGGGCCCTTCACGTAGATGTAGGTGGTCACGTCCTGCTGGATGAAGGTGAAGCGCCGTTCGGAGAAGAGGTGCGCGACGTTGTCGGGCGTGCCGGTCAGGAAGTTGTCCACGCAGATGACGTCGTCGCCCTCGGCGAGGAAGCGCTCGCAGAGGTGCGAGCCGATGAAGCCGGCACCGCCGGTGATGAGGATGCGCGCCATCGGGTCCTAGGCGGCGCGCACCGCTGCGCGCCCGATCGGGAAGTACGTGAAGCCGTGCTCGCGCATGACCTCGGGCTCGTAGAGGTTCCGGCCGTCGAAGATGATCGGGCGGCGGAGCAGGCGCTTCATGCGCGGGAAGTCCGGCCGGCGGAACTCGTTCCACTCGGTGACGATCAGGAGCGCGTCGGCGCCCTCGAGCGCCTCGTAGTTGACGCGGTGGTAGGAGACGCGCTCGCCGAAGACCTTGCGGGCCTCGTGCAAGGCCTCGGGGTCGTGGACCGCGATGGCGACGCCACGCGCGAGGAGGCCCTCGACGATGGTGATCGCCGGCGCCTCGCGCATGTCGTCGGTGCGCGGCTTGAAGGCGAGGCCCCAGACCGCGAAGCGCCGGCCGGCGAGGTTGCCGCCGAACTCGGCGGCCACCTTCTCGACCAGCCGGTGCTTCTGCGCCTCGTTCACGTCCTCGACCGCGTTGAGCAGCGGGAACTCGATGCCGTGCTCGCGCGCGGTGTGGATGACGGCCTTCACGTCCTTCGGGAAGCACGAGCCGCCGTAGCCGACGCCGGGGAAGAGGAAGTGATGCCCGATGCGCCGGTCGTAGCCGATGCCCCGGCGCACCTGATCGACGTCGGCGTGCACGCGCTCGCACAGGTTGGCGATCTCGTTCATGAACGAGATGCGCGTGGCGAGCAGCGCGTTGGCCGCGTACTTGGTCATCTCGGCGCTGGCGTTGTCCATCACCAGGATGGGGTTGCCGGTGCGCACGAAGGGGTCGTAGAGCTCGCGCATGAGCTCGATGGCGCGCTGGCTCGCGGCGCCGATCACCACCCGGTCGGGCTTCATGAAGTCCTCGACCGCGGCGCCTTCCTTCAGGAACTCGGGATTGGAGACCACGTCGAAGGGGCGCTGCGTGGCGCCCGCCACCGTCTCCCGGATGCGCTCCGCGGTGCCGATCGGCACCGTGCTCTTGGCGACGATCACGCGGTAGCCGTCCATGGCGCGCGCGATCTCGGCGGCCACGGCCATCACGGCGCTCAGGTCGGCGGCGCCGTCGGCGCCCGAGGGCGTGCCGACGGCGATGAAGCAGACCAGGCTCTCGCGGACGGCGCTGCGCAGATCCGTCGAGAACGCCAGGCGGCCCTCGGTCACGTTGCGCCGGATCAGCTCCTCCAGCCCCGGCTCGTAGATCGGCACGTGGCCCTGGCGGAGCGCCTCGATCTTGGTCGCGACATTGTCGATGCAGACGACGTCGTTGCCGCTCTCCGCGAAGCAGGTGCCAGCCACGAGCCCCACGTAGCCCGTGCCGACGACGCAGATCTTCATCTCCGGGCACGCATACCGGCGGCCCCCTGCGAAGTCAATTCAGTTCAGTTCACGACCTCGCGCACGCGGTAGATCGGCTTCGCCTGCGACTCGTGGTAGGTGCGCACCAGCATCTCGCCGAGCAGCCCGAGCGACACGAACTGCACGCCGACCACCGCCATCAGGATGGCGAGCAGCACGAGCGGACGGTTCGCCAGGCGCACGCCGAGGACGATGCGCTCGAAGCCGAGATACGCGGTGAGGCCGAGCCCCGCCGCGGCGCAGATGAGCCCGAAGAGCCCGAAGAGCTGGATCGGACGCGTCGAGAAGCCGGAGAGGAACTTGACCGTCAGCAGATCGAGGAACACGCGCAGCGTGCGCGAGAGGCCGTACTTGGAGGTGCCGAGCGTGCGCGGCCGGTGATTCACCTTCACCTCGGCGATGCGCGCGCCCAGGTCCGCGGCCAGCGCCGGGATGAAGCGGTGCAGCTCGCCGTAGAGGCGGAGCTCCCGGGCGACCGAGGTGCGCATGGCGCGCAGCGTGCAGCCGTAGTCGTGGAGCCGGGTGCCGGTGACGAGCGAGATCAGCCGGTTCGCGATCTGCGAGGGCACGCGGCGGGTGAGCCACGGGTCGCGGCGCGGGCTCCGCCAGCCGTTCACCACGTCGACGCCCTGGTCGAGCAGCGCCAGCAGGCGGGGGATGTCGGCGGGATCGTTCTGCAGGTCGGCGTCCATCGACACGATGATCGGCGCGCGCGCGTGCTCGATGCCGGCGGCGAGTGCCGCGGTCTGGCCATAGTTGCGCGCCAGGCGGACGATCCGGATGCGTGGGTCGCCGTGCGCCAGCGCCGCGAGGCAGGCGAAGCTCCCGTCGGTGCTGCCGTCGTCCACCGCCACCACCTCGACCGGGCGACCGAGAGTGGCGAGCGCGCCGGTCAGCTCGGCGAACAGCGGCCCCAGGCTCTCCGCCTCGTTGTAGACGGGGATGACCAGCGAGAGCGTGGGCGCCGGCGTGCTCAAAACTCGGTCAGCGCCACGAACTGGCGGTAGCGCCGGTCGATGTCCTCGCGCGTCAGCGTGCGCAGCCGTTGCGCGCCGAAGTCCTCGACCACGAAGGAGGCGAGCACGCTGCCGAACACGATCGCACGGCGGAGCCCGCCCTCGGAGTGCTCGCCGGTGGCGGCGAGGTAGCCCATGAGCCCGCCCGCGAACGCGTCGCCCGCGCCGGTCGGATCGAAGACCTCCTCCAGCGGGTAGGCCGGCACCGCGAACACCGACTCCGGCGAGAAGAGGATGGCGCCGTACTCGCCACGCTTGACCAGCACGCTGCGCGGCCCGAGCTCGAGGATGCGGCGTGCGGCGCGCGCGACGTTCACCTCGCCCGAGAGGAGCCGCGCCTCCTCGTCGTTCACCACCAGGAGGTCGACGCGCGGGAGGAGCGCCTCGAGCGGCTCGCGCGCGCTCGCGATCCAGTGGTTCATGGTGTCGCAGGCGACCACGCGCGGATCCTCGAACTGCTCGAGCACGCTCTCCTGCAGTGCCGGGTCGATGTTGGCGAGGAAGACGAAGCGCGACTTGCGGAGCGCGGCGCTCAGCTCGGGGCGAAAGTCGGCGAACACGTTCAGCTCGAGGGCGAGCGTGTCGCGCACGTTCATGTCCTCGTGGTAGCGCCCGCTCCAGCGGAAGGTCCGACCCGGCTGCACCTCGAGGCCCGAGAGGTCGATGCCGCACGACGCCAGGTAGTCGCGCTCGGCCTCCGGGAAGTCGTCGCCCACCACCGCCACCAGGCTGACGGGGGCGAAGAAGCTGGCGGCGACCGCGAAGTACGTGGCCGAGCCGCCGAGCACTCCCTCGGCGCGGCCGATCGGGGTCTCGATCGTGTCGAAGGCGACCGAGCCGACCACCGTGATCGCGTTCTCGCTCAGAGGTGTCTCCGCAGAAGCGGCGCCAGGTCGCGGCGCAGGGCCGCGGGGATGGCGGCGCGCTCGGTGATGATCGCGTTGTCGAGCGCCGTCGGGCACGGGCAGCCGGTCCGCGCGGGGAGCGCCGCCGCGACGCGCGCGATCGTGCGCCGCGCCAGGTCGACGTTGGCGGCCAGCACCTTGAGCACGTCCTCGATCTCGACGTCGCCGTGCGCCGTGTTCCAGCAGTCGTAGTCGGTAGCGAGCCCGAGCGTCGCGAAGCAGACCTCCGCCTCCCGCGCCAGCTTCGCCTCCTGGAGGTTGGTCATACCGATCACGTGCGCGCCCCAGCTCCGGTAGAGCTGCGACTCGGCGCGGGTCGAGAAGTGCGGGCCCTCCATGCAGACGTAGGTCCCGCCGGCGTGCACCGTGGCGCCCTCGGCGCGCGCCGCCTCCGTCACGCTGCGCGAGAGGCTCGGGCAGACGGGGTCGGCGAACTGCACGTGCGCCACCACGCCGCGGCCGAAGAAGGTGCTCGCGCGCTGCCGCGTGCGGTCGATGAACTGGTCGGGCACCACGACGTGCCCGGGCGCGATCTCCTCGCGCAGGCTGCCGACCGCGCTCACGGCGACGATCCACTCCACCCCGAGGCGCTTCAGCGCGAAGATGTTGGCGCGGAAGTTGATCTCGGTAGGGAGCAGGCGGTGCCCGCGCCCGTGGCGCGGCAGGAAGATGAGGCGCGTGTCGCCGAGCCGCCCGATCATCAGCTCGTCGGACGGCTCGCCGAAGGGAGTGTCGGCGCCCAGGCGCTCCACGCCCTCGAGCCCGGGCAGGTCGTAGAGCCCGCTGCCGCCGAGGACGCCGAGCGTGGGTTCCGCCATGCCGTGCCGCCTTCCGCCGCGGCCCGGCCGCGGCCGGCACATGGTAAGGAAAAACGTAGCGAGTGCAAGGCAGGTCAGACATACCGTTCGCCCTCGAGGCGAAGCAGCGGCTCGCGGCCGGGGCGCACCCCCAGCTCCCAGGTGATGGCGTCCGGCGCCGTCCCCCAGGCGCGCACGCGGCCGCCGTGGATGCCGCACAGGTGGTGCCAGGCACAGACGGTGATGCGGTTGTCGCGCGCGTTGTCCCCGCCCCGCGAGCGGAAGAGGAGGTGGTGGTCGTGCAGGTTCCGCCGCGACGAGCACGCCGGCACCGCGCAGCGCCAGCCGTCGCGCGCGAAGATCGGATCGCGGTGGCGGGGCTGGGCCTCCCACTCGGCGATCACGTGGTCGAGAAGCTTCTCGAACCCCCGCCAGAGTGCATCGGGCGGCCTGGTGAAGGCGACGATCGCGGTACGCAGGAGCCCGACGACGGACGCCGGGGCGGAGAAGCGGATCTCGGCATCCACCGGCTCCCACGCCTCGCGCGCACACATTTGCCGCGCGGGCTCGACGAGGACGGCCCCGAGCGGCGGGGGCAGGATGGGAGCGCACGGCCGGCGGACGGCCAGCGCCCACGCGACCTCGTCGGCGAGCCGGCGCACGGTTACGGCCCGCGCGCGCTCGACCCACGCGCCCGCGGTCGTCGCGCTCACGATGGGCAGGAGCGTCAGGGCACGGACCCACGAGAGTTGCCCGGCCCGGTACGCCTCGCCGAGCCCCGGCGCCTGCCAGGTCCTCCGCTCGAGCGCCACGAGCGCCCGCGCGTTCCGCTCTGACATCCCGAGCCGCTCGCGGAGGTAGCGCGCGGCGGAGGGAAACAGCATTGGCCAGTAGAGCCGCCGGTCGAGGAAGAGGCGGAGCAGCCGGCCCGTCTGCCAGTCGATCCGCTGCAGCGCGCATACCGCCGCGCGCATCCGCTCGTCGAGGGCGAAGGCGTCGAGGTCCTCGACGCCGAGGGCGAGGTGCTCCACCTCCTGCGGGATCGCCTCCGCGACGGCGGTCCAGTCGAGGTCGGCGGCGAAGGCGGCGTGGGTCTCGTCGGGATCGGGTGGCGGCTCTGCGACACGCCACGCCGACGGCCAGGGCTCCGCGCTGCACGGCCGAGCGGCAAGCCCCTCCGCCGCGATCGCCTCCGCGGCCTGGCCCTGGCTCAGCTGCGCACCCGCCATCCGCCGCGCCAGCTCCACCGCCACGCCCCACCGCCGGGCGACGCGCCGCGGGCAGCGAAGACGGAAGCGCACCGGCGGATCGCCCGCCTCGACCCCGTCCTCGTCGGCCGGCAGTGCCCCTGTCGCCCGGATCACGGCCGCCAGCGCCCGCACGGTGCGCCCGCGGGCGCGCGCCAGCCACTCCACCTCCGTCTCGGGCGTGGCCACGCCGACCAGCAGCCGCAGCTGCGCCCACGACACCTCGCCGGCCGCGAAGGCCGCGCGGACGGCGGGCAGCCCGGCGAGCCGCTGCGCCACCCACGCGAGGGTCTGCACCTCGCGCGCCGACAGCCCGAGGCGGTCGCGCGCATAGTCGCCGAGCCGTGCGAAGCCGAGGATGTGCTGCCCGTGGCGCCCGAGGAAGGCGTGGGCCAGGCGGCCGAGCACCAGGCGGCAGCGTCCTTCCTGCCCGGTGAGACGGCGCAGCCAGCCGTCGAGGACGAGGGCCGTGTCGTCGCGATCGAAGCCACGGGAATAGGGGTCGGGGGGCGCGAGGACCTCGGGAGGGACGATCCCGGCGGCTGCCTGCATGGAGCGAAGAATAGGCGAACTCACCACCCGGGTCAAGCCCCTTGCTTTCTAGCGCAGGACTCTAACCGGAGCCTGCGCGCGTGGCGAGCATGGTTGGCTAGCCCTCGTGGGCTCCACCCATATCGATCTCCCTACCCCCGGATCAGCGTCACCCGGCACGCCACGTGCACGTCGAGCCGCTCGGCGGGCGGCAGGATGTCGCCGTCGAGCATGTAGTGCTCGGGCTTGAAGAAGCGGATGGAGAGCCGCTGGGCCAGGTTGTCGAACAGCTCGGGCTCGCCGGTCGGGAAGCCACGGTAGAGGCGGACGACGCGGCGAATCAGGCGGACGGCGCGGACGGGCCCGCCGAGCACGTGCATGTAGCCGCGCTTGCGCGCCCCCAGGTAGGTCGGGCGAAAGCCGAGCGCGATGCGCTCCAGGGTCGCCGCGAAGAAGAACGTGAACTGGCGGAAGGGGATCGGCTCGCCGTCCACCTCGACGTCGGCGCCGGTCGCCTGGAAGACGGCCCGCGCGCTGTGCGTGCCGGTCAGCGCCGAGACGATGAGGCGCGTGAGCAGCTGCGCGGCCTGGAACACGCCCTGCTTCTCGCGCGCGTAGTACATGCGCAGGTAGTTGACGGCCGTGCCGAAGCTGAGCACGAAGCCGTGCTCGGCGCCGTTCACGCCGAGCAGGTCGCGCTCGGTGGTCTCGTAGACACGGCCGCGGCGGTAGTCGCGGACGACGCGCGCGAGGACCTGCTCCGGCCTGCCGCGCCGGCCGCCGATCGCGTCGGCGACGTAGTTGATGGTGCCCGCGCGCAGCGGCAGGAGGAGCGGCAGCGGCGCGTCGCCGTACACCGCGCGGAAGCCGGTGAGCGTGCAGTGGTAGCTGCCGTCGCCGCCGCAGATGGCGAGCACCTCGGCGCCCCGCTCGCGGAACTCGCGCGCCACGTCCTGGATCGCCGGGAGCGACTCGGTGACGCGCACTACGCCGTCCGTGCCGACGATCGCCGCCAGGCGCCCGGCGCGCTCGGCGCCCCCGTTGCGGTTCGCCCTGGCGTGCGGGTTGACGACGACGCCGATGCCGGGCACGTCAGGCCGCGGCGCGCGCCGCGGCGAGCTGCCCGCAGGCGGCCTGGATGTCCTGCCCGCGGCTCTCGCGGATGGTCGCGTTCACGCCGTGCTCGCGCAGGATCGTCTGGAAGTGGACGATCCGCTCCCGCGGGCTCGGCACGAAGCCCGCCCCCGGGAACGGGTTGAAGGGGATCAGGTTCACCTTGGCGCGCAGCCCGTGCAGCAGCCGGACGAGACGGCGCGCGTCCGCCGGCGTGTCGTTCTCGCCGCCCAGCATGACGTACTCGAAGGTGATGCGCTTGCGGCGCGGGAGCGGCAGCGCGCGGCACGCGTCGAGCAGCGCACCGAGCGGGTAGCGGCGGTCGACCGGCATCAGCCGCGCGCGCTGCGCGTCGGTGGTGGCGGAGAGCGACACGGCCAGGTTGACGCGCGTCTCGGCGATGAGCCGCGGGATGACGGACACCAGGCCGACGGTGGAGACCGTGATGCGCCGGGGCGAGATGGCGTAGCCCCACTCGGCGGTCAGGATGTCGAGCGCCGTGCGCACCGCCTCGTAGTTGGCGAGCGGCTCACCCATGCCCATGAAGACGATGTTGGTGAGCGGGCGCGGTGCGGCGAGCGCGCGGCCGGCGCGCACCTGGCCCACGATCTCCGCGGGCGAGAGGTTGCGCACCAGGCCCATGCGCGCCGTCGCGCAGAAGCCGCACCCCATCCCGCAGCCGGCCTGGCTCGAGATGCAGAGCGTGAGCCGGTCGCGCGCGCCGGCCTCGCGCTCGAACTGCGGGATGAGGACGCTCTCGATCGCGGCGGGACGCGCGTCACCCTCGCCCGCGAGGTGGAAGAGGAGCTTCCGCGTGCCGTCGGCGGCGTCGGCGACGAAGACGGGGGCGAGGCGGCCGAGGGTGAAGTCGGCGTCGAGCCTGGCGCGCAGCCCGCGCGAGAGGTTCGACATGCGCGCGAAGTCGTCCGCGCCCTTGCGGTGCACCCAGGCGAGGATCTGCGTCGCGCGATAGCGCGGCTCGCCCGCGGCCGCGCACCACGCCTCGAGCTCGCCGCGCGATAGATCCTGGATCTCCCGCCGGGGCACGGCCGGCATCTTAGCGAGCAGCTCCGGGAAGCGCCACGCTTGCTTCGCCCGAGCGCCCGGCGTACCTCCGCGGCGGTGGAGACGCTCGCCTTCGGCTACGGCCTCGTGGAGGCGCCCCGGGTCGACGGGGCCGGCAACCTCTACTTCAGCGACGCGATCGACGGCGGCGTCTACCGGCGCGCGCCCGACGGCGCGATGTCGATCGTCGTGCCCAAGCGGCGTGGCGTCGGCGGGCTCGTGCTGCACGCCGACGGCGGCGTCGTCATCTCGGGCAGGGACGTCTCGCACGTGCGTGACGGGCAGACGCGCATCCTCCTCACCGTCGAGGGTGTGCTCGGCTTCAACGACCTCACGACCGACGCGGCGGGACATGTCCTCGTCGGCTCGCTGCGCTCCCCCGCGCTCCAGAGCGAGAATCGGGTGCCCGGCGAGCTGTGGCGCATCGAGGGTGCGGGACGGG
>WNEZ01003201.1_pt1 | contig 14109 bp, 8 predicted proteins | sample 5400521 | NCBI WGS metagenome assembly WNEZ01 (sample SAMN13153339, study PRJNA577476) | soil metagenome | isolation source: 120 cm saprolite under Douglas fir tree site 2 hole 1 replicate 1 | place: USA:California | collected 2015-04-18
GCGCCGATGACGGTCATATGCATCACGCGGTGTATACGTTCATCGACAACGACCATTTCAAGACCACCTGGACATTCCGCAAAGAACAGAAAGATGCTTTTACGGAAGACGTGACGTACGCCCGGACGAAGTAAGAACTAAGTTTTCGACGTGGTGCAAAGGGCGCTCCGACGAAGTTGGAGTGCCCTTTGTGTTTGTGACCGGTGTAAGATGGCGCTCATCGAAAGAGCAGGAGCAATGCGATGGGCTTTGCCGCGTTTGCTGTTCCCAAGTATCTGAACCTCGAAACCTTCAAGAAAAGCGGCGATGGCGTGAAGACGCCGGTGTGGTTTGCGGCTGATCCATCGGCGAGTCTCGATTCGAACGGCGCAAAACTGTATGTGTACACCATCGGCGTCTCGGGAAAAGTGAAACGCGTTCGCAACAACGCGCGCGTGAAAATCGCTCCGTGCGACATGCGTGGCAGAGTGCTGGGCGAATGGGTGGAAGCGCGTGCGGAGATCGTCACGGGCGAAGAGGCGTCCCGCGGAATGCAGTTGCTCAACAGGAAGTATTTTCCGTGGAGACAGTTGCTGGGATTTTTCGCGTCCTTCAGCAGGCGCGGACGGACCGTCTTCGTGATCCGTCCGGCGTGAAAAAAGAAGCGGCCCGCGAGTGATGGTGCAGATGTCTCTCGCTCAACTAGGCGCAAGCGTAGTCCATCGAACCTCGCCGGCACCTGGCTCAAAAAGCTAGGACGTCGTTACCGCGGCCAGAGCCAGCCAAAGGTGCCGGCGACCAGCAAGCTGTAGATGAAGCCGTCGAAGGCTTCCTTGAAGGCCACACTCCAGGGCTGGCCCTTCCAGATGCCGTTGACCAAAGGTCCCAGAGCGAAAGTAAGGAACGCGGCTGTGCCAGCGACGCGAAAAACCGCCAGATAGTGCGCGCCGGGCGCAACCGTGTGTCCCGTGAGATAGGCGACGAAGAAGCCGATCAGCAGGCAATAGGCGAACCACATGCCGAGGAACTTCGGCATGGCGACTGGGCCGCTGGGAAACACCGTAAGCATCCCGACCGGTCCCTGCTTGAATTTCTCCTGCACAGCGGGCGACTTCATGTCTTTATGCGTGCAAAAAGGGAAATGATAAAGACCCGGCTTCAAACCAGCCGCGCGTAAGGTGACCAGAAGCTTGTCTTCTTCCGGGAGCGGCCGGTAGTCGCTGCGGTGAAACGGCAGCACCATGTGGACGATGGAGCTGGCCACGAACACGATGACGGCCGAGAGCAGGATAGGGAGCAAGAGAGCAGTGAGAGAAACCATGCGCAGCCTCCTTGGAAGCAAAGACGAGTGCAGGAAATTTAGGCGTGAGGCTACCGCCGAAAGGGGTTGCGGTCAAGAGCTAGTCCCCGCGAGCGGTGCCCTTCGCCAAGCTCAGAGTAAACAAGGCTCGCCGTCGCAGAAATCAGCGGGTGTAAACTTGGCGCCACTCGCAGTAAGCGTCAATAGTTCACTTTCAGGGAAAATTGGATCTGCCGCGATGGGCCGGCGGTCCTGCTGATTATGCCAAAGCCACTGCCTCGGACGATGTTGGAGGGCAAGCCGAAATTGACTTCGTTGAAGATATTGAAGAACTCAGCCCGAAATTGAAGGATAGCGAGTTCGCCGTTTCCCCGATGGCCGAAGGAAGTGTTCTTGATCAAGGCCATGTCAAAATCGCGGAAGCTGGGGCCGCGAAATGTGCTGCGGCCAAGTGTGCCGAAACGGCCGTGGTTTGGCCCGGTCCCGCCCGGGACCTTGATGGGGATTTGGAAGAATGAACCGTTCGCTCCGCCCATACCGAAGTAGTCCTCGCGCACGGTGCGGCTGGTGGAAAAATTCGGCATGGCAAGAAGGTCGGGGCGATCGGTGCCGCCAGCGCCTGCGCCGGTTTGCTGAACTCCGGAATAAACGGTGAACGGCGGCCCGGTCGTCAAGGTCGTAATGTCCAGGAACTGCCAGCCTTTGGTGAGCGTCTTGCCCAATGGCTGGAGAAAACGAATGCGATCCACGGGCAGGGACTGAATCAAGCTTAGCGTGAAAACGTGGGTCACATCGAAAGTGGAGGGGCCCTTGTCACCTCTCGGATTAAACGGATCCTGGGGCAAGGTCTGCAAAATCACACCGGGATTTCCGGAAATCCCGCCCGGGACGGCGCTGGTGTCATCAATACTTTTGGAAAATGTATACGTGGCTTGGAAGCTGAGGCCCATGCGGGCCGTGTTCTGGCTAACGCTTGTTTGTAGCGCGTGATAGCTTGAGTGCGCACCCGTGGACATGACCATTTCAGGGCCGAAACCGCCGATGGCATGGCCCGCCGGGTTGAATTGAGTGTAGGGCGCAAAGGCTGGGTCTGCGCCCCCATAACCGTTCGGGGAGAGGACGCTGGCAAGATGGACTCCCACGGTGGCGACATAAGAGGCGCTCAACTTTACGCTTCCCATTTCCTGATCGATGCCTAAGGTGTCCGTGGCGATATAGCCGTTGCGGAAATGCGGATCGAAGCTGATGGCCGAGAATAATTGAACCTGATTGCCGGGTGTGAGCGCGGCCAAATCGTTCTGGAATCGCTGCACGTCCATCGGCGTGTTGGGCGGAACGTTGCTGCTGCTTCCGGAGGAAAAGAGCAGTTGCCCCTGGGTGGTGTAGACGGGAGGAAGAGTGAGGGGCGCAACGGAATCCTGAAAGTTCAATGGAACGCCGGGGAGAGCGGTGACTAATGGCTGAAAGACGAAGGGAAACGCACCGGTGACATAATTCTGCAGCCACAGGTTGGGAAGGATGGTGGTGATGGCGCCACCCGCGTGAAGGGTAGTGTGCTTGGTCAGGCCGTAGTCCAGAGAGAGGCGCGGGCCCCATCCGTCCCAGTCCATGGCGTAGGGGGGTTGGGGATTGTATAGGTAGACTTGTTTTGCGCCGGGAGTAAGGAAGTCCGAGGGCTGGCCGTTTGGTCCAATCGGAATTGCAAGCGACGTGCGATGCTTCGCTTCGTGGATGAGGCTGTTCACTTCGTAGCGCAAGCCGTAGTTGACGCTCAGGCGGGCAGTGGCCTTCCAGCTGTCGAGGAAGTAGAAATTGTAGGCCTCGCGGCGCACGGCCGCTTCGTCAAACTTATCTCCCTTTGGCGTCAAGCTCGCGGCCGCGGTCACGGTGTAGGAATAGGGCGTCGCAGTGAGGAGACCGGTAAGGGAATCGGGGAGCGGATCTCCCGGATGGATATCATGCTGGCCGCTGGCGGAGGGAATCAAGACGGGAGAATAAGCGGTGCCTCCTCCGAAGGTGTAAAGCCCGTTGGGGTTCGTTCCAAAAATCGTGGAATCGCGGTTGAATCGCAGTTCCGCGCCCCATTTGAAGGAATGCGCGCCGTGCGTGTAGACCATGTCGTGTTTGAGCTGGTAGACGTTCCCGTAGGAACCGAAGATGGACCCGTCAGCGGAATTGAAACCTTCAAAAAGACCGTCGCCGAAGGCAAGGGCTGGCTGAGTGTGGTTGCTGGTGATGAAAAGAGGCGTGCTGCGGATGTAACCCAGAGTCGTTTGATAGCTGCAGTGCGGCGTGAGGGTGCGCGAATATTTTACGGCGGCATTGCGCTGGTGATCGAAGAACTTCACGCCAAAATCGGGATCGATCACGGTCTGATCGGGGTTGGTGATCGGGCCGGTAACTTGGTTGCGGCTGAAGCGCAGGAACAGGGTGGCCTTATCCGAAAAGCGATGATCGAGCCGGAGCGAAGCCTGATCCGTATTGGTGACAACTTTGGAAGATGTGGCATACGTGCGCGCGCCGTACGCGCCGTGAGGATCGTTCGGCAAAGGATAGCGGGCGAGAAGGGCCGCGATGCTGCTGTTGACCGGAACGGTCAACGTATCGCCGGGAAAAGTGGTGGTGTCAATTCCCTGCCTCTCCGCAAGAGTCGGCACGGGGAATACTTGCGTGGTCCCGAGAACTTGCCGGAAGCCCTGGTATTCGGCGAAATAAAATGTCTTGCCGCGGCCATCGTAGAGGAAGGGAAGGAAGACCGGGCCGCCGTTGGTTAGACCGAATTCATTGCGGGCAAAGGGCGGGAGACGCCGAGTGTCCACATCGCTCTTGTGGTCAAAGAAATTTCGCGCGTCGAAGGAGGCATTGCGGACAAATTCGAACAGGCTGCCGTGGACTTGATTGCTGCCGGACCTCGTGACCACGTTCGTGAATCCCGCGGCGCCGTGACCTGTGTCCGCGGGCATGACGCCGGAATTGGATTGCACTTCCTGGATGGCGTCGACGTTGAAGTTGGAAAAAGTAGCGCCGCCGAGTTCGGGGTCGGTAGTGTCCGCTCCGTCGATGGCGAAGACTGCGGCGGAGCCGCGCTGGCCGTTGACGGCAAATTGCTGCGTGAAATTGGCAGCGCCGTTGGTGTCTGTCATGGTGCCGGCGGCAAGGAGGAGGAGCTTGCTGAAGTCGCGTTCATTCAGCGGCAAACTGGACACTTCCCCGGTGGTGAGATGTTCGCCGCCGCTGGCCTGGGGAGAAGCGGCATCCTGTGCGACCGTGATGCGATGCTCCTGCCCTTGGAGCGAGAGTTGAAGACTGGACGTGAGTGTGGCGCCGTCTTTAACGACCACGGGATCCGCTGCGGTCCAAATCTTGCCCGCCGCGCTTATCGTTAGTGTGTAGTTGCCCGGTGCGATCCCGGTGAACGCGAACTGGCCGGTTGTGGATGTTGTGGTGGAATATTCGCGGTTGCTCTCTGCCGCGAAGAGCTTGATGGCGGCCATGTCGACGGAATTTCCCGCCCCGTCGCGCAGCACACCGCTCCAGGAAGGCGCCGGAGAAGAGTGGAGAGAGGGAATTAGGACGAATACGATGACAAGGAAAAAGGCGCGAGCGAGCGGACGGGACCAAGAAAGCATCGAGAGACATTATACGCGGGTCGATTTTGAAGACGACGGCGGCGCGAGCGTGGTCACGAGATTTTATGGCGATTGACGGGCTGTCGAGATAGTCTGCGAAAAGTATGTCCGGCCTGCAACACATCTGCGGCCAGAAGATCCTCCTGCCTGTCCACCTTCGTGATAACCGGTAGTTGGTATAGAATGGGCCAGTTTTCGAGCCTCATGAAGGAAATCCGATGAAAAAACTCAATTTGCGGCACGTTCGAATCAGTTCGCTGGTTTTCGCTTCGTTGATCCTCGCTTCCGCATACGCACTGGCGGCGGATGACGCTTCCTCTTCGCTCCCGGCGCCGCCAGTGGCGAAGAAAGCTCCGAAGACCACGGAGATCAATGGCCGCACGATGGTGGATAACTACTATTGGCTGCGCGACAAGAAGAATCCCGAGGTGAAAGCTTATTTGGAGGCCGAGAACGCCTACACTGATGCCGTGATGAAACCGACGGAGGGATTGCAGAAGAAGCTGTATGACGAAATGCTGAGCCGCATCAAGGAAACGGACATCGAGGTGCCCTATAAGGAGGGCGATTACTTCTATTATTCGCGGACGGAAGCGGGGAAACAGTATCAGATTCATTGCCGGAAAAAGGGCGGCATGGACGCGCCAGAGGAAGTGGTGCTGGACGTGAATGAAATGGCCAAAGGGCAGAAGTTCATGTCGCTGGGAGCATACAACGTGAGCGATGACGGGAATCTGCTCGCGTATACGACGGACAACACCGGCTTCCGGCAATACTCGCTGGCGGTGAAGGATTTGCGGACTGGGAAACTGCTGCCGGACCACGCGGAGAGAGTCGGATCGGTGGTTTGGGCGAACGACAACAAGACGATCTTCTATACCATCGAAGATGACACGACGAAGCGGCAATACCAGGTGTACCGCCACACCGCGGGGACGAGCGGTTCCGACAAGCTGGCCTACGAAGAGAAAGATGAAAAATTCGATGTGTACGCGGCGAAAACGCGCAGCAAGGCTTACATCGTTCTGTTTTCCGCAAGCCATACGACGAGCGAAGCCCGCTACCTTCCCGCCGGCGAACCAGCGGCCGAGTGGAAGGTGATGCAGCCGCGCAAGCAAGGCGTGGAATACTACCCGGATCACAACGGAAACTTTTTTTATATCCGGGTCAACGACACGGGGCGGAATTTCAGGTTAGTGAAGGCGCCGGTGACTGATCCGCGGAGCCAGAATTGGCAGGAGGTCGTTCCGCATCGCGCGAACGTCATGTTGGACGACACAGACTTCTTCAAGAACTACTACGTATTGAGCGAGCGGGAAAATGGATTGCCGCAAATCCGGGTAACCGATTTGCGCAGCGGTGAATCGCGGCGGATCGAGTTTCCCGAGCCCGCCTACGCGAGTTATGGCTACACCAATCGTGAATACGATACGAGCAAGTTCCGCTATGGCTACCAGTCATTCATTACGCCGCGGTCGGTCTTCGAGTACGACATGGCCAGCGGCAAATCCACGCTGCTGAAGCAGAAAGAGGTGCCCGGCGGCTATGACCGCACGCGATATCAAGTGCAGCAGATTTATGCCACGGCTTCCGACGGAGTGAAGATTCCGATCTCCGTGGTGTACCTGAAGGGTGCAAAGCTGGATGGAAAAGGGCCGCTCTATCTGACCGGCTATGGCTCTTACGGATATTCCATTGACATCGGCTTCAACTCCGATCTTTTTAGCATGATCGATCGCGGCGTAGTGGCGGCGGTGGCCCATATTCGCGGCGGCGGCGAAATGGGGAAGGCCTGGCACGACGACGGGCGCATGATGCACAAGAAAAATACTTTCACGGACTTTGTGGCCTCGGCCGAGTACCTGGTAGCGCAAGGATACGGCTCGAAGGACCGTCTGGCGATCGAAGGAAGAAGCGCCGGAGGCCTGCTGATGGGCGCGGTTTTAAATATGCGTCCGGATTTGTTTCACGCCGCGCTGGTTGGCGTTCCATTCGTGGACGTCATGAACACCATGCTGGATGAGACTCTGCCTCTGACCGTGGGCGAATTTGAAGAGTGGGGCAACCCGAAGGAAAAACCGGCGTTCGATTACATGATGACCTACTCGCCGTACGACAATATTGAGGCCAAGAAGTATCCCAACATGCTGGTGAGGACATCCTTTAATGACAGTCAGGTGATGTACTGGGAGCCGGCCAAGTATGTTGCCAAGATGCGCGCGATTCGAACGGACCACAATATGATGATCCTGAAAACGAACATGGATCCCGCGGGGCACGGAGGCGCCTCCGGGCGATATGACCGCTTGCATGAGAAGGCCTTTGACTACGCTTATTTTCTGACGCAGATGGGAATTCAGGACTGACTGCCGCGCGATGTTGCCGTCTTCGAAGGATCAACGGGCAATGAGCGCTGACGAAGAGGCCGAGGCAAGAGCGCGGAGAGAATCCGCGTATGGAGCGTGGGCTACGCCGCTTTCGGTGAAGATGGCGGCGATATAGCGGGCGGGCGTGACGTCGAAGGCGGGATGCGCGGCGTGGACGTCGGGAGCGATGCGGACGCCCTGGAGATGGGTGACTTCGGCGGCGGAGCGCTCTTCGATGGGAATGTGGTCGCCGTCGGGGATGGAGAGATCGAAGGTGGAAACGGGCGCGGCGATGTAAAAGGGGACGTTGTTCTCCTTGGCGAGAACGGCCATCTGGTAGGTGCCGATTTTGTTGGCGGTATCGCCGTTGGCGGCGATGCGGTCGGCGCCGGTGACGATGGCCCCAACTTTTCCCGATTTCAAAAAGTGGCCGACCATGTTGTCGGTGATGAGCGTGAGCGGGATGCCGCCTTTGTGGAGTTCCCAGGCGGTGAGGCGGGCGCCCTGGAGATAGGGGCGCGTTTCCGGCACAAGAACGTGGAGTTTTTTGCCCTGTTCATAGGCGACGCGAATGACGCCAAGCGCGGTGCCGATGCCTCCGGTGGCGAGTGCGCCGGCGTTGCATTGGGTCATAACCTGGCCTTCGCTGGGCATAAATTCCGCGCCGAAGCGGCCGATGGCTTCGTCGGTAGCGCGCTTTTCGAGGTGGACCTGTTTGGCTTCCTCAACCATCCCCTGCTTGATTTTGCCGAGATCCGAAGTCTCGGCGGTCAATTCGGCGAAGCGGCGCTTCATGCGCTCGATGGCCCAGAAGAGATCGACGGCGGTGGGGCGGGTTTTTGCGAGCGTAAGGCAGATCTCCGTGAATTCGGCGCGGAGAGTTTCCACGGATTTCGCGGGAGCATGCAGAACGCCGAGGGCAGCGCCCATGGCCGCAGCAACGCCGATGGCCGGAGCGCCACGAATGATCATTTCACGGATGGCTTTAGCGACTTCGCGATAGTCGGTGTAGGTGTAGGAGACTTCCTCGGCGGGAAGGCGGCGCTGGTCGAGCACGACCACGCCGCGATCAGTCCATGCGATGGGTTGGGCTAGGTACACGCGATTTGATTCCTTGACGCCATTTCGCGGCATCGTACCGAGACAGGACGCAGTATGCTGCGCCCCTGCAAAAACAATTTACGCTAACTATATTGTAACGAAGGCAGAGCGGGAAGACGAATCGGTCCATGTGCGGTTCAGTGGCTGGGAGGCATATGGGTGAAGCCCTTGGTGGCGACGATGGAAGCGAGGGCAATCATGGAATTGTATCCCAGGTGAAGAAGGAAACTCGCGAGCACGGTGCCCGTCCAGGCGCGGGCGAAGGTAAAAATAACGCCGACGAGAGTGAGCAGGCTGACGAGGCCCCAGGTCCAACCAAGCTGGGGTGCGTGCATGAGGCCAAAGAGTATGCCGGTCATCAGGATGCTGGCCACTACGCCGGTACGAGTGGCGCTGCGGAATTCCATCCCGAAGAACTGGAGAACGGCAGAGGTGATGCGCGCCAAGACCGGATACAGGTAGCCGCGAAAGACGGTTTCCTCCACAAGGGGCGCGATTAGTACGGCCATGGCCATGAGCGACAAGGCGCCCGCGCGATTCTTGAAGAACTCTTGGATGGGTACGTGGTCCGCATCCTTGACCCGCGAACTGGCGATGACCACGAAGATGGACAGGCCGCAGCCGGAAAGGAAATACATCCAAGGACGGCCCTGGCCTCCGGCGGGATCCGATTGGAGTTTCTTCCAGCCGAGAGAGCGCCAGAAAGGCGAGTCGCGCAGGACGGCGAGCGTGACATAGAGAAACAAAAAGATCAGGGCGAACCAAAGAACGTTGGTGCCGATGATGAGCTTTGGATCGGACTCCAGCAATTGCTTGAGCTGCTTTTGAGAGAGGTGGCGGTCCGCTGAAAAGTAAGCGATGACAACGATGCCGAGAGCGATTTGACTGGCCAGAACGAAAATGACAAAGACCAGAAGATGCGGCCAGGACCAGGAGATGCGCAAGTCTTCCGGCAAATTGGGCGTTGGGACAGAGGACCCGGGAGTAACGGCCACCGAGGAAAGGGGGTCGCCCCCGATTGGCTGATCGAATCGTTCCGAAGATGCCGGTTCCCTCGGCTCGTCAGACGAAGGCTTCGCGGGAAAATTTCCCTCCGGCGGGCTCGGCGGATTGTCGTCGAAAAGGCTCATCGTGTTCGAGCGCGGCGTTTCTTGGGCCAGCCGGCGGCCAGCGCGGCGGCAACGAGCGGCAAGAGCAGCTCGTGGTGGCCGGTGATGGCGTAGCCGTGCGATTCAGGGCCGCTGCGGCCGCGAGCGGCCGCGGTGGGGCGCTTCACTACATTCTGCAACGGACGGTAGTGCTGGATAAAGTCGAAGTTTGCGGTGGTAATGGGGCGGACCGGGACGCCGAGATTGCGAACGACGGAAACGGCTTTAAGAAAAACTTCTGGCAGAAGGACGGCGGAGCCCCAATTGAGATAGACGCCGCCGGGATGCATCTGCTGCACAAGCGCGCAGAACAACCGGAAGTCGTGATGCGTGGCGGCACCGAGGGCGGCGCCGTTGGCGGCGGGATGCATGTGCGGTATGTCCGTGCCGATGGCCAGATGAATCGTAACCGGGATGCGGTGCTTGTACGCGGCCACGAGAACGCTGGAATCCGCATGCTTAACTTCGATGATGCCGCTGGTGAGGAATTGCCCAGCGGCTTCGCCGTAGCCGATTCGAATGCGGTGCGAAAGTTTGGCGAATTCGTTGATGTACTGGCCGGTTTCGGCGGCCATGCCGAATTGACCTTCGCCGATGCCGGCTTCGACGTCTTCGGAAGTATTTCCCGCAAGAGCGATTTCGAAATCGTGGATGAGCGCGGCACCATTCATGGCCATTCCGGAGACGAAGCCGCGTTTCATTAAATCGATCAGGACGGGACCGAGACCGACTTTGATGACGTGGCCGCCGATCCCCCAGAGAATCGCCTTGCGCTGTTTGCGGGCAATGTGAATCGCGCCGAGGAGACGACGGAGATCTTCCGCTGCGAGAATATTCGGAAGTGAATCGAGAACTTTTGTGAGCGAGGCGTTCGCGGCGGGCGGCTTTGTAAAGTCGCGGATGCTGACTTTGCTCTTGCGCGAGGCGAGAGGATAAGTGTGGACAGCGCCCAGCGTGATTGGATGGAGGGAATAGATGCTCATTGAGAATGGGATACTCTAACGCGCCGCGAACACAATACCAAGCAGGAGTGAGATTGCCGAGATCGAGCGCTCCAGCCGCGTCGGAGCGCCCGCACAAATGCCGCGATTGTGCTAATGCGACTACTTCGCGTTGCCATTGTGGTGACCGTTGTTGGAGATGCCGAGAACGCGGGCGAGGGCCTGGCCGGTGTAGGATTTTTTGGTGCGCGCGACGAGTTCGGGCGGGCCCTGGGCGACGATGCGGCCGCCGCCTTCGCCGCCTTCGGGGCCGAGGTCAATGATCCAATCGGCTTGCTTGATGACGTCGAGGTGGTGCTCGATGATGAGCACGGTGTTGCCGAGATCGACGAGGCGTTGCAAGACGTCGAGGAGCTTTCGAACGTCATCGAAGTGCAAGCCGGTGGTGGGCTCGTCGAGAATGTAGAGCGTGCGGCCGGTCTGGCGTTTGGAAAGCTCGCGGGCGAGCTTGATGCGCTGGGCTTCGCCGCCGGAAAGAGTTGTGGCGGACTGGCCGAGCGTGACGTAGCCGAGGCCGACTTCGACGAGAGTTGCGAGCTTCTGCTGAATCTGCGGAATATTTTCGAGGAGCTTCAGCGCATCGACTGAAGGCAAATTCAGAACGTCGCTGATGGAATGATTCTTGTAGCGGACGGCGAGCGTTTCGGAATTGTAGCGGCGGCCGCGGCAAACTTCGCACATCACGTAAACATCCGGCAGAAAATTCATTTCGATGCGGCGCAGGCCATCCCCCTGGCAGGCTTCGCAGCGGCCGCCCTTGACGTTGAAGCTGAAGCGGCCGGGGCGGTAGCCGCGCTCGCGCGATTCCGGGAGCATGGCGAAGAGATCTCGAATGGGCGCGAAAACGCCAGTGTAAGTGGCGGGATTTGAACGCGGCGTGCGGCCGATGGGCGCTTGATCGATTTCGATGACTTTGTCGATGTGCTCGGAGCCGATAATTTCGCGGTGCGCGGCGGGCGCTTCGGAGGAGCGATAGAGCTTTTGGGCGAGCGCGCGGTAAAGAATGTCGTTGACGAGCGTGGATTTGCCCGAGCCCGAAACGCCGGTGACGACGGTGAGCAGGCCCAGAGGAAGCGTGACGTCGACGTCTTTAAGATTGTTCGCGCTCGCGCCGAGAATTTGGATGGCTTTGCCGTTGGGGCTGCGGCGCTTTTCTGGAACTGCGATTTTCGCTGCGCCGCTGAGATATTGGCCGGTGAGGGATGCCGGGGTGGCTTCGATTTGCGCTGGTCTGCCCTGGGCGACGAGGTAGCCGCCGGCGTTGCCGGCGCCGGGGCCGAGGTCGACAACGAAATCGGCGCGGCGAATGGTGTCTTCGTCGTGCTCGACGACAAGGACGGTGTTGCCGAGATTGCGAAGCTGTTCGAGCGAGCCGAGAAGACGGGCGTTGTCTCGGGCGTGGAGGCCGATGCTGGGCTCATCGAGTACGTAGAGAACGCCACGGAGGCGCGAACCGATCTGCGTGGCGAGGCGGATGCGCTGGGCTTCGCCGCCGGAAAGGGTGGCGGCGGAGCGATCCAGGCTGAGATAGCCGAGGCCCACGGCGAGCAGAAAATCGATGCGTTCGGAAACTTCTTCAAGAGGGCGCGCGGCGATTTCCTTTTGGCGCTCGGTGAGTTGCGCGAGAATTTGGCCGACAGCGGGTCGCGCGGCGCTGAGGGAGAGCGCGGTGAAGTCGGCGATGGACAAGCCTCCGAGTTTGACTGCGAGCGATTCGGGGCGCAGGCGCTTGCCATGGCAAACGCCGCAGAGCGTGGCAGACATGTACTGCGTTATCCACTCACGATAGGTATCGGAGTTGGACTCTTCGAAATTTCTTTCCAGGAATTTCAGTATGCCCGGAAAACGAAAACCTTTATCGCCTGTGGATTTCTTCCCGGCTGATTCGTTCTCTCCAGAGCGAGCGTTGGACGGCGGGTAGCCGTACAAGAGCATGTTCTGGATGCGCGCAGGGAATTTTTCAAACGGCGTTTGGAGATCGAAGCCATGTGCATAGGCCCCGAGCTCTAAGGTGCGCTTGAGGATCGCGGAGCCGGAGCCGGGGCCGAGACCGCCGTCGAAGAGCGGGCGAGTCCAATCGGTAATGATCTTGGACGGATCGAAATCGTATTTGGAGCCCAGGCCGTTGCACGCGGGGCACGCGCCATAGGGCGAGTTGAAACTGAACGAACGCGGTTCAAGTTGCGGAACGGAGATGCCGCAATCGGGACACGCTAGTTTTTCAGAAAAAGTGTGTTCTTTGCCTCCGACAATGGCTACGGTGACGAGGCCGCTGGCCAATTTGAGCGCGGTGGCCATGGATTGCTCGAGGCGCGCGGCGATGCCTTGCTTGACGAGCAGGCGGTCGATGACGATTTCGATGGTGTGGTTCTTGCGCTTGTCGATGACCGGGAGATCGTCGAGCGGGTAAAGCTCGCCGTTGATGCGCACGCGGACGTAGCCGTCCTGCGCGAATTTTTCGAGTTCCTTGCGGAAAGCGCCCTTTCGTCCACGGACGATGGGCGCGAGAATCATAATGCGGTCATCGGGCTTGCAGATTTCTCCGTGCAGGACGGATTGCACGATCTGCTCGCTGGACTGGCGCGTGATGGGCTTGCCGCAGCTGGGGCAATGCGGGACGCCGACGGTGGCGTAGATGACGCGCAGGTAATCGTAAATTTCCGTGATGGTGCCGACGGTGGAACGCGGCGAGCGCGTTGTCGTTTTCTGTTCGATGGCGATCGAGGGTGAAAGCCCTTCGATCACGTCGACTTCTGGGCGTTCCATCTGGTCGAGAAACTGCCGCGCATAAGCGGAAAGCGATTCCACGTAGCGGCGCTGGCCTTCGGCATAGATGGTGTCGAAGGCCAGCGAAGACTTGCCCGAGCCGGAAAGGCCGGTGATGACCGTAAGGGAGTTCCGGGGGATTTCGACGCTGATATTCTTAAGGTTGTGCTGGCGCGCGCCCCGGATTACCAGTTTGGTCAGGCCCATGAGACGAAAACGCTCCCTCCACAGGAGCCCTGGCGCTCCGTAGGTACACTGAGCCCAAGATAACTTCTCACAATAGCAGGAGGGAAAGAAACGGGTCAAGGATGTGCGTTTTCAGCTCCAAAGCTCGATTCTGGAGCAAGTCGCGCGGTTGATAGCCTGAAACCTCCTGGTAGACCTGACCTGCTATCGTGCCTGCCTTATATCGTCGCGTACCGCATCAAGGAGCAGGCAGTCGAAATTTTGCACATTTTCCACGGCGCACAAAACCGTCCGTAAGGCAGCGGTCAAGAATCATCACGCGGCTCAAGCGCTGGTTCCTTGAGATACGGCACCGGCTCTTCATATACCTGAATAGGTTTGGCGGCGGAGGAATTGGCCGGCGCCGGAGCGGCCGACAAATTTGCCGGCGTCGATGACGGCGCGGCCGCGGGAGAACACCGTTTTGGGGGCGCCTTTGATGCGGATGCCTTCAAACATGGAATAGTCCACGCGCATATGATGGGTTTTCGCGCTGATGATTTCTTCGTGATTGGGATCGAAGATCACCAGGTCGGCGTCGGAGCCAACGGCGATGGTGCCTTTGCGCGGATAGAGGCCAAAGAGTTTTGCGGG
>WNEZ01006187.1_pt1 | contig 14105 bp, 12 predicted proteins | sample 5400521 | NCBI WGS metagenome assembly WNEZ01 (sample SAMN13153339, study PRJNA577476) | soil metagenome | isolation source: 120 cm saprolite under Douglas fir tree site 2 hole 1 replicate 1 | place: USA:California | collected 2015-04-18
TGGGCTCAGGCAGGTTCTCGATTGCCGGCTCATCCTCGAGTGGTGAAAACACCAGCGGCTCTCCGGCCTTTGTCTCGCTCATGGCAATTCGTCCATCGTCTCTCGCATTTGCCGGATCAGCTCGCGGAGCCGTCGGCGCTCTGCTTGCGCTTCCGGGGTATGGAACCCGCCACGCCAACGACCGTTGCGCTCGCCTCGAGGTGCGCCAGCCGCTGGAAGGTTCTTGGCACGCTCGACGACGGCGCGCCGGTGATCTACGACGTGGATGCGGGCGAAACGCTGTGGTCCATCACCGAGGCGCTGCGCGAGATCGAAGGCTGGTGGGCGGCGCGCTCTACGCTAGAGAGTGATCGCAGGTAAATAACGGAAAGGACTTTTTTGACCTCGGGCCGCCGAGGATGAGACAGGGCGGCAACGCGTTCCCGCGACGCGCGAAAAAGTTGCGTTGAACGCTTTCGGCACCCCGGATTCGTGCCGAGAACACCCGCGTTGCTGAGCGCCGTCAGGAAAAAAACTGGCCGATTGGTGGGCTGTTCGGATTCTTTTCGGCTTTACGAAAGCGTGCCCCTACAAAGGGGCCCAACTTTTCTGGCGGCGAGCAGCAGATGCTGCCACTTGCCCGTGCGCTTGTCAGCGACGGGAAAGTATTGCTTCTCGACGACCCGAGCCAGGGTTTGGCGCCGCTGGTTGTGTGTTGTTCGTGAGTTGGCGCGGGTCATCCGGGCTCTCTGCGAGAGCGGGGTCACGATCCTGTTGGTAGAGCAAACACGAAACTCGCCGAGGAAATCGCCGACGTGTGGCGATTATCGTCAAAGGCCTCGTCTATAGCGCGGCCCGGGATGTCCCCGAGCCACGAACAGTCGATCCGCAGCCGTTATCTTAGACTAGCGTGTGAGACGCGGTACTCTTGGAAAATAGATGGCCGCTTTCGGCGCTGAACCGCCGATGCTGTGCGTACCCGCTACGACGGTAGTTGCCCCATTTCTCGTCATTGCCCGGCACCATCAGTCGAGGGGTACTCCGCTCCCCCGTCTATAGATGAAAAGAAAAGGTCGATCTTGGTACGGATCTTATTTCCGCTCGGCTGACCGCATCGGCGGGGAAGGGTTTCGGCCACTGATTATACGAGATTCTCCTTAAAAAAGATAAAAGTTTTACTTGTTTTTTTATCTTGTTCAGGTCGTGACCCTCGACGCCGCGTGCTTCTTGTGACTTAGGCACCATAACGTATAGTTACGGATAGTGCTCAGTCGTTGCCGGATGGTTACTAAACCACCCGCGGCCGGAATGGGGCGGTATGGGGAGGGGCTCGATGAAGGCACGCTTCGCCACGCTGCTCGGCGCTCTGTTCTCGATCTCGTGTCTGCTCACGCTCACTGGGTTTGACAACTCGCTGCGGCCCGGGCAGGTGCTCGACGAGGCACGGATCGCGGGACGCGACGCCGCATCGTTTCCGCCTGCCGACGAAGACTATTTCCACGACATGGATGGTGCGATCGCGTTGAGCCCGGAGGAAATCAAGGGCCGCAACATGTGGCTCGTGTGGAGCGGTGGCGATGACCGCTTCTGGGACGGGATGACCACCAGCACGTTCGGCGGCTTCGACCTGCTGAAGATCGTTGCCTACGACCCGACCAGAAAGATCGATCGCGACCGGCGATGGACTTATCTCGGGCTGATGAACGAGCCTTGCTTTGATCCGCCGACGTCCCCAGACAAAGACCGCTTCGGGTTGCTGCTCGACTTGCGCCGCAGCGACTGCCCGCCCGATCCGTTCGCCGACGAGACAAAGTACCCGGGGGTAAAAATAGGCGCGCGCGGTAACACCGTGCCGGTCGGTTCATATTACGGCTATCCCAGCGGCATCGTCGGGCTGCGCCTGTTGCCCAACCCGGAGTTCGACGAGGCGGCGGCAAGGCGCTGGGACGCGGCTAAATATTTTACCGACCCGACCTACTACAACGACAAGAATTTGGTACGGCCCTACCGCGCCGGCATGTCGTGCGGCTTCTGCCATGTAGGACCCGCCCCGACCAATCCGCCAGCCAATCCGGCACATCCGGAATGGAAGAACCTGAGCTCAACTGTCGGTGCCCAATACATGTGGGTCGACCGGCTTTTTATTTATTCGAGTGCACAGGATAACTTCATGTTTCAGCTGGTGCACACCTATCGCCCAGGGACTATGGACACTTCGCTGGTGTCGACCGATAACATCAATAATCCGCGGACGATGAATCCGATCTACGCCGTCAAGCCCCGGCTCGATCAGGCGCTGCGCTGGGGTCGCGAAACGCTGACGGGCGGCCAACTCAACAACAAACAGTTCAACGATCTCAATTTGCCGGGCGAGATCGGCGAGTACCTGAACAAGTTCTACGATAAGCCGACTTCGTGGACGCCCCACATCCTCAAAGACGCATCGGATTCGGTCGGCGCTCTAGGCGCGCTCAATCGCGTCTACCTCAATATCGGTCTGTTCAGCGAGGAGTGGCTACTGCACTTCAATCCCGTCGCCGGCGGTAAGCCGATCTCGCCGATCGAGATCGCCGTGGCGGAAATGAACTCGAGCTATTGGCAGGCAACCGAAGCCAGCACCCCGCTGACTGCGCTGTTTTTCCTGAAGGTGGCGCGCCCCGACAAGCTCCAGGATGCTCCCGGCGGAACAAAGTATCTGACCACCGATCAGGCGGCGCTGGATCGCGGCAAGCAGGTCTTCGCCGATACCTGCGCCCGCTGCCACTCCAGCAAGGCACCGAAACCCGCGGTCGGGCTCAACCCGGCGGGGTGTGCCGGCTCGGGCTATCTGGATTGCTGGACCCGCTACTGGGCGTGGACCAGGACCGACGATTACAAGCAGCAGATGCGGGCGATCGTCAATGCGCCCGACTTCCTCGACGACAATTTCATGTCCACCGAGGCGCGCATCCCGGTGACATTGCTGCAGACCAACGCCTGCAGCCCGCTCGCCACCAATGCGATCGCCGGCAATATCTGGGACAATTTCTCGTCGCAGTCCTACAAGGATCTGCCGTCGGTAGGGACCATCACGGTGCACGATCCGTTCACCGGCGCACCGCGCTCCTATGCGATGCCCGCCGGCGGGCGAGGCTACACCAGGCCGCCGTCACTGATCAGCCTGTGGTCGACGGCACCGTTTCTCCTCAACAACACGGTCGGCCCGTTCGAGCAGGACCCGTCGGTCGATGCCCGGATGCGGGTCTTCAACGCTTCGATCGAGCAGATGCTGTGGCCGGAAAGGCGCGAGTTTGATTCGGTGCTGGGCAACAAGGTCCCGGGCACGATCTGGCGCACCGATGCACGGAGCTGGGTCAGGATCCCCGCCGGCTTCCAGCCCGAGATCGCGCGCATGTCGAGCCATTTGGCGCACGATCTGCTGCCGCAGCTGGTCGATCGCGACGGCACCATAACGATCGGCCCGATCCCCAAGGGCGTGCCGGTCAACCTCCTCGCCCACCTGCAGCCGCTGGCGGAAACCAACAATCCGCCCGAACGGATCGCGCACGCCGAAAGAGTCTTGAGCCTGTTGGTGAAGCTCAAGCATGACCTATTCGCTTTGCCGAAAAACGCGACCGACGCCCAGGCCCTCAGGGTGTTCGCCAATCTGGCGCAACCGCTGCTCGCGCTGAGCAAGTGTCCCGATTTCGTCGTCAACCGCGGGCACTATTTCGGCACATCGATGGCAGGCGGAGAGCCCGGGCTCAGCGACGACGACAAGCGCGCGCTGATCGAATACTTGAAGACGTTTTAGCATCTTGCGGAGGTCGAACTGGTCGAGTTCCTCAAGGCGGTGTAGCGCGCTTTCGGCAGCGACCCGCCGATGACGCCGCAAGGAAATTTCCTCGTCATAGCGCCGGTGTTGCCCGGCCGCGAGGATGCCTCGCGTCAGCTGCGCGGCTCGATGAATGCGCGCCCGGGCGTCGTCGACGCGCAGAACACGCTCGTCCCGTTCGATCAGTTCGACCGCCTTCATTTCACCCGGCTGCTGATCCTGACCGACCCGACCGCGCGCGATATCGCGGCCTACGGCGTGACGGTGCCCGATCTGCCACCGACATTGGTGTTTTTCGGCGATTGCGACGGCTCGGGCGATGCGTTCCTGCGCGAAGTCGCCGATCGTGCCACACCGGGCTTGCCTGGGTGAGTGCCACTCGGCTGGCCCGAAACCTGACCATGGCCGAGGCAATATCGACACCGAGGACAGGAGGTAGAGATGGCGAGCGACACGAATGCTGCGGAGGCGCGAGCCGCGGCTGCGCCGATGCGAGGATCGCGCGATCTTCTTGACGTCCTGGCCGATGAGTTTCGCGAGCTTCGTCCCGGCGTCGACTGTCCGGCCGGCTCGTTTGCAGAGCTTTATGGGGCCGTTCACGGTCTCCAACGGCCGCGCAGCGCCTTGTGTCTTTCCGGCGGCGGGATACGGAGCGCCTCGTTTGCTCTTGGAGTGATGCAGGCGCTGGCGCGCCACGGGCTGTTGTTTTCCTTTGACTACCTGTCGACTGTGTCGGGCGGCGGCTATATCGGCAGCTGGCTCTCGGCGTGGCGCCATCACGCGCAGGACGACGAAGCGGTTCGGGCGGCTCTGGTCGCCCGCACCGTCGACCCGCCGGACGAGCCCGCCCAGTTGCAAGGTTTGCGGGCCAGCAGCAATTTCCTGACGCCCAAAACCGGTGCGATGTCGCCCGACACCTGGACTGCCGTCGCGCTTTTCATCAGGAACCTAGTGCTGAACTGGACCGTGTTTCTGCCGCTGTTTCTCGCGGTTGTGCTGGTGCCGATCGGGGCGGCCGAATTTGTCGGTTGGGCGCCGCTCTGGCCGAATGTCTCGCCGCAACTGCTCGTCGTTGTGGCGGCGGTGCTGCTCGTCTGGGGCTTGACCCAGTCGCTGGCCTACCGCTCGGGTGCCGATGGGCATGGGCTCGGCCAGGGTCAATATCTGCGGCGCATCCTGATGCCGCTCTACGTCGCGTCGACCTTGCTGTGCGCGATCGGGCTGCACCCTTTCATCGTGTCCGCGGCAACCGGCCTTGCAGGATGGCTGCGCTATGGCGCCATCGCCGGCGCCGTCGTCTATGGTGCTTCCTGGTTGATCGCGTTTTTGAGGCGGCGGCAAGAGTTTGGTCGGCTCGCGTTGTTCGGTACCGAGAGAGATCCCGTCCCGGCGCTGCAGCTGCTGCTTTATTGGGTCGTCAGCGGTGCCGTGAGCGGCGCGATCATCGCCATCGGCTATGATCTCTGGCTCAACACTCGGGACGTCGAATCCTACGGCGCTTGGGTGAGTAACGCCTGGGTGAAGGACCTGCTCGTGACGGCCGGCGTGAGTTGGGTCATTCTCGCGCTGATGCTCGGCGATACGCTTTATGTTGGGCTGGCGAGCTACGCCAAGAACGGCGATAGCGAGCGCGAGTGGCGCGCGCGCTCTGCGGGATGGCTGGTTGTCGTAACGCTGGTTTGGGCCGGGCTGTCGGGCATCGTCCTGTTCGGTCCCGCGGCGCTCACCGCGGGCTGGCATTGGGGCCTGGCCGCAGCCGGTGGCACGGTATCGGGGCTGGTTGCGGTATTGGGCGGCAGCAATAGCAGATCGGCCGCGACGACCGCCCGGCAGGTCGTCGACAAGTGGCCGCTCACGTTGACCGTCTCGGTCGCGACCCTGCTCTTCCTGCCATTGCTGGCAATCCTGCTCGCCGGCGGTGCGCGGTTCGCCCTCGACATGATCGAGCGCGGATTGGCATCGGACGATCGATTTTTTCTATACCCCGGCCTTCGGCTGCTCGTCACCGCGGTCGCCTGCGTCGCCTGTTTTATGGCCGCGCTGCTCATGTCCTGGTACATCAATGTGAACCGCTTCTCGCTCCATGCCGTGTACCGCAATCGGCTGATCCGCGGTTTTCTCGGCTCGGCGCGCGGCATGGCGCGGCGGCCCGACGCCTTCACCGGCTTCGATCTCGCCGACAACATGCCAATGGCCGCGCTGTGGCCGCCCCGATCGAACCGCATGGACAGGTGCCTCTTTCCGGTCGTCAACACGGCGCTGAACGTCGTAGCCACCAGCAATCTCGCGTGGCAGGAGCGCAAGGCCGAGGCCTTCGCCGTCACACCGCTCGCGGCCGGCAATTCGAGGGTGGGCTTCCGCTCGACCGCCTTCTATGGCGATCGCAAGGCGGGCATTACGCTCGGCACGGCGATGGCGATATCGGGCGCCGCGGTCAGCCCCAATCAGGGTTACCACTCCTCGCCGCTCATCAGCATCTTGATGATGCTCGCTAATGTGCGGCTCGGCTGGTGGCTTGGCAATCCCGACAACGAGCAGACGGCTCGACGCGAAGGGCCGCGTTTCAGCTTCCTGCCGATAATTGCCGAGCTGTTCGGGCAGACGACCGACAACGGCAGATACGTCTATCTGTCGGATGGCGGCCATTTCGAAAACCTCGGGATTTACGAAATGATCCGTCGCCGGTGCCGCTACATCGTCGTCAGCGATGCCGGCGCCGACCCCGATTACCAGTTCGAGGATCTCGGCAATGCCGTGCGCAAGGTTTGGATCGACCTTGGCGTCGGCATCCGCTTCCGCAGCATCGATTTGCTGGCGCGCAAGCCGGAGCCGGTCGCCGGCGTCTACTGCGCGATCGCCGATATTTGCTACCCGGAACCCGCAGCTCAATCGGGGTTGCTGGTCTACATCAAGCCGGGTTACCACGGCAGCGAGCCGGCCGATGTTCGTTCCTACGCCGCCTTGAACCCGGCCTTTCCGCACGAGTCGACCGCGGACCAGTGGTTTACCGAGTCGCAGCTGGAAAGCTACCGCGTGCTCGGCAGCTATATCGTCAACCTGATCTGCTCCGGTCGCCGCACCCCCGGAGGCGATCCTGCCGCCTCCGCCGATCCTTGCAGCGCCGGCGATCAGCCGCTTGGTCTTCCCGGCTTCTTCGAGCAGGCCGAAGCCTATCTTCAAGCCCCGTCTCAGCCCGGCGAGCCTGCCGCTATTTTGATGCGGTAGCTCGTGGGGTCTCTCGACGCCGGCCGGTGCGACCTGGTGCTTCACATTCCATCGAACGGCGGCTTCCGGCGGATTTTGTTGAAGAAGTCGGCGGCGGGAGTGTGCGGCGGTAGCGATCGGTTGTTGACCCGAGCCGTGACTTGGCCCACTCGCCGGGCCGGTGGCGGTTTGCCGATCTGCCGTTGGGTTCCTCGGCGGCTATGCTCCTATTGATATGGTCGACGGTGGCGGCGGTTCGATCAGTTTGGCCAGTTTGCGCAGGTTTTGGGCGATCGCGGCGAGCAGAAACTCGTCCTTGGCGCCCGACGGCCCGCGCAATCGTAGGCGGTTGAGCCTGAGGATGCGCTTGAGATGGGCGAAGAGCATCTCGACCTTCTTCCGCTCGCGGCGTGACTGGACATATTCGGGCGTCGCCGCAAGGCGCCTGGCCGCGTCGCGCGCAGCCTCATGCACACTCCTGGGCACCTTGCGGTGCGGCTGTCCGGGACAGCATCTGTCCTTGAGGGCGCACGCCGCGCAGTCGGATTGGCCGGCTCGTAGAGCCTCATGTTCTGTTTGGTGACACCGCTCCGTCGTCGGGTATACGGCCGGCGGTATTGACGCAAGATTTTGCCGCCCGGGCAGGTATAGGTGTTGGAGACCGCGTCGAACACGAAGTCGGAGCGGCTGAAGGTCCCATCGTCCCGCTCGCTCTTGTCCCATACGGGGACATGTGGAGCGATGTTCTTCTCCTCGACCATCCAGGCGAGGATCTCCGCTGATCCGTATGCACTGTCGGCGCTGAGCCGCTGCGGTTTCAAGCCGAAGCAGGCCTCGGTACGGTCGATCATTGTCCTGGCAGGGCCGACCTCGGCTCGCCGGCTGGCGCGGGTTGCCTCGACATCGACGATGATCGCCGCTTTGAGGTCGATCAGATAGTTATCCGCATAGGCGAAGAAGGCGTGCCCTTTATGGGCGCCCGTCCACTGCGCCGCCAGGTCGGATGGCGAGATGAACTTCGGGACGACCTCGCTGGCGGCACCCCAGGCGGCGTCATCGAGCTTGTCGAGATATTCCCGAACGGAGCGGCGTGTCATCGCCAACTCAGACCAATCGACCTCATCCGTGCTGGCAAGCGAGCGCTGCTTGTTAGCGTCGGCCGCGATCAAGCTGGCGTCGACGGCGAAACCTTCACCGCCGACCAAGCCCTCAGCAATCGCGCGCTCTACCACCAACTCGAATAGGTGGCGGAAAGCCTCACTGTCGCGAAAGCGACCATGACGGGTCTTGGAGAAGGTTGAATGGTCGGGAACATGGCCTTCCAATCCCAGCCGGCAGAGATGGAGTAGGCGGGCGACCACGCCAGGGCGAGTATCCCCTGACGTCTGCCTGCAGACCACTCATGGGAGGGGATCATGGACTATTTCGCCGCCGGCCTCGACGTGTCTCTCGAAACCGTCAGCATCTGCATCGTCGACGCTGCCGGCGACATCCTTCTAGAGAAAAAGATCGAGGCGGAGCCCGCGGCGATCATTGCGGTGCTGAAGCACTTCAGCCGTCCGCGCAAGCGGATTGGACTTGAAGCGGGTCCGACCTCGTCCTGGCTATACAGCGAACTGCGCGGCGTCGGCTATCCGGCGATCTGCCGAGCACCGGCACGACCAATGCCCGGTCGAGGAAATCGTTTCGTATCTCGCAGGAGGTCTCGGCCACCGGCGCGCAGCCGTGGCAGGCAGCGCCATGGAGCCAGCGGGCCTCAAGACTCTCCCCCGGCGCATGCTGCGCACAGACAGGATCGTTCGAGCAGAGCGCACCCATTCTCAGCGCCTGCGCGAGATGATCCTCGATGTGCCGCGCCTGCTGCACGAGACCGCCGAGGGTCCCATCCGCGTCGGGGCTTCCTGTGTAAAGAAGAATGCCAAATTGCTGGGCCTCGGTGTCCGCATAGATCCGCTCGCGGATCGAGCTGGCGGGGTAGCCGCAGCGCATGGCTAGGGACTGGATCAAGAGATGCGAGAGCGTGTGCAGCAGCACGTACGGTCCGCCGGGGAATAGGCGCAGGCTCTTCCGTTCCTTCGCCCAGTGCAGGTATCCAATTGCAAGGGAATCGAGGCGCTGCTTCACGGCGGGTCGCGCAAGCCAACTCATCACTGCTGTCGCGCGAAGCTGTACGAACAACCCCTCCCCGCGGTTCTCCACCGCGGGAAACCACGCAGGGTCCAGGGCAATCTCTGCACGTTCGACATCAGTCTCGTACTCCCCCTCGATGTCCGGCGTCATGGCCTCGAAGCGACTGAAGCCAACCAGGACGAGAACCTCGCGACAGCCAGCCTAGGTGCGATAGTATCGGGCGTGGTCAGAACGTGCGCATCCTCGCGGCGTGGGAGGCACACCTAATGGAACCGCTCACCTTGAAGACCGCCAGTGCGGTGGTCAAAGCAGTCGTCGAAAACCTGAATCCGCTCATAGAGAAAGCGAACGCTCGGGCACGCGGCGATGCTCAATATTACACTTCATACATCGAAATCGCCCGCAACGCCGTGAATGGCCTATACAACGAGTATGCGGCAATCCTCAGAGAAGTCGTGCTCTCCGATCTACGCGATGTGAGCACCCGTGAGGCCCTGACGAAACGCATCTACGACTATATGCACGGAGAGACGCTTCGCCCGGCATTGAGCGGCGCGATATCACATTTACGCGAAGGTCGGCCAGAACTTGAAGAGCACGTCGAAAGCCTGTTCATTTTTGCCCGGACTGCGGAAAAACGAGCAGCCGCAATAAGTAAATTCGACGAACTGCTCGAGAAGCTTCACGGAGTTCTTTTCCAATTAGGGTCTGAACACGGTCCTAGCGCAGTAGCCCTCAATGATATCAAAAAACTCGACGGGAAGTTAAGGACGGAGCCGTTCGATACGCGTGCAGCGACCGAGCTCGCCGACGAACTCGTCATGAACCTGGACAAGAGCATGATACTGTCACTCAGAAACAACTGTGAAAGTGTGATTGAGTCCCTACGGATCGCTTTCCGCTGATCATGGGCCTATCGTCACCGTTTTGTAGTTGTCGTCGATCGGGCCTCTCTACGTGATAATCCGGTGTATCCCACGGTTATCGCGGCTCGAGTGATGTCCCATAAGTCTCCCCGGCTGCGGATTTCGGCCCGCGCTCGCTTACCCCTCGGGAGACAGGGGAGACGCGCCTTGCAACAGCCCATTACCTCAGTATTTCTAGGCGCAGCCTATGTGCAACCCGGGCCGGACGCCACCGGCCGAAACAGCTGTTGGTCCGCGAGAGAGGGCTTTGGCATCGATGCTAGCTTCATTCAGGCCTATACCAGCGACTGTGCTCGGGTCGAGGGGAGCCGCGATCCACCGTCTCTTGGATCGGCCTACGCAATGAATGTCGGCCTCAATTCGGTTACGCCGCCGAACGGCACCATCGAGGTTCGGGGGACATTCCTCGCCCGTCGGGCATCTTGTCGGTAATTACCGTCGGGAGTCCCAGTAATGACCGTGCGATGGTGGTGGGTTTTGTCGGATACAGGTACGTTGGACCGGGCGCGACTGCGGTCGATCCGCTGCCGACTGAGGCGACGGTGTGTTGGAGCGAGGTCCCCCGCTTCACGCCAGCCAGCTCGACCGCCGGTCATTTCTTTGACCGGGCCGAGTGCGTCAGCCGGGTGAAGTCTTGTGCCTTTTGCCGAATTTCGGAAGCCTGACTGATCTCTCCTGGCGGAGGACCTTCGATGAAGCACGCGCTGGCTTGGTTCGTGATTCTAGATTTGGCCGTCTGCTCCGGCGTTGTGCTCGCGCCGGCCTTGGCCCAGGAAAAGCGGGCCGCGCCGGCCTGGCCGGTGCCATTGCCACGGTATGACCACATCGTCATCGTAGTCGAAGAAAACAAGAATTACGAGGATATCGTCGGCAACACGTCCGCTCCTTACCTGAACGTGCTGGTACAGAAAGGCGCGATATTGAGCCGGATGTTCGGCGAGGAGCACAATAGCCAAGGGAATTACTTCTGGCTGTTTTCCGGCGACAATCAGGGGGTCGGTTTTGAGGACGTGGTGCCAAAGGTCAAGTTCACGACCGACAACCTCGCCGCGGCGCTGATCGCCAAAGGCCTATCGTTCAAGGGCTATTCGGAATCCTTACCGGCCATCGGCAATGAAATCGAGACGACCCCACTGGGGTGCGGGCGCTGCGTTTACGCCCGTAAGCACGTACCCTGGATCAGCTTTGCCAATGTCCCGCGCGGCACGACGCCAGACACCTCTGTCAATCTGCGGTTCGACGATTTTCCGAGTGATTATACACAGCTGCCGACCGTCGCTTTTGTGATCCCTGATCAGGAGCACGACATGCACAATGGTGGGCCGCCGGACAGCATCCGGATCGGCGACGCCTGGCTGAGGGTGAATCTCGATCGCTATTATCAATGGGCGACGGCTCACAACGGCTTGCTGATCGTGACCTTCGACGAGAGCGATAACACGACCCATTACAGGGGGCTCACCGATCCAGCCATCGTGGTCGTTGGCAACGATCCCGCGGGCAGGGTCAAGCAGAACCGGATAGCAACAATCGTCGCCGGCGCACGAGTGAAACCGGGCTTTGTCGAGAGCAAGCCTTTCACCCACATTAATCTGTTGCGTACGATCGAGGCGATATACGGATTGGCCCGGTCGGGTGCTCAGCAGCCCAATGCCGTGCGGGCAGGGATCACCGACGACGCGATCATCACGGATGTTTTCGTACCGGCAGCGCAGTGATCGGGTAGTTCCGCCGCGAATTCTGATTCTGAGCGTGACGCTGCACCCCAAAATGCTGTTCCCAGTGACGGAGCGGTCCTCCATAGACGGGAAGATGCAGGCACTCTGGCACTCTCGGCCTTGTGCGAGTTATATCGAGCAGCCCGAGGATATCCGCCCGGCGCTCGAGCGCGCGCAGAAGAAGGTCGACGAGGGCATCGAAGGCGCAGCCATTGGCTTCACGACCGATGCCGGGCTATGGTCCCTTCGATCCTACCGAGGACAAGCACGCGCCGCAACAAGGACCGTCATCGATGGCCGAGCCTCGGGCAAGGTGCTGACGGGTGGCGTCGATGCCAACGCATTGCAGCGCCCGAAACGGTTTTTCGGCGCGGCGCGCAACATCGAGGAAGGCGGCTCCTTGACGATCATCGCCACCGCGCTGATCGCGCATCGCACCCGACTCGACGTGACGCGAAGGCTGGAGGCGCCCTGCCAAGCCGAGGTGTCGGCGGCATTCATTCCACGTGGAATCGGAAAGGCGCCGTAGGAGCGAGTGTCGCGGTGGTGCGGTAGCGCCCAACGACCGGGATAAAATCGGGCACCGCGCCTGGCGTCGGCGTCTCGATGGCCCCTGCGCCGCCAGCCCGCGATCTCGTCGTTGTCCAGTCAGGGCGGATCTCGAGCTTCGTCAGCTCGGCCGTTCCTGACCCCGGCGCGTTGCCAGACGCGCCCCCCCATGGATCGGCCGAGTAGGGGCGGAGTCCGGTCCTTCACCGGGACGCGTCGCGACGGCGCGGTTGCGCCGATAGCGGTCGGTCCCGACGCCGCGCAGAAGGACCGGCTCATCGACATCCGCCAAACCGGTAATCGCGGCCGGGAGGCGGGAGAGTGCTTTGCGGGCTGGGCATCACATTTCGAGCGACGCTCTATTCAGCACCCTCCTTTCTCGGCCATGGGGCTCAGAGGGCGGTGCGCCTGATTGTTCTCTACGGAAGAATGCCTAGATGTCGCGATCGACGACCTTGATGAACGCGATGTATCAGCATGGCAGGCTTCGACGCTCATCCCCTCCTACTTACCGACACCGTGGCGGTATGGGACGTGGTGTGCCAGGGCACATGCAAGCACAAGAGCGCTGAGGAGGAATGCGTCGCGGCGACGCATCTGGTGTTTCCCTATCGTGGGGTCTACGTACATCATGTCGGCCGTACAGAGGCCGTCGCGGAGCCCAACCAAGTCGTCTTCATCAATGAAGACGAATCCTATCGAGTCAGCCATCCCGTCGAAGGCGGCGATGCAAGTTTGTCGATTGGGGTCAGCGCGGCGACGCTGTTTGAGCTGGCCCCAGCCAATTATCTCCAAGCCAAGGGTCGGGCGGCGTTCAATCGATCGCGTTTGCGTATTGATGCCCGCGTCCAGGTGCTCACGGCGCTGGTGCGTCACAGTCTGACCCGTGGTGTGATTGAGACCCTTGAAGCCGAGACCCTGACCATTGTGCTGTTGCGTCGAGCTTTGAGCGAACGCACCTCGCGAGCCGCGGCGGGAAGTGTCGGACGCCAGAAACTGGTGGACCGCGCGAAACTCGTGCTCTCGTCGGATTTAGGGCGCCGTTGGACCTTGGCGGCGATCGCCGCTGACGTCGGCGTCTCGCCAGTCTATCTCACCCAGGTGTTCCAACAGGTCGAGGGCCTCCCGCTCTATCGCTACCAGCTGCAACTGCGGCTGGCTCGAGCACTTGACCTGCTCGACGACTGTGTCGACTTGACCCGCCTGGCGCTTGATCTGGGTTTTTCCAGCCATAGCCACTTCAGCGCCGCATTCAAACGAGCCTACGGCCAGACACCGTCGGAGTTTCAGCGTTCGACTCGAGTTCGCTGAGCTTCACCCACAATTGGCGGCAAGTTGCTAAAGATCCTGACAGCGCCGCTTGCCGTTTTCGGCTTTTCTCCGCCTCGACCGCAACGGTCCTGTAGCGGAGAAGGATGAAATGAACCAGACCGGAAAAGCCACGCGTTTCGCTGATCTCCACGTAAAGGGAGCCCCCCTGTTGCTCTACAATGCGTGGGATGCGGGCAGCGCCAAATCCATTCTCGAGGCGGGCGCAAAGGCGATCGCCACAAGCAGCTGGTCTGTCGCGGAGACGCAGGGTTACAGAGACGGCGAGGCCATCCCGATCGAGCTCGCTGAGCAGATCATCGCGCGGATCACAGCGACCATTGATGTCCCTGTCACTGTGGACTTCGAAGGCGGGTAAAGCGAGGATGACGGCGAGTTGGCAGAGAACGTTTCTCGTCTTCTCGATCTAGGGGTGGTCGGCCTCAACTTTGAGGACCGGGTCGTCAAGGGCTCCGG
>WNEZ01003807.1_pt1 | contig 14104 bp, 12 predicted proteins | sample 5400521 | NCBI WGS metagenome assembly WNEZ01 (sample SAMN13153339, study PRJNA577476) | soil metagenome | isolation source: 120 cm saprolite under Douglas fir tree site 2 hole 1 replicate 1 | place: USA:California | collected 2015-04-18
TGTTCGAGAAAGATGCGGTATTGATCGACGGTAGTATTGATGCTCTTGATATACAGGTCCTCGGTTTGCGGAGTTGGGTTATTGAACGCCAACCCCTTGAAGGGACCAATTTTCGGCATGAATCGCAAGAGCGTGGACAAAATCCGCGTGCCCACACCCGGCTTCACGTAGTCCTTTCCCCACTCCTTTTCATAATTGGAGCGGGAAAGACGATAGAGGAACTTCTGCTTCGCAAAATTAGGCGTCTCGCGCATCAACTCTTTCTTGTGGATTTGCAGCGCGACCTGGGTCATTCGCGGAATCATCTCGCTCACCGCAAAACGATACGAGCCGATGGCGAGATCCTCGTGGGTGAGCACATCTTTCAACTCCACTCCGTATACGACCGGAAAGGCCCGTTCCAAGAGGTCCTTGGACACTTTAAATCCGATGAAATCGTGGTACTGCTCGGACGCATAACGATTCTTCGCGACCTGCACCGTGTCGAACCCGAACTCGGTTTTCAAATGCGCCGTCTTGTCCTCGGCATACCGGACCGAATTGCCAAACTTCGCTCGTAGCTTCGGATACTCAATCGCGACGGCCTCGTTGACGGCCGGGTGGCCGGCAATGTCCGCCGCATAGTGCGAGAGGGCGCCCAGGGCGAAGGCGTATTCGTTCGCATCCTGGCTTTCGAGCAGAAGCTCCAGTACGAAGTCTCCGCTGCGGACGTAATGCACCAGGTTGCTGAACTCCCTGCTGCCGAATGGGTAGTAGCCGAGATCCTGGATGACGGCGCCTCCATAGGCGTAGGCATGCGCTTCCTTGATCTGGTCTTCCGTCAGTCCCGGATATCGTTTGAGCAGGAGGGGCCGGATCTGATCGGTCCATGCCAGGTCTACGATTTGCTCGTGCGTCAGAACGGAGTATGCGTACAAACCGCCGCTGCACATCAGCACGACGAGAAGAAGTGCCGCCGCGCGGACGGAAAGTAGGCGCCAACCCTTAACTATGTTGCCCGGAAATGTTGTAAGGCGGCCCATGGCTCAGATGCGCCCAAGAACCAGGAGAATCACGACGACGAGAAGGATAAGTCCCACTCCTCCGGTCGGGGCATAACCCCAACTCCGGCTGTGCGACCACCGTGGCAGGGCGCCAAAAAGCGCAAGAATCAAGATCACGATCAATATAGTTCCAAGCATGTTTTGCTCCTCACTTTCCTGTCTTCACACAGGAATGTCACGATCGCGTGCAGCCTCTCCCGAGACTGCACCCGATCGACCATTACATTGAGATATTGATTGCAATACCGACGCCGGGATACCTGCGGTTGTACAGGTAGTAGCCGTTGTCGACATAGCTGACATAGACTTCGTCGTTGTCATACCAGTCGTTCCCCCAGTACTCCGGCCATGGGTCTACAGCACTGAACCAATACCCTTCGTATTGGAAGCGTGGATATCCGCCTACAACCAGGAAGGGCAGGCCGTAAATGCGGAATCCATGGTTCGACCCAAAGTATCCGCGGAAGCGGTCGTCAGGGATGCGATAGCCGTGGTAGCCACCCCGTTGTTGCCAGGTGCGGTGATCGGATTCCCAGTGTTGTGAGCCATGCTGCTGCCAGGCGGTCTGCTGGACACGATGCTGTTCTTGGGTGCGCTGTGGTTGTTGATTGCTTCGCGTCTGCTGGGCGCGCTGCGTCTGCCGGGTCTGGTCCTGCCGCTGCTGCTGTTGAGCGTGCTGTTGACGGTTGTTCTGATCCTGTTTCTGCTGCTGTTGGGCGTGCTGTTGCCGGTTATTCTGATCCTGCTTCTGCTGTTGCTGGGCGTGCGCCTGCCGGTTGCTCTGATCCTGTTTCTGCTGCTGTTGGGCGTGCTGCGGCTGCTGTTCCTTCTGATCTGACTGCCGTTGCTGCTGAGCATGCTGGTGTTGAGGTTTGGCTTGCTCGTGGTTGCTTTGTTTCTGTGCTGAGTGGTCTTGCTTTTCGCCCTGCTGTTCGTGCTGCGCATAAGCGGGAGCCGCAATTCCGAGAAGCAATGACAGAATTCCTGTGCTGGTGATTCTAATTAGTTTCATAGGTCCTACCTCCGTTAGTGCTGGGTACGTACGCTTGCTCTAGCGCAAGCTTCCGGTCGTCGCATTCACCGGGTTGCCGATGGCTTCGCCGGATACGAGAAGTTCAACTCTCCGGTTCTGCTGCCGGCCGGTGGAATTCTCGTTAGTTGCTACGGGCAAGCTGTTACCGAAACCTTTGGCTGAAACCGAATTGGTCGCTACTCCCTGATTCACCAGGTAATCGCGTACGGAACCGGCCCGATTCTCAGACAGTGTTTGATTCATTGCATCGCCGCCCACATTGTCGGTGTAGCCGCCGACTTCAATGTTGAGTCCAGGATAGGCAAGCAGAATACCGGCGACTTTCGCCAGCTTCTCCCGTGCACCCGGCTTCAACGAGTATTTTCCGGTGTCAAACAACACATCGGACATGCTGACGATGAGGCCGCGCGCACTGTCGCGAGTCTCAAGAATGGTGTTCAACTGCTCTGACAAGCGGGTGCGCATGGCTGCTTTGTCTGTTTCTGCCTGTTGCACGTCCGACTGGGCCAGCTGTGCAGCTAAACGGGATTGGTCGGCATCGGCCTGAGCCGCGCTGACCGCCGCTGCAGATGCTGCTTGATTGGCGGCCATGTCGGATTGTGCCTTGGCCGCATCCGATTCGGCCTGAGCCTTTGCCGCTTGAGCTTTCGCGGTGTCGGACTGGGCTTGCTCTTTCTGCCGAATCGCGTCATCAGCCTGCCCTTGCGATTTCGCCTGTGCATCCGCCGAATCCTGGCGTTCGTTCACCAAGCGCTCTTCGTCCATTCTCTTCACTGCGATTGCCCGTGCATCTTCGGCAGTTTGTACGGCTTCCCGGGAGACTGCGATCAGCTCTTTCCTGGGAGGGTTCTTTTGCACGGCATATTCATCGGCGTTGTTCATTAACTGAACGGCACGCTGATAGCTGTCGCTGGCATATCTCTCGGCACCCTCAGATTGAGCGATGCGGAGTGCGTTCCGCGCTTCGAAGAATTCCAACGGCAACTTGGTGTTCAGAACCACGGGGTCAAACTTGTACCCGGTGGGAATGTAGCCGCCGCGTTCGAGAAAGTCATGTTTGGTATTGAGTGCTTCGGTAGTTCCCTTAGTGTCTTTGCGAACTACATTTTCGATCACCACGACGTTGCTGGGCTGGCGCACGGCGTAATAAGGTTCCGCCGTTACGACCAGAGCGAAGGCTTGGAGATCGGTGGTCACGTCCACCTTGCTGCGGTGGTTCTCGCCCACTAGTATTTCGCCTAGGTTGATGGCCCGGCCCTCGGGCGAAATTGCCCACAAGATGTAGGTCAGGTATTCCGTGCCGAAAGTCGTGGGGTTTTGCAAATTGCCAAATTCCACCTCGATTTCGATGTAGCCCTTCTTGCTTTCCACTTTGGCTTGGCCGTTGGCCCCGGGCATCAGGTCGGTGCCCGCGAAGTCTATCTTGGTGGCTCCGCTGCGATGCTGGTAGTTGACAGCCTGCACGTTACGGCTGACTACGTTTACGCGAAAGGTGGGTGTCGAACTCATCGGTTCGATGACCCGGGGTGTTTCAGAATTAGTTTGAGCAAACGCGCTCAAACTAAGGATGATTGTGGCTGCTAACAAGAGCTTAGTGTTCAAAGTGTCTCCTTCGAGGCAGAGGTCTGCCGTGTTGCTTTGTATCGATCTTGAGTAGGCGCGTTCAGCGTTCTGGACTGGTTTCCTTGACGCCCTGCTTCATGTTCCAACGTGGATCCGGGAGAGGGACTGAAAGAGCCCGAAAGCGTTCATGATCCACAGAACCACAGCGATCACCACGACGCCGTTCAAAATTGATTTGATCGTGCCCTGCATTGGAATGAAGCGATTCACCAGCCACAGAAGAACACCCACCACGACGAGAACTTCCAGGAGTTGAATTAAAGGCATGGCTTTTCACCTTTCTTGTTTCGAGGGCTAACGCCTCTCATCCGCCCTGAGGTGTTGGCCTGAATTTGTACGTTCGAGCGCTTTTAGTGTCGAATCGTGTTCACCGCAGGTGTCGCGGCTCTCACACGGATGAAGAGTGCCAATCGGCTGGATGTGGTCGCTTAGATGTAAACGGACGGGGATCTCACCCCGCAGCAACCTAAGAATGGGAGCTACGAATCAGCTAGTCGTTGCTCCCCTCGAGATACTTCAGTACGCCTAAGAATGACAGTTCGTGCGATTCGTGTCTGAGCAACATAGCTCACCCGTGGAGATTGAGCCTGAGAGGACGCTGCCCGACCGGATCAAATCACCGGTAGTTCGCGTGTCGAATGTGGTTCTACCGCGACAACGCTCGAAGGCAGGGAATGCATCAGGGCCCAGGAATACTCGACTTCCTCTCCACACTCCAGGCAGACCCGGTACGTCCGTTTCTGGATCGTGAACACCCCACTCAGTTGGTGATGGCACCCGAAGGCAAACTGGAAAACCCAGAGCAGTGGTTTCATAAATCCTCCGCTCGCTGCCTGCGCTCACAACTTCCATTGGCATCCAGCCAGTCCAATAGCGAACGAATGCTGCCCCGAGCCAGGGCAATGGAGCAATCGGCAGCGCCATAGTAGAAGTTGACCGTGTCGCCATCGGGGTCCATCGTGTATCCGCACGGGAACACGACATCGTCGACGTCGCCGTGGCACTCGTACTCCGCCTCCGGTCCAAAGATCCATGAATCCCCTCGCCGCAGACACTTTTCCGGATTCTCGAGGTCAAACAGGGCCAAGCCCAATCGATATAGACAGCCCGAAGGCGTGTGCCGTACCCCGTGGTAGAGCACGAGCCATCCTCTGGAAGTCTCGATGGGCGGCGGCGACAAGCCAATTTTGTTTGCGTCCCACCAGGCACCGCGGCGCGCTTCCAACATCAGCCTGTGCCTGCCCCAATGACGCAGGTCCGGAGAGTAGGAAATCCATATGTGCGCTCCGAGATTCGTTGCCGGCCGATGAATCAGCGCCCAGTACCCATCGATTCTCCGGGGCAGAAGAGCGCTATCTTTGTCGTCCGGCGGCATGATCACGCCGTAGCGCTCAAAACTTCGGAAGTCTTTGGTCAGAGCCAGGGAGACTCCCGGGCCACCGCGCGAATAGGATGTGTAAGTGACTACGTACTGATCCAATTCCGGTACGAAAGTGATGCGAGGATCCTCAATGCCCCAGATCTCCTCGGGATATTCCTTCGGGCTAGGCATCAATGTCGGTTGGCTATCGATCTGCCATCCATCGACGCCGTTGCGAGAGCGCGCTGCGCATAGATGCGACAGCCCGCGCCGATCCTCCACGCGGCAAAGGAGCAGGGTCGTTCCATCCGCGAGTAACGTCGCGCCCGGATTGAACACACTATTAATGGAGTAGGGCCAGTCCTTACTCGTCAGGATCGGGTTGGAAGGATGCCGAAGGAGTAGTGAGTCGTAGCGACTGCCCGTTAGATTCGCGAGTATAGTTTCGTTGATAGTCACGAGCGGATTTCCATCTGTTCATGTCCTTGCAGGGAGCGCATCTCCAGCAGCGCCATCAGAAACGAAAGCGTGGATTCTGCACCCTGGTTTTCATTGGCGCGGTCGGGATGCAAGCCGTCCCGGCAACCGCCGGTTACGGAGTCATAAAGAGGCAGTTGCAGATCGTTGTCGCCCAGAAACCAGTTGAAGGCCGACCAGGCTTCGCGGTGCCAGCGCCGATCGCCAGTGGCGCGGTACGCTTGCAGGCACGCAGAAACCACGCCCGCGGCTTCAATCGGCTGTTGATCGAATCGGGCCTTTTCACCGCCCTTGCGATAGAAGCCTTGCGACCCGATCGGTACGAAGTGACCGTTAATCTCGCAGCGTTGCTGTGTCAACAACCAATCCAGTGCTTCGAGGCCTGCGGAAACCATGCGCTCGTCCGAGCAAGCTGGGCCCACCAGTAACATGGCCTGGGGCAAGCGCGCGTTTCCATAGGCCAGAACATCTTCAAACCACTTCCAATCCGGGCTACGGACCGCACCGTACATTTCGAGCAGGCGCTTCGCGAGTGCGCATCTTACTCTCTGGGCATCGCGGTCCCCAGGATACGCGTCGAGGTATTCCTGAATTCCGAGCATGGTATAGGCCCAGGCACGAGGGCTGCTGAATTCGATAGCTGCGGAGAGGGAAAACTCAAACAAACGCCCGGCAGCACACTTCAGTCCCTGATCTTTTGATCTTCCCAAGACAGTTCCAAGCGCCCACAATGCGCGCCCATGACAATCTTCGGAGCCATCAGCTTCGTTCCACCGGCGATCGTAGCCGAGAAAGTTTTTGAATCTGCCCTTCACGGGATTGAAGGCATGCTCCAGGAACGCCAAATACCGGAACGCCGATTCTCGGGTAGCGAAACCTCGGACCGCCGAGTCGGGTTTCGCGAGCTCTTTGCCATCCAACTGCTCCAGCAACACTGCCAGAATGAGTGCGCGAGCATTGTCGTCGGTGGTATGTCCCTCTCCGCGGTTCGGGATCGTAAAGATCGAGTGCTGCAGCATTCCAGTGTCGTCGGTGAGCGCATTGACGTGATTGAGTTTTAGGTCGGGCAGCTGATTCAGCAATTTCTGGGCCGCACGAGCCGAGAACTGAACGCGGGGAGTTTCCCTGCGGTCGCTGCGAACCCGGGCAAAACTCTCCATGTAACCCTGTGCGGCTTTTTTCCAGACCATATCGCGCGCGAACAGGTAGGCGCGTTTGCGCATGGCATGGCGCAGCGCCGGCGTATCCAGAAGTTCGATTGTCTTTTGCGTGATTGCGCCGGGATCCTGGAAGGGAACCAACGCGCCGCGACGGCCGTCTAACAATTCAAGTGCGTGCCAATAGGGAGTGGAGATGATCGCTTTACCCGCCCCCAGTGCATAGGCCAGCGTTCCGGAAACCACCTGCGCTTCATGCCGATAGGGAGTGATGTAGATATCGGCCGCTCCAATGAACTCCGCCATTTCCTCAGGGCTGACGAAACGGTCGTGGAAGATCACTTGCGATTCCACTCCCAATTCCTTCGCCAAAGCCTGCAAGCTGGCTCGATACTTGTCCCCTTCGCGACGGAGGATGTGCGGGTGGGTCGCACCTGCAACCAGGTAGACGACGTTTTTGTGTTTCGACAAGATCTGGGGCAGGGCCTGAATCACGTTTTCAATTCCTTTGTTCGGTGATAGCAGGCCGAACGTGAGCAACACCGCTTTCCCTTCCACGCCGAACCGGTCCTTATAGAAGTTGGGATCCAGGAATGGCAGGTCTGGAACGCCGTGCGGCACCATGTCGATCTTGCTGCTGGGCACCTTGAAGACTTCTTGCAAAAACTGGGACGAGAGCTGGCTCATGACAATGATGCGGTCTGAGAGCTCCGCAATCTCTTCCATGACCATCATTTGGTCAGGATTTGGCTGGCGAAGAACCGTGTGCAGAGTAGTCACCACGGGCATCTTCAGGCCCCGCAACAAATGCAGGATATAGCTCCCGGCCGGACCGCCAAAGATTCCATATTCGTGCTGCAGGCAAACCATGTCGATATTGTTGAAGTTCAGGAATTCCGCCGCGTCCTGATACGACTTCACGTCGTCCTGGGCAAGCGACCATCTCACCCGGGCGGGATAGTCATACCCTTGTTCGGTGTCGTTCACCGGCAGCGCCAACAGTCTGGCGTTACCGTACTCTGCTGAAATGGCTGCGCACAGATCGGTGGTAAATGTGGCAATGCCACACTGCCGCGGAAGGTAGTTCCCGATCACCGCGATCCGGCTGGGCAGGGATGGCTTGGAGTGCGATCGTGGGCGAGCCACTGACACCGCATCCAGCACCGGAGTTCGCGGGCCAACAATTTCCAGGACCCCGCTGGGAAACACTGTGCTTGGTAGAGACATTTGTCCTTAAGTTGGTGAGAACAGGTACTGTAACGAGGTCACTTCTTCAGATGAACCCTCAGTTAATATCGGCGCCGCTTTGAAAAAACTTGTCTGTGTCAGTATTTAACGAAAGTGACTTGCGGGCTGGTCAAAATTGACCAACATGCGCGGACGGACAGTCCTAGTTCGGAGGCGAGGTAGAAGGGTCGGTCAGGGCGATTAACTTTCCCGGCGGAAAGTCGAGCTGACTGAGCGGGATATCGGGCGCGGGATTGATAATCGTCAACACCTGCCCGCTGAGAATTCCTCGGACGACCAAACGGTCGCCCTCGACGGCAACCACCCTATATTGCTCCGCGAAGATTGACGTCTCAGGCTCTTTCACCTCTGGTTAGATGCGCAATTCAATCGCGGTGATTCTCACTCTCGGTGCATATACTAATGGACGGAGTGAATGGTCAGAATTGACCATACATCCGCGGTTGTTTCCAAGAATGGTTCCCCTGGCTCGGCGAATGTGTTCAGCCAAACGGTTCGCACTTCATCAGGCGTGTTGGCAACGCTCAGTGCGATTCGTGCTCGCATCCCGGGAAAGTTCTGAAGGCCCGATTTTCGGTCCAGCCCAGTTCGCGCATGCCTTCCTCGGAGGAGTAATAAGCTACGGTGATCCAGTCCTTCAAATGGCTGACGTGATCCCGGGTCGCTTCTTCCTTGGAGAAGCTCGTGAGTAGCGATTCTCTATCGCTCACTGTCAGTTGATGGAAACCGCGTCCGAATCGTTTCTGCGCCTCATTTTCGACGGCCGCAAGCGAGGCGACAAATTTTTTCTGGTTCTCGGTTGTGTCGACGCTTAACAGCAGGTCGATGAACCGGTTTACCTGTGCCTGGGCCGATCCCGGAACAATGCTCTCTGAAAGTGCCACGAGCGTCTCGTTCTGCTGCTGATTCAGAAACAGGGGTTTCCAGGATGCAGCTGTCTGCGCTGCTGCTGCACGGTCGAGCGCCGCGCCGTTCTTTAAATGCCGATGAATGGGATGCGAAGATGCAATCAGCGGCCACGCTGCTCCGGCAGCCATTCCGGCGAGCAACTTCTCCACCATTTGGCGCCGAGTCAGCCTTTGGCCAATCGTTTCGTCTGCATTGCGCACGACAAACCCCACTATGGATCGGACCGAACGGCGATGTTATCACTCGCGCCGACCGTCCACAATCGCGTTCCTGCCTACGGATCATTCTCTTTCTTTGACCAGCTTGCTCCCGCTTGTTAGGATTCGCTTTCATCATCCGACGACCCGATGCCTTCGAAAAGCAATCCGACCTTCGACGTTCTCGTGGTGGGTTCCGGCGCGTCCGGCGGCTGGGCCTGCAAGCGCCTGGCGGAGGCGGGCCTGAAAGTCGCGCTGCTGGAGGCTGGACGCCCCCAAGCCGATGCCAATTTCTCCGAACACAAACCTGCATTCAAATTGAAATACCGCAATCTCGCGCCGGAAATCGTGCGGAAGACGCGTCCCATTCAATCGAAGTTCGACGTCTGCAGCGAGTACAACTACGACTGGTTCGTCAATGATCTCGAGGAACCTTACACAACGCCCAAAGATAAGCCTTTCGATTGGATGGGCCGCCTGCGGATGACCGGCGGCCGCACGAACGTCTGGGGGCGCGTGAGTTTGCGTTTCTGCGACGCGGATTTCAAATCCGCCTCGCAGGACGGTTACGGCGAAGATTGGCCGCTCGGCTACAGCGATCTCGCTCCCTATTACGATCTGGTGGAGAAATACGTTGGCGTCACCGGCATGGCGGAAGGGCTGGAACACCTTCCCGACGGCCAATTCCAGCCGCCCATGCCGCTCACGTGCCAGGAATCTCTTTTTCGCGATCGCGTCAAGGAGAAGCTCGGCCGCACCGCCACGCTGGCGCGTTCCGCCAACCTGACGCGTCCGCTCAATGGCCGCGGGCCCTGCCATTACTGCGGACCCTGCGAACGCGGCTGTGTCACGCATTCCTATTTCAATTCGGCATTCACGACGGTAGCGGACGCCATTGCTACCGGCAACTGCACGCTCATTTCAAATGCCATGGTCCACAAAGTCCTGATGGACCCCGATCGAAACCGCGCGCGGGGCGTCCTCTACATCGACCGAAACACGCGCCAGCCGCACGAAGTTCTTGCTCGGGTGGTGATCCTCTGCGCGCAGGCGCAGGAGTCCGTGCGAATTCTTTTCAACTCGGCCACCACGCAGTATCCCAACGGGCTGGGCAATTCCAGCGGCGTTCTCGGCCACTATCTAACCGCACACGTGAGAAGCGGAGGCGGCAACGGCGACTTCCCTGCTCTCGGCGAGAAGCCATCGCGTGGGGGTCCGGTAAAGCCTGTCGGAATTTATGTCGCTCGCTTCCGCAACCTGAAGGGTCAGCCGCCTCACAAGAAATTCATCCGCGGATACGGTTACGAGGGCGGATCAAGCCTCGACTTCAACTGGGAGGCCGACGGGTTCGGGGCATCCTACAAGAAAGCGATTCTCGAGCCCCGCGTCTCGTTCGACCTTACCGGCTTCGGCGAAGTCCTGCCGCGCTGGGACAACTTTGTCGAGATCGATCCGAATGTTAAAGATGTTTACGGCATTCCAGTGTTGAAGATCCACATGTCGGATGGCGAGAACGAACGGGCCATGATCCAGGACATGGGCGATTCCGCGGGAGAAATGCTCGAAGCCGCCGGGGCAAAGAATATCAGGAGCTATGCCCATCCGTCAGCTCCACGATGGGCGCTGCATGAAGCGGGAATAGCGCGCATGGGGAGTGATCCGAAGAAATCAGTGCTCAGTCAATTTCAGCAAACCCACGACATCAAGAATCTCTACGTAATGGACGCTTCCGGCTTCACGTCCAATCCCTGCCAGAATCCAACACTCACCATCATGGCGTTGTGTGTGCGATCGTGCGATTTTCTTATGCAGGAACTGAAGCAGGGCGCCTAATCCTTCGTTCTGCGTTCGTGGAGACGACGCGGCGTGCCGCGTCTCTACCATCGTGCTCTTCCGCGCGCAGGGCCTTTAATTCGCTTCGCGCAAGTAATCACTTATGACGCGGGCGTAGTCCGCAACGGCGATCTCCGGATCGGTCAGGTCCGGATGCCAAACTTTTTCCCATTCAAAACAGTAGAAGCCTTTGTAGCCCAACTTCTGCAATGCGGCGAGCTGCCGTTTGATCGGGATATCTCCACGCCCAGTGAGCACGTACTTGCGCCCGCTGCCCTCGGGGACAGAGTCTTTGAGGTGCGTATGCCGGATCCATTTTCCCAATTGGCTGACCGTAAACTCCGGATCTTCCTTGCCATCGGCGAAGGTGTGATGCGCGTCCCAAAGAAGAGCCACATGATCCGAGGCGGCGCGAGTGAGAACCTCGCGCAGGACAGGGGATGTCACAAATCTGTCATGCGACTCGATGATCACTGTCACATTGTGCCCGGCAGCATAATCGCCGAGTTCTTTCAGCCCGGAGGCAACTTTTTCTTTCAACTCTTCGCCAGGAGCAATCGACTTGTCTCCGCTCGAGTCGGTGCCGAATACGCGCAGGTAGGGCGCATCCAGAGCAGCCGCGAGGTCGATGAAACGTTTCGCGTCAGATATTTGCGTGGCACGCTTGGGCCAAGCGGGCTCATCCATGTGGGCGGAGCTGCTCACGCAGGCAATGCGGAGGTCGTGCGCCGCAATCTCTCGCTTGGTCTGAGCGATGCGTGACGGAGTAAAGACGGCGTGGGAAGGCAGGTCCAGGTTGCCTTCGAGACCGCGCAGTTCGATGGCGGCGAAGTTGTGTGACGCGGCGTAATCAAGAACCTTGCTCCACGCCCAACCGGGACAAGCCAGCGTAGAGAAAGCAATGGGCAGGCGTTCCGCCGCGCCGCTGGCAGGAAGAGCAGTGGCAGCGACAGCGAGCGAGAGACCCTTACCAAACTCCCGGCGAGTGATTTGCATGAGCAGCATTGTCCACTACTCTGTTGGAAAGCTCCTACAAGAATTTTGGTCTACAATCCGGCTGTGCGCCTCGTTTTTTTCCTTTTAGCCCTGTGCCCCAATGCCCTCGGCCAGTGGTGGTCGGTGCAGACCAGCGGGCTCCCCAGCAACCTGCGTGGAATCAGCGTCACGAATGGCCGTGTCAACGGAAAACAAAGCTTAATTGTCTGGGCGTCGGGTTCGCACGGAGTGATTCTGCGCTCCACCGATGAGAGGAGCCCGTGGAACCTGCTAGGTGGACCCGGCGGCGGGGATCTTGATTTTCGGGACATTGAAGCTTTCGGCGAAGATACGGCGTACGTGATGTCGAGCGGTGAAGGCGACAAGTCGCGGATATACAAAACGACCGACGGCAGTAAAACCTGGAAATTGCAGTATTCCGACCAGCGCCGGGGATTCTTTCTGGATTCGCTGGCTTGCGATTCGAAAATTCATTGCGTTGCACTGAGTGATCCCGTGGATGGCAAGTTCCTGGTGCTCAGCACTAACGATGGCGAGCGCTGGAAAGAATTGCCACGGGACAAAATGCCCGACGTCCTCAGCGGCGAGGGCGCATTCGCCGCGAGCGGGACGGCGATTGCGCTTTGCGGTCATGACCACATTTATTTCGGCACAGGTGGCGGACGAGTCGCGCGAGTGTTTCACTCCAAAGATAGCGGCCGCTCTTGGACGGCCGTTGAAACTCCAATCGCCGGCGGCAACGCCTCAAGCGGCATTTTCAGTGTCGCGTGCGGAGCGGATTTGTTGGTGGCAGTTGGAGGCGACTATAAGGAACCGGGGAGTGCACAAGGAACCGCCGCGTATTCCTATGATGCCGGCGCTACCTGGCATCTCGCGGCGCGGCTGCCGGGAGGCTATCGTTCGGCAGTCGCCCATTTCTCGCAGGGTGATTTCGTCGCGGTCGGCACGAACGGCACGGACATCGCCAACTCCGAGGGCCGGAAGGGCATGCGCTGGGAACACACCGATTCTCTGAACCTGAACGCTGCGAGCTTCTACGGCCAGGAGGGCTGGGCGGTCGGCCCGAAGGGGACTATCGCGCGTTTCAAAAGTCACTTCATCTTCCGGACAAAACCGGCAAAGTCGGCCCCGGCAAGATCGCTTCCCGTCCGGTGAAGCCTAGTTCATCTCGGGCACAACCAGGGCATCGACTGGAACGATAAATGTCTGCTCCATGGCGAACTGGCCCGAGAGCGCCGCGTGAGGAACGCAGTCAGTGAACACGAGCCACGTCGACATCGCCGGGAACTCCAACTGTTCTTTCCCCTGCTTGGCGTTTTGAAACGCCGTGTTTTCTTTCAGCCAGTCATGGAAGTGCAGCATGAATTTGTCATAGGGCGCGCGATCCGCCACCGGCAGGCCCAAAGTGCCGAGGCCGCGTTTCCATCCGCGCAGTGCGCCCGACGCCTGAGCAAACTTTCTCAGGCCTGCCGACTCGGCAAATCGTGCCGCCAGTTGAGGAAAACGATCTCCCACAACCCACACGCGATCTCTTGCGGGATTGACGTTGGTGAATATTCGCAGGATGCGTCCCCCGCGTGTAGGACGGCTGGGGAATGCGTCCACGTGCAGCAGGTCGTTTCGCTTGTGCAGCGGGAGATCACGGCCCTCTTCTTCGAGCGGACGAAAGCTCGCGTAATCAGTCTGGAATTTTCCCGCGTAGGGCACGAGAAACAACGAAACGAAACTTCGCACCGCCGCCGCGTAGCGTTGCATGATGTCGTGCACGCGCGGCTCGTTGGCAGCGTCCGCAAAGCCGCGCAGCAAGTCCTGTTCCGGACGGTACGAGATGTTTTTGTGCAGGCGCGAATCGGCGGGCTTCAGCGAAACAAGAAAATCGATGTCCTCCTGTGGCAGCGCGAAGGGCGGCGCTGGGAAAAACAGGATCTGGCCCTTCTCCAGTTCCGAGCAATAATGACGCGCCCGCCACAGAAAATCGCCCGCGGCCCAGCCGTCTGATCCGTAGTCGTCAACTTTGAGCCAGGCCATTGCACCTCGATAGAACTTTATTGCACTTCCACAGAAACTAACTCCCCTCCGCTGTTGCCCACCGCCCGGTAGTTCACGGACACGATTCGGTTCTTCCATTCGCAGGAAAACTGCTCTTCACCAATCACTAGCATCGATTTGTAATCGGACGTATGCAGCTTATAGGTTTTCATCCCCACCAACAACGTGACGATCGCCTC
>WNEZ01028794.1_pt1 | contig 14098 bp, 10 predicted proteins | sample 5400521 | NCBI WGS metagenome assembly WNEZ01 (sample SAMN13153339, study PRJNA577476) | soil metagenome | isolation source: 120 cm saprolite under Douglas fir tree site 2 hole 1 replicate 1 | place: USA:California | collected 2015-04-18
CCGCTCCCGCCAGGAGGAGTCCTTCGGCGCCAAGGTCATCGCCGCGCTGCGCAATGAGTTCGGGGGGCACGCGGTGCAAACCAAATGACGCCACGCCTGGCGGTTGCCGCCAAGGCCTCCGAGGCAGCGCGCGCACCGGCGAGTATCTGTTAGCACCCAACCCATCCAGATCGCGAGGGCAGCGTCGCTCACCTCATCGGATCGTCTGACCGGTCGCGAAGTCGAACAGCGTAGCGCGCCGGAGCCGGTAGTGCGCCTGCCAGTAGCCGCGCAGCCCCTGCACGAAATTCGTGAGCGCTTGGTCCTTTTCGGTCTGTGCGATGTACAGATTGTCCATCGCGATCCGCCCGATCAGGTATCGGTTGTACGCCACCGCGAAGCGCTTTTGCCCCACCGTGTCGGCCTTCGCCAGCACGGCCACGTTGCGACGTGCCAGCGCGAGATCGAGGACGGCAAAGTGCGCTTCGTGCGCCGCTCGCTCGATCGCGGAGCGTGACGTGCTCGCCACGCGCGCGCGATCGGCTTCGGCAGCTTGCACGTCGCTCGCGCGTGCGCCCCACTGCACCAGCGGCACCTGCACCGACAGGGTGAACTGGCGGGCTTCGAGCAGGTTCTGATACACGAACCGCGCCGCCGGCGCCGTCGCGTTGAGGCCATAGGTGGCTTGCACCGTAGCGCCCAAACCGCCCGTCAGCTTGGCCTCGGTCACCCGCCGCCGCGCTTGCACTTCTTGCAGTTCCAGGTCGCTCACCAATGCCCGGTTCCGCAGGGCCTCAGCCTCGGCGCGGGCAGTATCGGCTTCGAACTCCGGCACGCTCGCCGTCACGGCGATCGCGAGAGGCGCGCCGGACGGGAGGTTGCGAGCGGCGTACATGTCGAAGAAGAAGTCGGTCGTCGCGAGGGCGATCTCTTCCAACGCCTCGCGGTACAGCCGCTCGGCGAGCTCAGCGCGCACGGTCTGCTCGCGGCGATCCCACGCCGCGACGTTGGGCCGCAAGATGTTCTGCTGCAATCCGATGGAGATCGGTGTGGAGAACCATGTGTCGATCGACTGTGCGCCGCTCACGGTCAGACGTGACAGGGACGATGTGACGAAGAGGTCACCGCCCGTCACGGGAAGCTTTTGGGACAACAGCAGGCTCAGTGCCGTGTTGGTCTGGTCTTGGGAGCGAAACGCGGTGCTGCCGTCGGGCTGCAGCACGGGGATGACTGATCGGTTGTAGTTCGGAAGTGTGCCGCTGAGGGAGAGCTGCGGGAGCAGCCGGGCCGTGAACGCGTCGCTCCGGTAGCGAGCTGCGTCGCGCACGGCTCGGGCAGCCTGTGCCTGGAACCCTCGCTCGTGAGCCAGGGCGATTGCCTGTTGCAACGTGATCGGTTCCTGGGAGCCGAGCGGCAGGGCCACGGCGAGCGTGAGGCACGCCGCCACGGCAGGAGCGGAGGTCAATGCGAGCATGGGAGTCACTCGTAGCGAAGGCAGACTACCGGATCCTGACGCGCGGCGCGATGCGCCGGCATGATCCCGAATGCGAGGCCGACGGTGAACGACACGCCGAAGGCGACCACCACGGAGGGGTACGACACGATCGTCTGGATGCTCGCGAACCGCTGGATTGCGGCACTGAGCCCGGTGCCAACTAGGATGCCGGCCGCGCCCCCCGCGATGCTGATGAGCACTGCCTCGCTCAGGAACTGCACCAGAATGTCGCGCCGCGTCGCCCCGACCGCCCGGCGGACGCCGATCTCTCGGATGCGCTCCAGCACCGAGGCGAGCATGATGTTCATGATCCCGATGCCACCGACCAGCAACGAAATTGACGCAATCGCGCCGAGCACGACGTTGAAGATCGCCTTGGTGCGCTGCTCCTGTCTCAGCAGCAACTCTGGCACCGTGATCTCGAAATCCACCACCGAATTGTGGCGGCGCGCGAGCATGCGCTGCAGCACGCTCGCCACAGACGGTACGAGCTTCGAGTCCGTCACTCGTACGATGATGCGGTTGAGCTGGTTGCGATTTATGCGCTCCTGTCGGTCCTCTTCGCTCTCAGGGACGCTGTCGGAGGTGACGACGGTGACGCTGCGGGCCGCGCGCTCGATGTCGCGCTGCGTGAGCTGAGCACGATTCCGGACACGCAGCAGCATTGTGCGTGCGGGGATGTACACGTCCATGTTGACGTCGCGGATCCCGAGCTTCTGCGTCGTCTGCGGGCTCACCGGCCGATCCGCCAGCACACCGATCACGGTGAGCCAGTTGTTGCCGACCTTGATCGGCTTGCCGATTGGGTCTTCTGTGGTGAAGAAGCGCGTGCGCACGCCGAGCCCGATGATCGCGACCGGCAGGCCACGTTCGACCTGCAGCGGTGTGAACTGGCCCCCGCCGGATAGCGCGAGGTTCGTCAGCCGGAAGTACGTGGTATCCACGCCGACAACCTTGCCGGAGCGGCGGCGCCCCTCGCGCGTGATCGTGGTGTTCACTACGATCTCCGCGCAGGCGACCTCGACGGCCGGGATCACCCGCGATATGGCCCGCGCGTCGGCGTAGGTGAGCCCGGGTGAGAACTTCTTCACCTCTTTCTCTGGCCGGTCGTCGGCCGGTCCCTCTCTCTGCTCGACCAGCGGTGTGATCAGCAAGTTGTTGGAACCGAGGAGACGCAGCTGCTCAAGGATTTCCCGCTCGGCGCCCTTGCCGATGGCGAGCATGGCGATGACTGAGGCGACGCCGAACAGGATGCCCAGCGATGTGAGGAAGGCGCGCAGCTTGTTGTGCTGCACGGCCTCGATAGCCGTGCTAATGACGAAGCCTGCCCGGGGGCCAATCTCGGCACGGAGCCGCGCCAGAGTCGCCCGATCGAGGCGCACGCGTCAATCCTTGTGTGATCCCTGCTTTCCAGTGTCGGCGCGCGCGGTCGCCCCGCTCGCGCCAGCGGCCGGCAACCGCACGAGCGCGAGCCGCTCGTGGTTCACCGGCAGCGACAACAGCACGCGATCGCCCGCCCCGAGGCCGCGCGCGATGGTCACCTCATCGTCGTTCATCGCTCCCGTCGCGACTTCCTGCTTCACGACGCGTCCCCCTGCCTGCCTGTACACGAACGGCACGCCGTCCTCGCTGCCCAGGACCTCGATCGGCACAAAGAGCGCGTCCGCGACCTTGAGCGTCTCGATCGCGTTGCCGGTAGTCATGCCGGGACGCAGCGTCGAGTCCGATTGCTCGACTCGCACCTTCACCTCGAAGACCTTCGCGTCGGCGTTGGGGCGTTGCTCACCCACGTTCGCGACGCTCGACACGGTTCCGCTGAGCCGCTTGGAGGGATCGGCGTCCAGCGTGATGGCTACCGGCTGTCCGACGGCGATCTTGCGGACGTCGATCTCATTGACGTACGTGACGGACTCCATCTGGGTGAGGTCGGGAAGCGTCGCGACGGCAGGGTCCCAGGCCGACACCTGGGAACCCGCCGTCCGCTTCTTGCCGTTCCATTCCTTCGCATAGATCACCATTCCGGGCGCGGGCGCCTTGATCGTGAACCCCGCGATCACATCCTGCACGATCTTGAGCAGGCCCTTCTGCCGCGCGACGTCGGCCCCGACCTCGCGCATCTTGGCCCGTGCCTGCTCGGTCTTCGTCTCATAGTCCGTTTTGGCCTGGGCCAGCGCACGCTCTGCCTTCTCGTAGTCGATCGCCGCTTGGCGCTGGACGGTCGGCGCCTCGTAGACCGCCTGCTCCTTGGCGAGGCGTTTCTCCTCGAGCCCGAGGTCCATGGTCCGAATGTTCTCGCGTGCTGTGGAGAGGTTGAGCGTCGAATCGAGCATCGCCTGCTCGTACTGCGCTTCCGCCTTCTGCAGCGCGAGGGTCACTTCCTGCAGCTTCGACGCGAGGGCCGACCGGTCGAGCTCGGCGACGACCTCGCCCTGCTTTACCACGGTGCCTTCGGGGACGATCGAGGAGATCTTCATCTGATATGCGCCGGCCTGCTGGGCGCCGGGCGGTGCCGTCATCTGGACGAATTGGCGTGCCCGCAGCTCGCCCGCCGTCGTAACGGTCACCGTAAACGCACTGCGCTTGACGGACGCTACCACCGAGGGATCTGCGCCTCGTCGGTCTCCAGCCAGCACCCAAGCGCCGGGGAGTCCGAGCAGAACCACCGCGGCGGCGACCCGGTCCCGACGCCTATGGAGGAAGCGCATAGGAACTCCTTTCGAGGAGGGACTCGGTGCTGAGCCGAGCCTTCCTTAGACACCCCCGTAGACACCCCCGTGTGGGTTTGGTTGCGCGGCCGCGTCGCCGTTGCGCCCGGCGCGGCAGTCCCTCCTGCGCCACCGTCCCGGGATGGCGAACGACCCTCACACTGCTCAAGTGAGCGCCTGGAACTCGCTCTCGCAACCACGCCAGCCCCCGCTTCCACCGCCCCCTGCTTGATGAAGTCGCCATCGAGTAACCATGCGGCGGCGAATCCCGCCTGGCGCATTGAGTTAGGCCATCGATCAGACGGTTGTGGTCCCCGGGTCGCTGCTTGACACCTGTTACCGTCCTGTCTAGAGTGCGTATCAGAACCCAGCAAGGGTGGAGCTCAGAATGCTTCGCATGGTGTCAAACTCGAATTGCCACGGGGTGAGTCCCTGAGCGAGCAGCCCGCTGGGTGGCGCACGTCGGTGCGCCCACGCCCCCGCCGGAGCCGCTCCGGCGGGGGCGCTGATTTTCATATAGCTACAGCGACGAGGACCGAACAATGAAGCGATTTCTGCTGGCCAGCGACTTCGACCAAACCCTGAGCTTCAACGACTCGGGGATCGTGCTGAGCGAGCTGCTGGGTATCGACGGCTTCCGTGACAAGAGCGCGGGGCTGTCGCGCATCCACCTGGTGCAGCAAGGGGCGGAGCTGGCCTACCTGCTGCTCCACGACCCGGAATACCGGCAAGTAAGACGGGAGCACCTGGTCGAGGTGGGCAAACGGATACGCCTGAAGAAAAACCTCGGCCTGCTAGCCCAGCTGCTGGGCGAGCTGGACGGGTACGACTTCGTGTTCTACGTGATCTCCGCAGCTCCCCAGGAGGTCATCCAGTCGGCGCTGGAGGGCATCGTCCCCGCCGATCACATCTACGGCACACGGTTCCGCTACGATCGCGCGTCCGGGGAGATCCAGGCTATCGAACGGGTCACGGCCGGCTACGGCAAGGTGGCCCTGCTCGAGGAGCTGCGAGCGCAGCTGCCGGTGAGTCATGACCGGGTGATCTACGTGGGCGACGGCGGCTCGGACATTCACGTGATGCTGCACGTCAATCGTCTGAACGGACTCACGATCGCCGTGTCCGAGAACAAATATCTCGCCCAGATCGCCAAGCGCACCGTCCTTTCAGACGACGCGGTCAGCGTGCTGGTGCCGATCCTCGAGGACATCGTCGGCATGAACGCGACAGAGATTCACACCCTGTTCGAATCCCATGGGCTCGTGCTCCAGGAGTGGGACAAAGTGCAGACCGATCTCCTGACGATCCGTGAGACGGACGCGGCGCCACCGCTCGTGGCCTGAGGGGGGACTGAGCCATGACGTTCGACTGGATCGGGTGGGTCGCGACAGCCCTGTTTGTGAGCTCCTACTTCTGCAAGGAGCCCGCGACGTTGCGGCGCGTGCAGGGCATCGCCGCCCTGGCGTGGGCAGCGTATGGCGTGGTAATGTGATCGTTGCCGGCGTGGCCGCGTGGACGTCGTTCAGGCGGCCGGCGGCTGCGTAGGGCGAACTCGCTCGTGGAAGATCAGAGCTAACGGGCGACTCCTACGCCACACAAGCACCCCACGCCCGTCGCCCTAGAACGCCACCGCCAGCCCCAGGCGCGCCAGCGCCTCCTGGATCGGGGCGTCGGCCTCCCCCGTGGGGGCGGGGAAAGTCGTCTTGCGATTGATGCGCTGGAACGCGTAGGCCGCGGTGCCGTGGACATGGCCCGCGAGCCGCACGTCGAGGCCGAGTCCCAGATCGAGCGCGACGGGCGCCCGACCACCCCCCGAGAATGACGGAGCGGCAAGGTAGTTGACCCGGAACACGAGCGTCGCGCCCGGCCCGATCCCGTAGAACGCCCGCGCCCCCGCCCGCACCGCCCCCACCGACTGCGCGCTGAATGCGTCCGCCGTGCGACGCGTGACCCCCACCTCGAGGCTCACGTAGGAAGCCACGTCGTACCCCAGCCAGGCATCTACTTGCGTCGCCGTGAAACCGAGGCTGGCGGTGCTGCCGCTCGCCGGGTGGAACTGGAGCTGCACGACGGACGCCTCGGCCGAGAACCGGTGGACGCGAGCCCAGATCGCGCCACCACCACCGGTACCGAGATAGTGGAGCCCCGCAGTGACCTCGCGGTAGTCGCCCAGCACGAATTGGGGGCCGACGGTGAGCTCTTGAGCGAGCGCGCCGCGGACGGCCACCCCGAGCAGGGCGACCCCCAAGACCATCCGCCTCACCGGGGCCCCGCTGGCTTCGGCAGCAGCACCACGGTGAGCTGCACCTGCCGGCGGCGGGCCAGGTTGTCCTTCGCGATCTCCTCGTTACGTCGGGTGAGCTGTTCGCGCAGCAGTCGGTTGTACAGGATGTTGGCCTCGGCAGGTTGCGCCGCGGGTTTGCGCAACATCATCACGATCCCCGTCACGAGCGCCGCTCCCCCCACGATGCCGAGCTCTCGCCCCGTAGTCGAGCCGAGGTTCGAGCCTTCGAGCCCGACGGTCCCCACCAGTGCCCCGCCGGTATAAAGGAAGGCGAGCCCCACCGGACGCCAGCTCTGCGGCGGAACCTCGGTCTCCGGGAGGTACTGGTAGCCGGGAAGGCTGGTGAGATGCGGCAGCGTGTCCACGCTGCCATAGCTCACGCGAATCGGGCGCGAGGCGGAAAACGTGTTCTGCCCCAGTCGCGCATCGACGACGAGCGTGTAGGTGCCGGCGGGCACGGGATCGCCGCTCGGGAGTCGGAGCGGCCAGCGCAGGTTGACTTGGCCATGCCAGGCACCCGAATCGATCAGGAAGTTGCCCGCGCTGCCGATCGCCCGCGTGATTACCCGGGCCGGCTGCGTCACGGTGAAGCGGATCGGGACTGCGCCCTGCCCCCCGACGAAGCTGGTACTATCGAGCCGCAGCTGGCGCACGATCAGCACCTGACCGAGCGCGACCTCAAAGGCGCTGTACGCCTTGGGCGAGGTCCGATCGGGATCGAGTTGTCGTTCCGGGTCGATCACTACGACCTGCTTGAAGGCATCGACGGCCTTGAGGATCGAATCCATCGCCGCGTACGTGAACCCCATCAATTCGTAGGCCCGGGCGCGCTCGGGCCCGGAGAGCCGCTCGCGCAGCGCGGCCTGGGCGAACGCCACGACCTGGCGATACTCGAGGTTGTCGTACGCCTGCTGCGCGCGGCGCAGCGAGGCGTTCTGCGCCTCCTGGGCGCCGAGGGTGACCGGTAGGGTGAGGCCCGCGAGCAGCATCAAGGCGGGGACGCGCCGGGTCATGCGGCTCACTCCGGAAAAAGGGTGACCTTCTTGCGAACCGTGTTGTTGGCGTCCACTGCCACGCTCACGTTCACGGTCTTAAAGCCGGGGCGCTCGATGCGGACTGCGTGGGAGCCCGGTTTCACTTCGTACTCGATGACCGGCGTCTGGCCGACATCCACGTTGTCGATGTACACCTCGCCGAAGGGATCGGCGTCGATGGTCAGGTGGCCTAGGGGTGCCGGCGCGGGCAGCGGCGCCGTTGCCTGTGGTTTCGCCCGCCCGCCGCGGCGGGCCGGGGCGGGCGCGGACGTCGCGCTCGGCTGAGCCGGCACGCGGACCGTGTCACGGATCCGCACCGTGTCCACCACCGGGACGGGAGGCGGGGACGCAGGTCTGGACTCCGGCGCGCTCCGACTGCTGAGCACCAGATAGCCCCCGACGCCCGCCGCCCCGGCGACCGCGAGCCCGATCACGGTGCGGGCCCGCGACTTCCGCGGTCGGGCCGGGGGAGCCGGGGGACCCTTCGCCCGTCGCGCTGCGGGGAGCGGCGTGGTTGGCGCGCCCGTGATCTCGGTCGGCGCGTCGGCGGTCGTGCGAGCCCGCGGCCGGGCGGCGGCGCGGCCGCGCGTGGGCGAGGCAACCGGCTGCTCGGGCCAGACCGCCGTGGCGAACTCCTCCATCGTGGGGTAGCGCGCGTCCGGATCCTTGGACAGAGCCCGAGAGATCGCGCCCGTGAGCGTCCCAGGAATGCCGGGGCGCTTGGTGCTCGCGAGCGGCGGCTCCTCGTAGATGTGCTTGTAAATGATGGTGTGCACCGAGTCGCCGCTGAACGGCAGCTCGGCGGTGATCATGCGATAGCCGACCACGCCGAGCGAGTACTGATCGGCGCGGCCGTCCACGGGTGCGCCCTTGCCCTGCTCCGGCGCCATGTAGTGCGGCGTGCCGATGATCATGCCGGTGGCCGTGAACCCCGTGGCCGCCTGCAGTGCCTTCGAGATGCCGAAGTCGGTGAGCATCACGCGGCCGTCGTGGTCGAACATGATGTTCGCGGGCTTCACGTCGCGATGGACGACCCCGCGCTGGTGCGCGTGGCCCAGGGCGCACGCGGCTTCCCACAGAATGCGTTGGATCTCGGGCACGGGGAGCGGCTCGCGCTTCTCGAGCAGGTCCTCGAGCGAGGTCCCCACGATGTACTTCATGACGAAGTAGTGGAGTCCGCCCTCGCTCTCGACCCGGTAGATCGGGATGATGTTCGGGTGGTCCAGTTTGGCGGCGGTTTTCGCCTCCTGCTGGAAGCGGCGCACCACCTGTTCGTCCTGCGCGACGTCGGGGGGGAGGACCTTGATCGCCACCTCGCGATCGAGCGCCAGATCGTGCGCCAGGAACACGGCGCCCATCCCGCCCTTGCCGAGCAGTCGGTCCATGCGGTACTTGCCCTCGATCGCCCGCTGCAGGCGCTCGCGCACGACGTCGATGCTGCTCGTGCTCGTGGCGTCGCCTGCGGAAACGTCGGCGCCGCACGACAGACAGAAGCGACTGTTCTCGGGGATGGGCGTGTGGCAGCGGTAGCACTCGATTACCGTCGCCATGGCGCACGCCTCGCGGAAGACGGTCGGGCGCTCCGCGGCCTCGAGACGGCGCCCAGCGGCGGGCGCATCGCTGCCGTCGGGAGGCCCGGCGGCGTGAGCGGCGCGGCGGGCGCCGTGGTGGCGGGATCGCAGTGGGGGACCGTGCCCATGACGATGCACAGGGCGTAGCGCGTGGGAACCCCGGCGAAGTCCACGACCACGAGATAGTAGTCCCCCGTCGCGAGCCCGAGGGTGAGGCTATCCCGGGCCCCGGGAACCGTTGCAGCGGCCTTGCCCAGCATGCCGAGCGTGTCCGTCGTCAGCACGTACAGGTCGATGGCGGACGAATCCAAGCCGGCGGTGAACGGGATCGGACGCGCCTGGATCTGGACCGACTGCAACAGGCCGTTCGTGACGTGAAAGCGGTACCAATCGACGGCCTGCGGGTTGTCGAGCGTCAACGTGCTGTCCCGAAAGCCGAGCCCGGACGCGACGCTGATGTTGAGTGCCGGAACGGCGAAGTTCAGGTCGGCCATGGTGCAGGTGTTGTTCCCGGTGAACCGATCAGGCACCATCTTCGGGTCGTGCACATAGCCATTCAAAATGGCGAGCCCGTAACTGCCAGGGATCGCGTACGGCGATAGCAGATGTAACCCCCGCGGGATGGTTCGCAGGGCGATGATGATGGAATCCGGAGGGGCCTGCACCGGAAGGAATTTCCGGCCCCGGCAGTCATACTCCCGCGGCCCGATCGTCCACGCCGATGCGCCGACGCTGTAGGACTTCGTGCCCGCCTGGTACACGATCGAATCGCTCAGCACGACGTGGGTCAGGTTCGCCACGTCGGTCGTCCCCAGGACGAGCGTGATCGGCGCGGTCGTATCAGCACGGGTCAGCCGAAACCAGTCAGCGCCGATAGTGTCCGGGCGCAGCAGGTCCTCGTACGCCAAGGCGGGATTGTAGAAGAGCAGCCCCGGGTACTGAGGAATCGGCCCCGGGACATCGAGGCTTACGGCGCGGGGAGCCGTGTCGCGCGGCAGGCTCACCTTATAGATGTCCCGATGCCGCACCTGAATCACGGTCGTGTCGAATACGTTGCCCCCGAGCGCGAGCGCCACCGCGGTACCGGTCTGCGCCGGATGCGGCACCCAGAACGACATCTGCCCGAGGCCCTCCGGCACCCCCTTGAACGAGAACGTGTCGGCGAGAAGGGCGGTGTTGCCCCCGAGCGACGCGAAGAAGATCCCCCGCGTCCCCACGCCGTAGAACGTAAGTAGCTGACCGTACTTGACCGTATGGTGGGTCGGGTCGCCGTTGAACGTCGCCACCGCGCTGTAGCTCGCCGTGTCCGCTCTGACGCTATCGATCGCGAACGGGGTGGAAACCCGCAGCGGGAACGTGGCCGGCTTGCTGCTTTCGTAGGGGATGGCCGCCACGGTGATCGTGGTCCGGCCCGGTGCAATGCCCGTCAGGCGGGCGGCGCCGCCGCCCTGTGCCTGCACCGTCGCTATGGTGGCGTTACCGGGGACCCACTTGAACTCGACGTTCGGGAGCTCAAGCGAGTACACGTGAGCCCCGCCAACCCGGCAAGGCACGCGGCGACGGCGACGCGTGCCGCAGGGCGGCGCAACACTATGTGTGACATAGGACTAGGCTAAGATACGAAACGCCTGCCGCCGCCGCCATACGCGGCGTCACAATCGCCCGCGGCGCTTCAACTCCAGATACTGAGCGACGACGGCCTGGGCCGCGCGTTCCGGCGGCACGTCGAGCACGAGTACGCCGGCGCGCCGCATGTGCCCCAGCGCCTCCTCGCGCGCGCGCAGCAGCTCGTCGGCCGCCGCCTTGCGGAAGGCGTCGTGCGCGGTGGCGGGCCGCAGCGCCGCCACCTGGTCGAGCTCGGGATTGCGCAGGGTGACGGCGAGCGGGAGGTGGCGCGGGCGGAGCGACGCGACGTTCGCGACGAGCGCGTCCGACGCGAACCGGTCGATCACGTCGGTGAAGAGCACGGTGAGGGCGCGTTTGCGATTGCGCGCCGCGAGGTAGCGAAACGCGCCCGGGTAGTCCGGAAATGGCGCACGCCGTCGGCGAACGTCATCACGCCGACGTTGTCGTCGTGCTGCGTCGCGGCATAGGCCAGCTCGAGCGCGGCTCGCACGACGTAGTCGAGTCGCGACACGCCGGCGATCTCGGCCGTGAGCAACCGCCCCGTGTCGAGCACGAGGAGGACGTGCTGGCGCCGCTCGGCCTCGTATTGCCGGGCGATCACCTTGCCGCGCTTCGCCGTCGCCTTCCAGTCGATGTGTCGCAGATCGTCGCCCGGCACCCACTCGCGCAGCGACTCGAACAGCCGCCCCTCGCCCAGCTGGCGCTGCGGGGCCATCCCCTGCTCGCGGCGGCGCTGGGCCCGCGCGAGCGACGCTCGCATCCGGACCGTCACGAGCGGCGGGTACACCGCGGCGTCCCAGGGCAGCGACAGGCTCGCGCGCCGGCGCCCCAGGCCGAGGGGACCGATCGAGTCGATCACGAACGCGCCGATCCCCCCTGTGTCGCGACCGCGATGCGCCGGCACGACCGGGACCACCTCGCGCCGCTCACCACGCGCGGGGACCGTGATCCCGCGCGGCGCTTGTACGCCCCCGAGCAGGTCGGGCCGCACCTCGCGCACCCGCAGCCGCGCTCGTCGGCGCGTGTCGTTGACCCAGCGATAGCCGACTTCCCCCGTGCGGCCGACGGAGAAAGCGGGTGGCGCGTCGCGGATTACGCTGAGCGCGCCCGCGCCGGGCCGCGCCGCCAGCGCGGCATCGACCCACACGAGCACGACGAGCACCAGGTCCGCCAGCAGCAGGGCAGTGAGCGCCCAGGGGACCCACAGGCCCAAGAGCCCCCACCCCGCCAGCGCCGCGCCCACCCACAGGCCGCGCCGCGTCCACAGCACCCCGGCACCCGATCCGACCAGATACCACACGGCCCACAATCCCAGGGCGCCCGCGCCATACAGCACCCATTCGACCACGCTCACGCGGTCGGCACCTCGGTGCGATCGAGGATCGACTTGAGCGCGGCGTCGGGCGTCACGCCCTCGAGCTCGAGCTCCGGCGCCACGCTCACGCGGTGCCGCAGTACGGCCGGCGCGAGCTGCTTCACGTCGTCGGGGATCACATAGTCGCGGTCGTCGAGCAGCGCCGCGGCACGGGCGGCCTTGAGCAGCGACACGCCGGCGCGCGGGCTCGCTCCCAGCGTCAGCGACGCCGCCTCCCGCGTGCCGCGGACGATCGCCGTGATGTAGGCCGCGATCTGCGGCTCCACACGCACCGCGTCGACGTCCTGGCGTAGCGACTCGAGGTCGGTTCCGCCCATCACGCGGGCGACGCCGTAGGTCGCGGGCCGGTCCGCCTCGAAGCCGTGGGCCACGCGCGCCAGGATCTCCTGTTCGTGTTGCGGATCGGGATAGCCCACGAGCACTTTCGCCATAAAGCGATCGAGTTCCGCTTCGGGGAGGGGATAGGTCCCCTCGAACTCCACCGGGTTCTGGGTGGCGAACACCGTGAACACGGCCGACAACGGATGGCCCACCCCGTCCACGGTGACCGTGCGCTCCTGCATCGCCTCGAGCAGCGCGGCCTGCGTCTTCGCGGGTGCCCGATTGATCTCATCGGCGAGCACTAAGTCGGCGAAGATGGGTCCGGGCCGGAAGGTGAACTCATGGGTCCCGGTGAGCAGGGTGACCCCCGTGATGTCGGCCGGCATCAGGTCGGGGGTGAACTGGATGCGCTGAAACTTCACGTCGAGCACGAGCGCCAGGGTGCGCACGAGCAGCGTCTTCGCGGTCCCCGGTACGCCTTCGAGCAGCACATGCCCGCGCGCCAGCAGGCACACCAGTGCCTCCCGCGTCGCGGCCTGCTGGCCGAGGACCACCTGTTGCAGCGCCGCTACGATGCGGCGCGCGTCACCAGCGGGCGTAGCTCCTGCCACACGTCCTCCACGGCTTGCGCAGCCGCGAGCGCGCGCTCGGGGCCGCCGGGTTGGTTGATGATGCGCTGCAGGCGCCGCACGGCGTCGCGACCGGCAGTCGTGGGCAGCGCAAGCTCGAGCGCCGTCAACCAGGAGCGCTGCTCGTCGGGGCGCATGACGCCCGCGCGGCCCAGCCGGCGGCGCAGGCCGGAGACCATCAGCGCGACGGCCGTATCGACGTCAGCCGCGCCCTCGAGACCGGCCGCGAGCGCCTCGAGATGCTCGAGCGGCGAGCGGCGGCGCCGCTCGATCACCGACCGCGCAGGGCCGAATCGCACGCCGGCGCCAGCCAACGCCAGGATCATCACCGCACCAAGCTGCAGCAGCGCCCACCCGCCGGGCGTCCCCGACAGCCAGCCCGCGAGGACCCCGCTCAGCGAGCGCTCCCGACCAAAGCCCTGATGATACTCGTCCCACACGACCCGGCCCGGCCGGGCCGGCAGGAGCAGCGGGGCGACGAATTGGGGAACTTGGGTGGCGCGCCAGGTGCGGTTGCGGAAGTAGCCGACGTCGGCGACGAGCGTGACCGCGCCACCGCCCGCGTAACGGAGTCGCACGGCAGCAGGTCGCCCATCGAGCAGGCGGAGCAGCGTATCGCGCGCCGCGGGGGCGAGGCGGTCACACTCGGTCTCCTCGATGTCGCCGCCGCGCAACCGACCGACCGCCTCGGGCGCCACGCCGGGCGGCTTGAGGTAGTCCGCGACCGCGGGGAGCGCGAGCCCGGCCGCAGGTGACTGCACGGGGAAACTATCGCTCGCCACGAACCGCGCGGCGTTGGCCGTGACCCACCCGGCGCAGCGGGTGATGCCGCCCCCCGCACCCGCCGCCACGACCCTCCCTCCCGCCCGAACGAACCGCACCACCTGCCCAAGCTCCGCCGCCTCGAGGTGCATGAAGGGATCGAGCACGACGAGTACGGCGGGTGGGCGGCGTCGCTCGTGAGCCAAGTCGAACAGCGGCGCGCGGCGGCGCTCGAGCGGGATCCGCAACCGCACCAGCACGTCGTAGAGGCCGCCGCTCCCCTCCGGCCCGCGCAACAGCGTTGAGGGCCGGAAATC
>WNEZ01004008.1_pt1 | contig 14094 bp, 15 predicted proteins | sample 5400521 | NCBI WGS metagenome assembly WNEZ01 (sample SAMN13153339, study PRJNA577476) | soil metagenome | isolation source: 120 cm saprolite under Douglas fir tree site 2 hole 1 replicate 1 | place: USA:California | collected 2015-04-18
TCGCGTAGGTGTGATCGAGCACCGCCTTCGTATGTCCCGCACGTCCGTGATAGCCGACGAAGAAGCACGTGTCGTAGCCGCCGTCGATGCCCTGGCCCATGCTCCACGGCTTCGCGGTGCCGACGACCAGCTCGGCGCGCGGGTCGAGGTCATCCGCGAAGATGTTGTGCATCGCGCCGTGCGAGTCGTTCACGCAGAAGCGGCGCGCTCCCCCGCTTGCCGCGCCATCGATGCAGGCATTCGCTTCGTGCGTCATCCACTGGCGTGCGCGCTCGTACTCGACGCCCTGCATCATCACGTGCGAGTAGGCCGCGACGCCGCCGATGCCTTCCATATCGATCGAGATCCACACACTCGTAGCGGCGCGCTTCGGCACGGCGCGATGGTAGGAGGTCCACACCGTAAGTGTGTCGAGGGTAGAATGAAGGCTCTCAGGCGGATGTGGCGGAATTGGCAGACGCGCGCGGTTCAGGGCCGCGTGGCCGAAAGGTCGTGAGGGTTCAAGTCCCTCCTTCCGCACAAGTGATCAGCGGCGCGCGGTCCTCACATACCAGTCCTCGGCGTTCCACAGCCGCTCGCGCGGATCGTTGATCGGCGCGATCTTGAGCCCCTGCACCTGCTTCGCCTGCGCGTAGAGGTAGTCGCTGAAGTAGAGGAACACGACGGGCACTTCGGTCGAGAGCGCCTTGACCTCACTTGAGTGGAAAAACGAATACGGATCGGGATCCCCGCTCACGCTGACGCCGATGAGCAGTGCATCGTAGGTTCTGTCGGGCACCGCCTTTTCGATGAGCTCCGCGAACGGCACGGCCTTCAGCTGCACGCGTATTCCGATCGCCGCGAGGTCGTCCGAGATCTGCAGCGCCGCTGCCACCCGCGCGGGCTCGTTCGACGTCGTGATCGCGAAGGCCAGCTTGACCCCCCCACGGTCGCGGACGCCATCGCCATCGTGGTCCTTCCAGTCGGCGTCATCGAGCAGCGCCTTCGCATCGTCGTACGAACGCGTGTAGCGCGTGATGTCGCGGATGTACGACCACGACGACTGCGGAACGAACTCGTCGGCCACGGCACCGCGGCCGTCGGCCGCGACCTGCAGCACGCGACCGCGGTCGATCGCCGTCGCGATCGCCTGTCGCACCACCCGGTCGCGGAACATCGCCTTGTCTGGACGGACGTTCAGGAACAGCGCGGTGAAGTCGTTGGTGCCGAAGCTGTACAGGTTCACGTTCTTCAGGGTGCGCGCGCGCTCCGCGTCGCCGGTGGAGAGTCCGCCGACGCCGTCGATCTCACCGCGTCCCAGCGCTGTGAGCGCCTCCGACGTGTCGGGGTACGAGCGAAGCACCAGACGGTCGAGATATGGCCGCGTGCGGTCCGGCTGTGTGCGATAAAAGGAGTCGTTGCGCGCGAGGACGGTCTGCTGTGCGTCCGCCTCGACCACGCGGAACGGTCCGCTGCCCACCGGATGCTGGTTGAACGCGACGCGTGGAAGCCCGTTGTAGTCCACCTTGGCGAGCAGATGCGAAGGCAGCAGCGGCACCGTCGTGCTCGCCGCGAATGGACCGTACGCGTCGGGGAGCGTGAAGCGCACCACACGGTCGTCGACGCGCTCCACCTTGACGCCGCGGAACGCATCGCCGTACGGCCCGACGTAGGCCTTGTCCTGCAGAAGCGCGACGGTGTAGACGACGTCGTCGGAGATCACCGGCTTGCCATCGTGCCACGTTGCATCAGCTCGGATCTGGAACGTCCAGACCTTGCCGTCTTCGCTCGCGGAGAACGACTGAGCGAGATCGCCCTGGATCGAGCCGTCGCTCCGGTAGCGACTGAGACCGCTGAAGACGAGACGGACGACATCGTCGTCGACGGGCGTCGCCGCGAGGACCGGGTTGAGATATTGCGCGGCGCTCGTGACACCCTCGACGTAGGTGCCGCCATAGGTGGGCACGATCGTCTTGGTCTCCGCGCGGTCGATCGCGATCGCGACACCGCTGACGACGACCATCAGCGCGATCAGTGCGACGACGATGAACTTGTCGCGGGCCCTCATTTAGACGCTGGCTGAACGAGCGCCCAAGAGCGATATGACGACGTAGACGACGATGAGGACGACCGTCAGCCGGAACAGCGTCCGCTCGAGACCGCGACGGCTGCGATACGCGGTCGACTCGCCGCCGAAGGTCGAGGACAGCCCGGTGCCGCGGGCCTGCAACAAGATGGAGGCGCCGACGGCGACGGCAATGACGATCTGGGCGACCTGGAGAAGATCCATGGGGTCACCTCATTCTAGGGCTGGCGGCGCGTGTAGACGTACAGCTGCTGGCACCGCAAGAGTGGCTGACATAGGCCGTACGCACGCGTCAGCATCTGATAGCGCTCGAGGACCGCGGTGACGAGGTCGCTATTCCATCTTTGTCGCTCGTAGCCCGGCCCGGCATCCATGTGCTCGAGCTCGACCTCGCTCACGATCGCATCGAACGTCCCGGCTCGGATCGCGGCAAGCAGCCGCTCGCCCTCCAGGAAGGAACGGCCTGTCGCGTACACCCGCGACCACAAGAACAGATCGTCGACGATCGGCTCGCGTCCGTTCGCTACGAGGAGGCCGCTGTCCTCGACCAGCAGCGTGCCGGGTAGATCACCTACCAGCGCCGCGCGCGTGGGATCACTCCATTTGCCGGTCGGCTGCAGCAGGCTGGGCACCGAAGGGAATGGGTTGAGCAGCGCTGCCCCGATCACGAGCTGCGCGAGCGAAGCGACCGGGTATGCGCGACCGAGCGCGAGCCGAGGCGCGACGGCCGCCGCGCCCAAAGCGAGCGCGGCGGAGAGATCGAGAAAGTAGTTGACCGTGGCGCCCTCACGGCCTCCGAGCAGCAGCACGCCGACTGCGGCGATGCCGTACGCCGTGATCGCGCCATCGGCCGGTCGCGTCGCGATCATCGTCGCGGTCGGAACGGCGAGAACGAGAACGGCAACGACGCCCAACCCCACGAGCAACTCGATCCGCCAGGGCAGCGCGTTCCAGTCGAAGACATGGACGTAAAGCGCCTTCGACGGCCCCTCCGTGACCAGCGCGACAACGAGCGCGGCGGCAAGACCGGCACCGAGCGCGCGGACCGCCGCGATCGGGTCGCGGCGTGCGACAAATATGAAGAGCACGGCCGCGGGCACCAGGGCGGTCGGCTTCGCCATGACCGCCAGGCCGATCAACGCGCCGGAGAGTGCGTGCATCGGACGCTCACGTCCGAGGGCGAGGACGGCGCCCACCGTAAGGGCGAGCGCGATGGCGTCGGGCTTGACTGCCGGACCCCACTGCATCACCGGAGCTGAGCCAAGCCACGCGAGTCCGATGGCCGCGGCGACGAGCGCGCCTGCCGCGCGTGCGCGCCACACGATCGCACCGGCGACGAAGAGGCTCGCGACGATGCTGACAACGCGGCCGGCGATGAATGGGTCGCCGAAGCCCGCGAGGTGGAAATACAACGGCGGATAGTTCGCCGCGGTGAAGATCGGCGTCACGTCTCCGTAGCGCGCGCCGAACGTGTACTCGAGGTGATCGCGCGCGAGGATCGCGGCATGCGCGACGGCACCCTCGCCATAGAGCACGGGCCCGTCGCCCGCAAGCGCCCACAGCCAGTGACCGATGACGAGCGCCGCGAACGCCCCCGCCACCGCCGCGTATGCCCACCACGAGCGACCCCGGCGCATCACTGCGCCCGCGGTCGAAGCAACGAGCGACCGGTCATGCGCTCGGGAACGGGCAGACCAAGCAGCGCGAGCAGCGTCGGCGCGACGTCGCGCAGGCCGCCGTCGCGCACCGCGTAGCGCTCGCCGTCGCGCGCGACGAACACGACCGGCACCGGATTCATGGAGTGCTGCGTATTCCGACTGCCGTCGGGGAACAGCAGCTCCTCCGCATTTCCGTGATCGGCGGTGACGATCACGCAGCCGCCCGCGGCGAGCGCCGCGTCGACGACGCGGCCGAGCGCGGCATCGGTCGCGGCCATCGCGGCGCGGGTCGCCTCGAAGTCGCCGGTGTGTCCGACCATGTCCGGGTTCGCGAAGTTGACGATCGCAAAGTCGTAGGCGCCGCCCTTGATCGTATTCACAAGTGTGTCCGCAACGCCGGCGGCGCTCATCTCGGGACGCAGGTCATACGTCGCGACCTTCGGCGAGGGCACCAGGGTGCGGTCCTCGCCCGGGAACGGCGGCTCGCGGCCGCCGTTGAAGAAATAGGTCACGTGTGCGTACTTCTCGGTCTCGGCGGCGTGGAATTGTTTCAGACCCGCCTCGGACACCACCTGCGCCATCGGCACGACCTCGGCGGGCGCGAACGCCGCCTTCACGCCGGGGATGCCGACCTTGTATTCGGTCAGCGTCACGAACGTGAGGTCCCGCGGTACACGCCTGCGCGCGAAGCCGTCGAAGTCCTTCTGCATCAGCGCCCAGGTGAGCTGCCGTGCGCGGTCGGGTCGGAAGTTGAAGAAGATCACCGCGTCGTGGTCGCGCATCGGCGCACCGTCGCGCACGACGTGCGGCTTCATGAGCTCGTCACTGCACGAGTCGTCCGTGTAGCAATGCTCGACCGCCGCCATCGCGCTGTCGGCGCGAGGTCCGCTCGCGTCGACGATCGCGTCGTACGACAGCTCCGTCCGCTCCCAACGCTTGTCGCGGTCCATCGCGTAGTAACGGCCGTGCACCGTCGCGACCGGCGCGGTGATCCGCGGGAGGAGCTCGAGCGCGCTGCGCGGCGGCATGTCGCGCCCGTCGAGGAACGCATGCACGACGACGCGCGCGGCGCGCGCGCGCCTCGCGAGCTCGACGAGCGCGGTGAGATGCTTCATGTCGGCGTGCACGCCGCCGGTCGAGATGAGACCCAGGAGGTGAAGCGTCCCGCGGTCGCGAACGGCCGCGCACGCTTCGCGGAGCGCGGGGTTCGTGAAGAAGCTGCCGTCGTCGATCGCGTCGTTGATGCGGACGAGCTCCTGGTAGCTGATGTAGCCGGCGCCCATGGTGAGATGGCCGACCTCGCTGTTGCCCATGACACCGTCCGGCAAGCCGACGGCTCGGCCACTCGCCTCGAGCCTCGCGTGCGGGTAACGGGCGAAGAGCGCGTCGAGGCGTGGCGTCTTCGCACGCGTGACCGCGTTTCCCGGTCCATCCGCTGCGATCCCCCATCCGTCCAGCACGCAGAGCACGACCGGTCGGTAGACCGCCGTCACGCGAAGGCCCGCACGATCGCTCCGAACTCCTCGGCCCTGAGCGAGGCACCGCCGACGAGCGCGCCATCGATGCCGTCCGCGGTCGCGAACTCGCGCACGCCCGCCCCGGTGACGCTGCCGCCGTAGAGGACCGGCGTGCGATCACCGGGAAGCCCCGCGGCTTCGAGCGAGCGGCGGATCACGCGCGCCGCGGCCGACGCGTGCGCGCCGGTCGCGGGACGTCCGGTCCCGATCGCCCAGATCGGCTCGTAGGCGATGACGAGCTGCGTCGCGCGCTCGCGGTCCGCCCGCAGCGGCGCGACATCCGCCGCGACCTGCCGCGCGACGACGGCCTCGGCCTCGCCGGCGAGATGCTGCGCCTCGCTCTCGCCGACACACAGGACGACCCGGAGTCCCGCGGCGATCGCGCGCGCGAGCTTTCGCGCGACGCGGATGTCGTCGTCACCAAGATCGCGCCGCACCTCCGAATGACCGACGATCGTGCCCACGGCAACACCGGAGAGCATCGAGGCGGCGATCCCCCCGGTGTAGGCGCCCTTGTCCTCCCAGTGCACGTCCTGCGCGTATACGACCACGCGCGTGCCGCGCACCGCCTCGGCGACCGCGTCTAGCGCGACGGCCGGTGGCGCGACCGCGACGGTGACCTCGCCCTCTGGCGCTGAGGTCACGACGGCGCGCGCGAGCGCGACCGCCTCGGCGATCGTCGGCGGATTCATCTTCCAGTTGCCGATGACGAGCCGAGCCCGCGTCACCGCGCGGCCTCGCGAGTGACCCGACGTAGCCGCTGTCGCACCTCCCACTTCGTCGTGTCCAGACGCGCCGCGAGCTCGGCGAGGGTCGCCTCAGGAGCCCGAAGCCGCGCCGCCGCCGCTGCGCGCACTTCGATCGGCATTCGCGCCAGCCGCCCGGACTCCGCCAGCGCACGCACAGCCTCGATCTGGTCGCGTGCCGCTTTGACGGCGCGAGCGAGATTCGCCGCATCGGCGTTGACGCTCGCGTTCGTGCGGCCGCGCATCTCGCGCGACACGCGCCGCGTCTCGAAGCGCAGCAGCGTCTCGCCCGCGCCGGCGTGGCGCAGGAACGACGCGATCTCGTCGGCCGCGCGCAACATCAGCACCTGGCGACCGCGCCGGAGCCGCACACGCGGCGCGAAGCCTTCACGTTCCAACACGGCGCGTGACCGCGTCGCCTCGCCGCGCGGCGGCCGCAGCTCGAGGAGATAGCCGGACGGTCCGGCGGAGACGGAACCACCGGCGAGGAACAGACCGCGCAGGTACGTGCGCCGGCAGCACTCGCGCCGCAGCGACGCGCGCCCGCCGACGAGCTCGGCCCCATGCGCCAGGCGGCGAGCGGGTGCGCCGAGATGCTTCGCGCGCGGCAACAGCGCGGCGAGGACACGGCGATCGCAATCCGCGGGGCGCACGCGCGCCAGCTCGGCCTTGACTTCCTCGGACAGCGGCGACCGCTGCGCACGGGTCAGGCCACGTACGCTCAGGTCGTCACCTCCGGCCGCTCGACGTCGCGGTGCTCGACCGTGATCTCTCCGGGCCAAAAGTCCCTGAGGCGCTTCGCGACCTCGTTCGCGATCACGACCGAGCGGTGCCGCCCACCGGTGCAGCCGAAGGCCATGCCGAGCCGCGCCTTCTTCTCCTCTTCGTATCGCGGGAGCGCGAACCGCAGGAACGGCATGAGGTGCGTCAGGAACTCCGCCGTCGCCGGATGTCCGAGCACGAAGTCGATCACCTCCCGGTCGCGACCGGTCTTCGGCCGAAGCGCGGGGATGTAGAACGGGTTCTCCATGAAGCGCACGTCGAAGACGAGATCGGCGCCCGAAGGCACGCCGTACTTGTATCCGAAGCTCGTCACGTGAACGAGCATCCCCGTCACGCCGCCGCCGTAGAGCGAATGGAGCGTGTCGCGCAGGTCCTTCACCGTGAGGTGCGTCGTATCGATGACTTTGTCGGCGCGCGCGCGCAGCGCGACGAGCACCCGCCGCTCCTCGTCGATCGAGGGCTGGACGCCGCCGGCGCCTTCCAGCGGATGGCGGTGGCGGGTCTCGCTGTAACGCTGGAGCAGGACATCGTCCGACGCGTCGAAGAACAGGATGTGCGGTCGATCGCCGTCCGCGGCGAGCGCGTCGAGCGCGGCGCTCGCCTCCGCGAAGAGCGCGCCGCTGCGCGCGTCGATCACGAACGCCACACGCGGGTGACCGCCACGCCGGCAGACCTCCAGCGTCGTCTTCATCAGCGCGGGCGGGAGATTGTCGAGCGTGTAGTAGTCGAGATCCTCGAAGACCTTCACCGCCTGCGACTTGCCCGAGCCGGAGAGGCCGGTCACGACGACGAAATCGGGCGAACCCTTCGTCGCCATCACGCGCGGGGCGTCAGTCGGGCAGGACCATCGAGAGGGCCCAGCTGACGATCGAGATCACGATCGAGGCGACGAGCGCGACCCAGAACCCGTTGACCACGAAGCCGAGGAACGGGATCAAGGACACGAGCAATAGCATCAGGGCGTTGATCACGAAGATGAAGAGGCCGAGCGTCAGGCACGTGATCGGCAGGGAGACCATGACCAGGATCGGCTTGACGATCGCGTTGACGACGCCGAGCGCGAGACCGGTCAGGATGAGCGACAGGTAACGGCCGACGTCCCCAAGGCCGTAGTCGACCTGGCCCCACTTGATGGAGTCGGGCGAATAGAGATTCACGACGTATGCGGCCACGACGATCGCCACGGCATTGATCAGCGTCCGCCAGACGATGCCCACGGCCGTTAGCGTAGCGGCCCGCGCCTAGTACTGCGCGAGCGTTCCTCGGATGCGCATCACGCGAACGGCCCGCGCGAACGCCCACCGACCGACGAAGATCGCGAGCGCGGTCGTCGCGAGCAAGGCGGCCCACTCCAACAGCGGATCGAAGAGTGGCCGCTGACCGATGGCATGGACGCGGAGCAGATCGACGGCGTACGTCGTCGGCAGGAGCAACGCGACCGGCAGGAAGATCGCCGGCAGGATCGTGACCGGGAACGCGGTGCCCGACGCGATCGAGAAGAGGAAGTTCGTCGTGTCGATGAAGAAGTTGGCCTCGCGGATCAGCAGGACGCCGGCCGCCAGCAGGTACGCGACGCCGACCATCGCGACGACGGCGACGAGCACGGCGGGCACGGCGTAGAGGATCTCGGTCCGGAAGCGCAATCCGAAGAAGGCGATGCCGATCGCGAACAGCGCGGTCTGGCCCAGGATCTGCCACACGACACCGCCGAGGGCCCGGCCGATCAGCAGCGTCTCGTGGTGCGTCGGCGTGAGCCAGCTCGGCTCGAGCGTTCCGGCGTCCATCTCGTTCCGGATCCCCATCGCAATGCTCCAGAAACCCGTGGCGATGAGGCCACTCATGACGCCGCCCATGAAGATGAAGCCCGCGAGGTTCTCTGTGCCGACGGTCTCCTCGAGCCCGACCACGCGGCCGCCCACGGCGAACGATGCGCCGAAGAGCAGACCTGGGATCACACCCTGGTACAGCGGAACGAAGATCTGCGACACGACCGCGATCCGGTAGCGGAAGAAGGTCTTGAGGTCCTTCTTCGCGATCGCGATCGCAGCTCGCAGCTCGTACATCAATACCGCCCCAACATGCCGGTTCGTCTGGCGCTCCGATCGAGCCACCGGAACACGACCGAGGCAAGGGCGGCGACGATCAGCGTGAGCGCGACGACGATCATCAGATCGCCCGCGACGGCGCCGAGCCCGTAACCACGAAGGAGCACCGCGCGGGTGTCCGCGACGGTATACGTCGGCGGAAGAAGGGCGGCGCCGACCTGCGCCCACGCGGGCAGCATCGCGACCGGAAAAGTGATGCCGCAGGCCAGGACGAAGATCCCGCGCGTCAGGTGCACGACCGGGCCGATCTCGCCATAGCGCAGCACCAGCGACGCGAAGAGCGCGCCGATCGCGTAGAGCGCCGGGATCCCGACCATCGCGACCACGACGGCGCGCAGCATGGCGTCAAGCGGCAGCGCGACCCCGAACAGGAGCCACATCGCGGGGAAGATCACCGCGAAGTCGAGGATGATCGCCGGAAGGGCGGCGATCGGGGGAGCGAAGAGCGGCACGAGCCGAGACGTCGGCGTGAGGAAGATCGCCTCGAGCGAGCCCCGCAGCTGCTCCGTGCGCAGCGCCGATCCCGGTCCCCACAACATCGCCGACAGCCACATGTACATCGCGTAGCCGACGAACACGAATCCCGTGACATCGGACGTCCCCGCGCGCTCGGCGAACGCCTGAATGGCCTGCGGATCGTTCGACCCGGAATACGCGCGGCCCATCAGGACCCAGGCGGCGGGCAGGAGGATCGGCCAGAAGAGCACGCTGAGCAGCAGCGTCGGATAGCGCCGCATGATCCGCAGCTCTTTGCGCGCTGAGGCGACGAAGGCCCGGAGATCCGCGGCGACGGTCATTCGCGCAGCTCACGGCCGGTCACCGAGAGAAAGACGTCCTCGAGCGTCACCGGTACCACCTCGACGTGCAGCACGGTCGCCCCGTATGCGCGCGCGGCATCGAACGCGGCCGGGACGAGGTCACGGGCCGAAGAGCAATGCACCGTGACGGCGAGCGTGCCGTTCGTCTGCTGCTGACGGGCGACGGTCCCGGAGCGGCCGAGCTGTGCGAGAAACCCAGCGCCGTCGCCGTGAAGACCGATCTCCAGCCGCACGATCTCCTCTGCGCGGATCGTTCGCTTCAGCGCGGCCGGCGAATCCAGCGCGACGATCTTGCCGTGGTCGATGATCGCCACACGGTCGCACAGCTGATCGGCTTCCTCCATGTAGTGCGTCGTGAGAAGGATGGTGCGGCCCTGCGCGCGAAGGTCGCGGACGCGGTCGCGCAGATCACGCGCCGACTGCGGATCGAGACCCACGGTGGGCTCGTCGAGGATGACGAGCGGCGGGTCGGGCAGGAGCGCCCGCGCAAGCGCGAGCCGCTGGCGCATGCCCGTCGAGTAGCGCTCGACGTAATCGTCTTCGCGGTCGCTCAGCTTCACGGCCGCGAGTGACCTGTCGATGCGCTCCTTCGTTTCCTTCGGCGGCACGTGATACAGCGCGGCGAAGTATTCGAGGTTCTCGCGACCGGTGAGCTTCCAGTAGAGGCTCCGCTCGCCGGAGAGCATCGCGCCGAGCCTCGCGCGGACCTCGCGCGGACGGCGCGCCACGTCGATGCCGAGCACCTCGATGGTGCCGCTGGTCGGCTCGAGCAGCGTCGACAGCATCTTCATCGTGGTCGTCTTGCCGGCGCCGTTCGGTCCGAGCAGACCGAAGATCTCACCGGTCTCCACCCGCAGATCGATCCCATCGACCGCGCGAAAGCGCGTCCGCCGGTCCGGCTCGCGGCGCAGCCGCTGCCAGATGGTGTGCCGACCCTTCTCGAATTCCTTGACCAGCCCCGTCGCAACGACGGCGCTGCTCACTCGACGAAGATCTCCACCCGGTCCTCGTCGTCGGCGATATCGACGAACTTCCCGGGGTAGTCGATCGTGCGCAGGAGCTCGTCGAGGTCGATGCCGAACTTCGCCAGGTGGCCCCGCACGAGCCCGCTCGAGGCGAGCTTCATCTTCCCCACGCGCGCGATCGCGAGCGGGATGGCGACATTGACCTTCTGCTGGCCGTTCTCGGTGACCCGGATGCGCAGGATCCGACCACGCGAACCCGGCGGCATCGGCGGCTCGGGTGGGGCGGGTGGCGGAGGTGCGTTCGGCCCGCGCGGTCTCTCGTCGATGTCGCCGAGCGCTCGCAGCAGCCGGAACGCCTGCTCGACGTCGATCTTTCCGTCGGCGAGAAGCTTCAGGACCTGCTTGCCTTCGTCGCTCGGCACGTCAGCGCCCCCGGCGGGCTGAATCAAGCGCGGCCGCAGCGTCATCGACGCCGAGCTCGCCGCGCGCAAGCCGCTCGAGCACCGACCGCACCTCTTCGCGCGACGACATATCCATCGGCTGGGTCCGTTCGGCGTCGGCGCTGGACGCTTCCTGGGGCGCGGCCTCTTCGGGCTGCGCGTCGTCCGGGGCCGCCATGCTGGTGCCCCGCACCGTGAGATCGCCGCTCACCGTCTTCACCCCGACGCGGCCGCGTCCGCCGCCGACGACGATGCTGTATTCCTTGCGGCCGTTGCGCACGATGCGCGCCGGCAGCTCGCACTCGACGTCTCCACTGGCAGTGCGGTACTCGATCGTCGCATCGGGCGCGGCGAGGGCCAGCTCGATGTCGCCGCTGATGGTCTTGAAGCGGTGCTCTTTCCGGGGATCGAGCCGACCTTCGATCTGGACATCGCCGCTGACGGTGTGCAGCAGGGTCGAGCGGAGGCGCGCGGCACTGATCGTCACGTCACCACTCACGGTGTTGCCTTCGAAATGCCCGACGTAGCGCCGGCAATCGACATCGCCGCTCACCGACTTGAGCCGCATCGGTCCCTGGAGATCCTCGAGCCGCACGCTGCCCGAGACCGTCTGGACCTCGAGCGGTCCACGGACGCCCTCGACCGAGAGCTCGCCGCTCACGGTCTGCGCGTCGATCGCGCACTCCGCGGGTACGGTGATGTCGAAGTCGACCCGGAAGCGCTTGCCGCGGAAGAGGTCGAGCCAGCCGCGCTCCTGTTCGTAAAGATGCGGTTCGATCAGCAGCTCATCGCCGTGCTTCTCCATCCGGATCTCGACGTTCTGCAGGAGGCGCTTCGCGCGGTCCTGACTGCCAGCACTCACGCGCTTGCGCGCCACGACCCTTATCTCGCCGGGGGCGCCTGCAGCGGTGATCGACGTCTCGCCCGATATGTTGCGAACGTGCAGCCTCGGCGTGTGGTCGAACGTGAAGCGCTCGTCGACCGCCTCCGAGTAACTCTCGCCACCGACATCGCCGACGAAGTCGCCGACGAACGCGCGCGCGAACTGACCCGGATCGAACTCGGTGCCGTCCAACGTGAAGCGACCGGAACCGGACTTGAACTCGAACCGATGCGACTGGTGCTCGGCGCGGCGAGCAGCGTGCTCCGCGTGGCGTGCCGCTCGCTCCGCGTCGCGCTCCGCCCGACGCGCCTCCCGCTCGGCTCGGCGCTCCTCGCGCCGGTGGCCCTCCCCGGAGGCAGCCTGGTCGCTTGCGGCATCGCGCTCGTCGCGCGGCGCATCACCCTCGTTGGGATCGCGGCGTTCCTCGGTCATGCGCTGGGCTCGTTCTCAAGTAGGTTCGCGGCGTCGTCCGCCGCGATGCGGCCCTCCGCCAGCTCACGCAGGATCTCTTTGCGTCGCTCGCTCTCACGGTCCGGCTCGGCCTGCGACGGGAAACCCAGAGCACGGATCATCGCGTCGAGGCGCGACCGCACGGTCGGATACGAGATGCCCAGCTCGCGCTCGATGTCTTTGAAGTTGCCGCGCGCTCGGATGAACGTCTCGAGGAATTCGAGCTGATCCGGGGACAGGGCATGGAAGCGACCCAGTGAGAACGAGCCCTCCAGGCGCGTGCCGCAGCTATCGCACTCGAGGCGCACGACCTTGAGCTGTGCGGCGCAGATGGGGCACTTCGCCACCACCGGATTAGCCATACACCGAAGATGCGACTCGACCTAAATGAAAGTCAAGCGTTCCTCACGCTTCTGTAGCCGAGATATCGAAACGATGAGGTGACGGACCGCAGCGCGGATCACAGACCGGAGTGCCGAGCCATCACACGAGCAGCTGGTAGTGCGCGAACTCGTCGTCGAGCCGCCAACCGCACGACTCGTAGAGCGATCTTGCGGCCGCGTTGGTGAGCGCCGTCGTGAGCGTGAGGCCCTTGGCGTCGGTCTCGACAGCCCAGTCCCGGGCTCGTTCAAGCAAGCGCCGGCCGACGCCACCGCGCCGTGCCGCCGGGCGCACGAAGAGGTCGTTCAGGATCCAGAGCCGCTTCACCGAAACCGACGAAAAGGACGGATAGAGCTGCGTGAACCCCAGCGCATAGCCGCTCGGCGAGGAACGTGCGCGCGGCGGCCACGTCGGAGCGCTGGCCGTAGAACTGGCGGTAGCCGTCGAACAGCGGTATCAGGACGTCCAGGTCGGCGAGGCCGGCGCGCCTCACGAGCATCAGGACGTCAGCGCGGACTTGATGCGCTCCGCGAGAGCCGCGCCGACGCCGCCGACAGCCGCGAGCTCCTCGACCGGCGCATCTTGCATCGCTCGCACCGAGCCGAACTTGCGCAGGAGCGCGCGTTTGCGCGCCGGACCGACGCCCGCGATGTCGTCGAGGATCGAGCGCACCGCTCGGCGCGCGCGTACCTTCTGGTGATAGGTGACGGCGAAGCGATGGGCCTCATCGCGTATCCGCTGCACGAGGTAAAGACCCTGCGCGGTGCGCGGCAGGACGATCGGATCGGCCCGGTTCGGAACGAACAGCTCCTCGCGCTCCTTCGCGAGCGCCGCGATCGGTATCTGTAGCCGGCCGGCGTCCGCGAGCGCCTCGAGACCCGCCGAGAGCTGCCCCTTGCCGCCGTCGAGGATGATCAAGTCAGGGAGCGGCCAATTCGTTCGGGCGGCCACGGCGTCGCTGTCGCCGCCAGTGCCCCCGACAAAGGCGCGGGCGAACCGCCGCCTCAGCGTCTCGCGCATGTTCGTGAAGTCATCGTTTCGATCGCCGATGCGCGCGCGGAAGCGGCGGTATTGCGACTTCGATGGCCGGCCGTCCTCGAATACGACCATCGAGCTCACCACGCTCGTGCCCTGTACGTGGCTCACGTCGTAGCACTCGATCCTCTTCGGCGGTCCCTCGAGGCCGAGCGCCTCCTGCAGCTCGCGCAGCGCGACGTCGGTCTTACCGCGGTCCGCGAGCCACCGGACGCGCTCCTGCTCGAGCGCGTCGGTCGCGTTGCGCT
>WNEZ01018364.1_pt1 | contig 14092 bp, 6 predicted proteins | sample 5400521 | NCBI WGS metagenome assembly WNEZ01 (sample SAMN13153339, study PRJNA577476) | soil metagenome | isolation source: 120 cm saprolite under Douglas fir tree site 2 hole 1 replicate 1 | place: USA:California | collected 2015-04-18
ATGGTGTTGATCGTTTCGCCCAACGCGCTCAGGCACAAAACGCTGACGAGAATCGAGAGAGGAATCGAAATCGCAATGATCAGGGTGCTTTTCCAGTTGCCCAGAAAAAGAAGAATCATGATGGCCGTGAGGCAGGCGGCAATCAACCCTTCGCGCAAGACGCCCTGAATTGCGGCGCGCTCGAAAACGGACTGGTCGAAGAAGGTAGTCACGTTCAGGTCCGGGGGCATCGCCGACTTATTGAGCAGTAGCATCTCTTTCACGCGGTCCACGATCGAGAGAGTGGAGGCAGCGCCGGTCTTGTAGATGCTCATCAGGATGCCGCGCTTGCCGTTGGCGAGCACCACGTTGGTCTGCGGAGAGAAGCCGTCGCGGATGTGGGCAACGTCGCGCATGTAGATGGTGGAGCCGTTGACGGTCTTGACCGGGAGGTCGTTCAATTCCGCCACGGTCCGGGGGCTACCGTTCATCTCCACGTTGTACTCGATCGTGCCTAACTTGGCCGTGCCGGTCGGAAGAATCAGGTTTTGGGCGTTCACGGCGTTCACGATGTCCACAGCCGAAAGCCCTTTGGCCTGCATTGCCGTGGAGTCAATGTCCACCGAGATAAGCCGCTGCTTTCCTCCGTAAGGAAACGGCGTGGCAGCGCCCTGGACGGTGGCGAGTTGGGTGCGGATGAAATTGTTGCCGTAATCGAAGATTTGCTGCTCGCTGAGCCGGTCGCTGGTCAGACCGAGCTGCAGCACCGGAACGGTTGAAGCGGAATAGATAATCACCAGCGGCGGAGTCGTTCCGGGAGGAAGAAAACGGAGAAACGTTTGGGAAATGGCGGCCGTCTGCGCGAGCGCAGTCTGGATGTTCGCGCCCGGCTGGAAATAAACCTTAATGACCGCAATTCCGTTGAGCGATTGCGACTCGATGTGCTCCACGTCGCTGACCAGGGTGGTCACGCCGCGCTCTACAGTCGCCGTAATGCGCTGCTCCATTTCTTGGGGCTGGAGGCCGTTGTAGGTCCAGACCAAGCTGATGACCGGAATGTTGATTTCCGGGAAAATGTCGGTGGGCGTGCGCATCAACACGACCGGCGTCAGAAGGACAATCACGAGCGCCATCACTATAAAAGTGTAGGGTCGCGAAAGCGCTAATCGGACAATCCACATAACGGGTGAATTCTATTCCTATCTCGGAGAAGGCGGTAACAATCCGCTTGGTATGGCGTCGCTGCGCCTAGTTAGTTTCTTCTATTAGACTGCGGGAGACCCGTATTTGGGTACGCGGCAGGGCGGAATTCAGAGTATGAAATTTTCTAATGCGGAGATGCAGCCGAGTGCGCAGTTCCGTCCAAATTGGCAGCTTGATGTGCGCGGATGAGCCGGGAATTCTAGTGAAGGATACGGGTTGGATTTTTTTGCTATTTATGGGTCATGGTGAAGACGCCATCCCAGGTGAGGGGCGGCTCTTCGAAGAGGTAATCCTGGCAGCGCTTCCAATACGCGCGGGCAGGGCCTTCCCCGGGCCAGCGATCCAGCATTCTCTGGAAGGCCTGCTGCGCTCCCAGCCAATCGCGTTTGCGATAGAGTTCCCGCGCCGCGGCAAAATCTTTCAAGCGCAACTCCATGTCTTCCAGTTTTCCGCCCTGCTGCAATTTGGAAATCTTGCCGAGTAGCTCGTAAATCATGACCGGCTCAATCTTGCCCTTTACGCGGATGATATCCAGCTCACGGAAAAGGAAGCCGGTGTCCTTCGTTGCCGCATACGTCGATTCGTTGACAAGAATGTGCGTGCCGTAATCTTTGTTCAGGCCTTCGAGGCGGGAAGAAAGATTCACGGTGTCGCCCAGGGCGGTATACCCATAGCGGAGAGCGGAGCCCATGTTTCCGACGCTGGCCACACCGGAGTTGAGCCCGATGCCGATATCTAGTTTCGGCTTGCCCTCGGACTCCCAGATTTTCTGAAGCGATTGCACGCGAGCCATCATGGCCAGCGCCGCTTCGCATCCGTCAAACGCGTGGGTCTCTTCTTCATAGGGTGCGCCCCAGAAGGCCATCACGGCGTCACCGATGTACTTGTCGAGGGTGCCGTGGGTCTCGAAGACGATCTTGGTCATGTCCGAAAGGTAGCTGTTCAAGAAGAGTGCCAGTTCCTGGGCATCGAGTTTTTCGGAGATGGTGGTGAAGCCGCGGATGTCGCTGAACATTACGGTGATGACCGTCTTGCGCGGCTCGACGAGTTGCGGGTTCACAAGCAGGCGGCGGATAACTTCCGGGCTCAGGTATTGCCCGAAGGCGGAACGCACCTTGCGCTTTTCTTTTTCTTCGACGAGAACGCGGTAGACGCTGACCAACATGACGTTGGCGGTGAGGGTCGCCGCCGGTACGATGAAATTCAACCAGGAACCGCGCAAGAACGCGATGTAGTTCAGGAGCGTGAAGGGAACCAGCAAAGCCAGGCTGAACCACATCCAGCGAGGGGAAACCAGCGCCAGAACGATTCCCAAGGGGACGCCGAACAAGAAGATCAGGCCGAGATCGGTGAGGAATTCGAGCGGCCCGTGCTGCAGGAAGCGCTGGTTCAAAATGTTGTCGATGACATTGGCGTGAATCTCGACGCCGGGATAGTCGGTTCCACCGTAAGGAGTGGACTTCAGATCGCCGATGCCTGTGGCCGTGGCACCGATGAGCACAATTTTTCCCCGAAACGCGCCGCGCGGAAACTTTCCATCCAGCACATCGGCGATCGAATAGTGCTTGAAGGTTCCGGAGGGTCCCTGGTAATTGATCAGGCGCTGGCCGCGGCTATCGGGACGAAGTCGCAGACTGTTGCCGAACTGGATTTCGACGATACCGACGGGCCCATAGGTCAGATTGGTGTCCAACGCGGCTTCGCCAAGAAAGGCGCGCGCGGTCATCAAGTCCAAGGAAGGATACAAATCCCATTCTTCGAGGTTCGCCGATCTTCCATACGGCAGAATCATGGTGGTCCGGCGCACGGTGCCGTCGTCGTCCGGCGGAGCGTTGAAAAATCCGGTCCAGGAAGTGTCTCCGCTCAATCCGCCGGTTAGCTCGTCGAGATTTGCTTCCGCGCCTTTGGGAAGGAGTTTTGCGAGGGAATATTCCTCGAGAAGCCGGAGCTTGTCCTGCTTCTGAAATTCGGGGCGCAACGGATGAGCCGGAGGATACGCGAAAAAGGCGATCTGGTTGGCGTAGGCGTCCAGCGAAGCATCTTCCATGCCGCGGAGATCGGCTTGGGTGAAGAGAAAATAGTTGCCGAGAATTACCGGGCCGAAGCGGTGCAGCGCGGCTGCAAATTGCTTGTCCGCATCATAGGTAGAGGCTACCTGCTGTGCCTCACGGATCATTTTTGGATCGATGCGCTCGCCCTGCTTGGCGCGCCTTTCGAGGTCCGCGGCAAAATTGCGCATGGGAGCCGCGCTCTGGTCGGGTTTGCTGAAGGTGATGTCAAAGGCGGCGACAGCGGCGCCGTCTGCATGCAAGACGTCCAGCATTTTCGCAAAATGCACGCGCGAAAAGGGCCAGCGGCCGAGCACTTCCTGGGAGTGCTGGTCGATATCAACAATCACGATGCGCGGATCCGCCGCAGTGTATTGAGCGGGGCGGTAACGGAAGCGCACATCAAGGGCGTCGGCTTCCAAGCGTTGAAGAAAACTGAAGAGAGGAGTGGGGCGTTCACCGAGGAAGGTAAAGAAGTAGATCAAAAGGGCGGCGAGAGTGATGCCGAGACTAATAAGGAATGAGGCGCGATGCCGCCACCACGCGGAAAGAATCTCCCGCACGCGGAAGCGGCCCCGCTGCTCACTACCTCCATCAGGCAGGATTGCCATGGTTAAGGGAAACTATTCCCGGAAAATGAAATTCAGCCTCACGCCGCACACTTCGATGACGTCGCCATCGTTCAAGCGGACTGTTCCGGTTACCGGCGTACCGTTTACCGTCGGCACTTTGTCACCGGTGCCCAAATAATAGCCGTCGTCGCGCTGATTGATCTGCGCGGCCATCTTTGGTTTGAACCAGCCGCGCAAGCGAACGGTGGCCATGGGGGATTTGCCGATGACTGTGAGCTTGTTGGTGAGCACGTACTCTTTCTGATTCATCGAGCCGTTGAGGACCACCAGGGTAGGCATTTTCATGCGGCCCGGAGAAAATTGTGAGCGCTCGCCCATCGCGGCAGCTTGCTGGAGCATCTCGCGGCGGACTTTGGTGTCGAGCACCATGGTCTCATTGATTTTCGGGGCGGCTGCTTTGCGGCGGGTGTCCCAGGGGATAGCCGCGTCGGCGGTAGCGTCAACTTTAATGTGATGCTTGCCGACCCAGATGGAATCGCCGTCGTGCAGGGTGGCGCGTTCGACGCGAAGGTCGTTGACGAAGGTGCCGTTGAGGCTGTCCAGATCTTCGACGACCAAGCGTCCGGCTTCCACGTAGACACGCGCGTGGTGCGTGGAAACGGCCGGGTTGTCGACCGGCAAATCGCTATCCGGCGAGCGACCGATGGTCACCGGCCGGCTGCCAATGGGAACATCCTTGATCAGTTTGTCTTCGAACATCAGGCTGAGCTTCGCCATTTCTGACTCCTCCTCGTCTGGAAACTATTCCTTTTTTCCAGAGCCGCGCTTCATCCAGGAAAACCAGCCCTTCGGGTCTTCCTGCAGGCGCGCGACGATGACCGTCACGTTATCCATACCCCCGCGTTCATTGGCCAGTTCCACGAGTTTTGTTGCGGCAGCTTGCGGATCGGTTTGCGCCTGGAGTGTTCCGGCGATTTCCGGTTCGGTCACCATGCGCGTCAAACCGTCCGAGCAGAGCAGCAAAACGTCGCGCGGAAACAATTCGGTCTCATCCACGTCCACTTCGACTTCCGGATGGGCGCCGAGCGCGCGTAGCAGGACGCTTTGCATATCGCTCTCTTCGGCTTGTTGCGGGGTGAGGATGCCGCGGCGCACCTGCTCCGCCACCAAGGAGTGATCGTTGGTGAGCTGCTGCAGAGCGCCATTGCGCAAGAGATAGGCGCGGCTGTCGCCCACATGAGCAATGCTCAGCTTGGCTCCGTTGATCCACGCGGCGGTCAGGGTCGCTCCCATGCCGCGCTGCTCCGGATTTTTTTGCGCCGATTCATAAATTTTCAAGTTGGCCTGTATCACCGCGTTCTGGAGCCGCCGAGTCTTTTCTCCCCACGGTTCATCTTCCGTTCCGAGAAGAGTGATGGACGAGTCTTCCTTGTCGGCCAGGCAGTATGCCGAAAGGGTTTCCACCGCCAAAGCGCTGGCGACTTCGCCGTGGGCTTCGCCGCCCATGCCATCGGAAAGGACAAAGAGGTTCAGGGACTCGAGAATGCGGAAAGAATCCTCATTATTTGTGCGTATCCGCCCCACATCGCTCACGCCTGCGCTGACGATCCCCAAAGCCGCCCCCTTCAAGGTTTCCGTGAACACGTGCGACACCCCCGCGCAGACACACCTTTACTCCCGTGTTTCCACGCTAGCAGACGCACCGCCGGTCCGAAAGCCTTTGCACCCTAGTGATTACTCGCTGTTTAGCCACAAGACCAGATGGCCTGGCCGGGCAAGAGCAGCATAACCGAAACCCGGAGCCGAGCGGCAGGGTTCGTTTACGGCCCTTCTGCCGGAAGGCAAAGTCCACTACAATTCCCGGGTGCCGATGAAACTCAAGATGCTTTGCAGAGGGTTTGCGTGGCTTGGCGTGGCCTTCGCGGTTACGTTTCCTTGTATGGCGCAGCAACAAGCTCCGCCTGCCTCCAGTGCACGCATGCTTATACTGCCGCGGCGGCTGGTGAGTGGAGAACGCGCGACGCTGGCGGTGCTGGATGTGAGCGGGCGGCTCACTCCGGGGGTTAATCTGATATTTTCCAACGGCGACAAAGTTACGACGGACGCTACGGGCCGCGCGCGCTTCGTGGCGCCGCTCACTCCCGGGCCCATTTTCGCAACCATCGAAGGGCGTGCAGGGCGCGTCTCCAGCGCGATTCTGGCTGCGGGTGAACTGTCTTCCGCTACTTTGGAAATCAGTGGAGTTCCGCGAGTGGCTTCGCTTTCGGATCGTTTGGAAATTGTTGGGCAGGGATTTTGCGGCGATGCGGATGCCAACCAGGTGAAATTCTCCGGCGCGCCGGGACTGGTGCTGGCCTCGTCACCGGGTTATCTCGCGGTGCTTCCGCCGGCGGAATTGCTGCCGGGGGCGGCGCGCGTGGAGGTGAGTTGCGGGCAACGGTCCTCAGCCGCGTTCACGGTTGTGTTTGTGACGCTGGAACTGGAGGCGGGCAGTGCGTCGCTTGCTCCCGGCGAGCATCGCGTGCTGACGGTGCGGGTGAATGTCGCCCACTTTGAGCTGGTGGGAAAGCAGCGCGGGAATTTTGTTATTTCCATGCGGCTGGTGTCTCCCGCCAGTGCGCCGCGGTTCTAACAACTGTCAGGCTGACTTTTTCGAGGCGACGGGCGAGAGGGCCAGGGAGCCTTGGGGTGAATCCAATGCTGGCCCGTCGGATTCGTTCGAATCCACCAGCGAATCCAGTGAATGGGAGGCTTTGTCGAGACGCTTGTCGGCTTCCCCGTAACTCTGCTGGGCATTTTTCAGGTGCGTGCCCACCCTTTCGAAATAATCCGCAAAGGTATCCATCTGTTTGCGCAAGCCCTGTAGGTTCGCGGAGAGACGCTTGGCGTTTTCTTCTATGCGCATGCCGCGGAGCCCCATGCTGATGACCGAGAGGTGCGCGTACAGGGTGTTCGGGGAAACGGCCATGATCTTGATATTGCGGCAGTAGGCATCCAACGCCACACCTTTGCTGTCGCTGCTCATCAGCATTTCGTAGTAGACGGTTTCGCTGGGCACGAACATCAGGGCTACGTCCAGGGTGTCTTCGTCGGGAACGATATATTTTCTCGCGATGGAATCGGCGTGACCTTTCACAGCGCTCACGAAGGTCTTGCGCGCTTCCTCACCCTCGGTCGCCAGCCTGCGGTAGGCATCCAGCGGAAACTTGGAATCGATGGCCATGAGCTTTTTGTCGCGCAGGCGGATGACCGCGTCGGCGGCTTCGCCGCTGCGGAAGCGGTACTGCAGTTCATACTGCGATTGTGGCAGCGAATCCTCGAGCATTCTTTCCAGCGTTATTTCGCCGAAGGAGCCGCGCGATTTTGTGCCGCCCAGAATATTTTCGAGGGTCTGCGCGGTCTGGAACATCTGCTGACCGGCTTGCTGAACTTGGCCCAGTTGCTGCTGCATTTGGGTAATTTGTTCGCGGGTGTTTTTCAATTCGGTGGACATGGCCGTCTGCGATTGCGAAGTGATGGTGGAGGCCAGGTCGGCGGAGTCCTTCATGCCGTCTTTCAGGGCGGTGCTGACGGCTTCGAGACGGGTGGCCACGCTTTCGGCGATGGTTTCCATTTTCGTGGAGCTTTGGGTTTGTGCGGTGGAAAGGCCCAGCAGGTCGCGGCGGAGTTCGTTCAATTGCGATTCGAGAGCTTCGTTCTTTTTCTGGTCCTGCGCGGTTTGTGTGAGCAATTTCAAGAGCAGACCGATCAGGACGAGGGCGAAGACGGCGGCGGCGATCCACAGAGGATTCATGAAAGCTCCGATAAAAGAGACGATAGTTTACTTTCTAGCGAAAGAAAAGGAAGAGGCTCCCGGAGGGGAGCCTCTTCGACGAAACAGATTGTGGTTGAGGATTACCAGGTAAATTTCAGAGCGAACTGGAATAGCCGGGCATCGTAGGCGGCGGAAGGTTGACCGGCGGTGCAGGACGAGCCTGCCAGCGGATCGCAGAGCTGGTTCACCGAGAGAATATTGGTGTGGTTGAAGAGGTTGAAGCCGTCGGCAATCAGGTCGAGCCGCTTGTGCTCCCCGATGCTGATGCCCTTGGAGAGGCGCATGTCGAACTGGAAGAAGTAGGGCATAGCCGAGCGGCGGAGTAATGCCGGGGATGGAGAAAGGTTGCTTGTCGTTGGTGAGGCAAAGCGTTGGCGCACCAAAGGTGACGCCGTGGATGAAGGGCGAAGTGGTGCCGCCGCCGATGTCGGGGCGAATTTGCGAGGCGCCGAGGTCGAGGCGGGTGTCTTCGCCAGTGATCACGTTAAAGGGGCGGCCCGATGAAACTTCGATGAGCGGGGCGAGGGTGAAGTCGCTGGCCAGATTCTGCCACATCGAGTCGCCGGGTTTGTGGGGGGAACTCTGGAATACGCCGCTGGTGACCCAACGATGACGTTGATCGTTCACGGAATTGCCGCGCTCGAGATAAGGGAAACGGCTGTCGGCCGGTTCGAGCGTGGATTGCAGGTCGGTGCCGTCGTCGATGGAATGCGACCAGGTGTAGCTGGAGAGCAGTTCGAAGTGACGGGAGAAGCGCTTGTTCAAATTGATGGTGAGCGCGTTGTACCAGGAGGAGGCGTCGGATTTCTGCGTGTCGACGCTATTGAAGGGCACAGGGACGCCGAAGCCGGTCGGGTATCCGGCTGCGGCGGCCAGGGCCACCTGAGTGCCGTATCCGCCGGGAACAAGTCCTGCGAACGACGGGTTGGGTCCGGAGCGGCGGAAGAAATTGAAGAAGGCTGGGGTGCCCACAAATTTGCCGTTAAAGGAAGACAATGCCGCGGGGCACCCGTTCAGGACGCCGAGAACGCCGGGCGCGTTGGTGGCACTGACGAACAGTCCGCAGGTGGTGGCTGTGGGGAGAGTGTCCGAGGAAGGCACCACAACCGTGACCGGGTTTGAAAAGCTCAGACCGGCAACGCTGGCGTTCAGGAAGTTGTTGGTCAGGAGTACGGGATCAGTGGAGTTGATGTCCACTGGACGATTGAGCTGCAAACCGCGGGTATATTGGTAGCCGGCGCTGATTTTCCACGTGCCGGCGATGACGCGCTCGATGGTCAAATTACCCTGCTGCGCGTAGCCGTATTGGAACTTGCGATCCACAGGCAGGGTGAAAGGTAAAATGGCCAACGGGAAGCCTGCGTTCAGATAATTCTGATTGGCAAACAGGGAATTCGCGGCAAAGGGATCGAAACGCTGCTGATTGGATAGATAAGCCAGCGAGAGCGAAGTGGGAAGCGTCGGATAGATGGAATCGGCGTTCAGCACGCCTTGAAAAATGGAGGCGCCGTTCAAGTTCGTGGGCGAATCCGCAGCGCCACACACAGGGGTCCCCGAAATGGCCACGGGGATCAGGCCGCAAGCGGAAGGAGTTCCGCCCGCGGAGATCAACTGCACGGAGCGGCCGCCATCCGCAGTGACCGAATCGAAAGCGATGGCCAGGAGCGGATGATCGAAGAAGAGCCCGTAACCCGCGCGGATGACGGTCTTTCCGTCGCCTTTGGGGTCCCAGGCAAAGCCGAAACGCGGCGCGACGTTGTTGTAATCCCGCGGAACGCCTTCGATCACGCCGAGAGCCTTTTCGGCTGCCGCGTTAATGCTGGTGGCCGGTTTGAAGAGCGGAGAAATTTCCACGTCGTAGCGCACGCCATAGTTGAACGTCAATTTGGGTGTGACCCGCCACGTGTCCTGCGCGAAGAGTCCGAAGGCGAGATTGTCAAACGGCTGGTTGGATTGGCCGATCCCTTGAATATAGGTAGTCGGGAGACCCAGTCCATAGGATTGGAAAGGCGTCGTGCCCGGAAGAGCGACAACGCCGGAAGGAGTCGTCACGGAATCGGGCAAACCAAACGTGGACGCTGAGAATCCGCCGAAGTTTACGACACCGCCGAAGTCCAGTTGAAAAATTTGCTGTTTTCGAGAGCGCAACTGAATGATGTTGGCGTCTGCTCCAAATTTGAAGGTGTGCCGACCGCGCGTCACGCTCAAGCTGTCGGTGAACTGGTTGCGGCGCTCGATACGATCGACTGTCGAATAAGGCTCGCGGCCGAAATACGCGAAGCCCGGAATGTTGACACCAATGTCGCTGCCACCGGGAAGCTGTGAAAAACCAAAGTGAAGTCCGCGGCGGGCGAATTGATAGCGGAATTGATTGACTGTGGAAGCGTCGAAATAGGTGTCGTGCTGAAAAGTGATGTTGAAATCACGGGACTGGTTGAGGCCGGTGCGCGAACCAGCGTTCTGTCCCAATACCTGGTTTTGCGAGGTGGACTGTATTCCTGTCACCAGCGAAGGTGAAACGCCCACACGCAGGAAGGAATGGTTGCGGTTGCTCCAGTTCTGGTCCAGACGCCCGGACCAGAGACTGGTTTTCTCACTGACCGGGAAATTTCCGCGGAGGGTACTCAGCGCCACGAAAGAATCGGGTAGCGGTGCGATGCCGATTCCGAAATTGCTGCATTGCAGCGCGTTCACCATCTGGCCCGCAGGACATGCCACCGGCAGCGAAAATTGCGGGCCAGGCCCCGGATTCAGCAGCCCGCCCGTGGCCCCGGCAGAGACCACGCCGTAGTCCAGGCGATTCAGCGCGACGCTCGAAGCCGATCCCATCAGCGCGCCGTAATTCACGCCAAGGGCTTGCAGTTGTGGAACGCCTGAAGCCAGCAGGGCATTCACCGCACTGGCCTGGTCGGAGGTGAGCTGCACGGGAAGAACGCCACCGGGCACGCTGGGAATCGGCAGATTGACATTGACGAGACCAAAGTTGTTGGCGCCAATGCTGGAAAATCCGGTTTCTTCGCGCTGGGTGTATTCATAGGAGAAGAAATAAAAAGTTTTGTCTTTTTTCAACGCGCCACCGAGGGTTGCGCCGGCCTGCGCCCGGGTGTAGCCCTGCTTCACCGGAACGAGGTTACCGCTGCTGTTCACTTCACCGGAGAAGGGATTGCGCGCCTGAAAGGACTTGTTGCGGAAATAGCCGAAAAGGTCGCCGTGAAAATCATTGCCGCCGGATTTGGTGACGATGTTGACGACGCCGCCGGTGGCGCGGCCGTATTCCGCGTTGTAGTTGCTGAGAATCAGCTGAAATTCCTCGACGGCTTCCTGGGAAACCGTGGAGCGGATGCCGTTGACGGAGTTGTCCACAGCATCGGCGCCGTCCACGCTGACGGCGTTCGAACGGCCGCGTGCGCCGCTGATGTTCAGGCCGCTGTTGGGCGCGGGGCCGATGGTGGGAGAAACGTCGCGGGTAGTCTGCGAGTTGGTGAGAGTGAAATTGATGTAGCTGCGGCCATCGATGGGCAGATTGTTGATGCGGCGCTGATCTACGATCTGGGAGCTTTCCGAGCGCGTGGTTTCAATCTGCGCGGGCTCGGTGGTGACGGTGACGATCTGGCTCTGGGTTCCCAAGGTCAGCCCGATATTGATAATGGATTCCTCGCCGACAGTGACGGTCACGGCGTGATTTTCATACAGCGCGAAATTTGTGCCCTCTACGCGCAGCACATAAGTGCCGGGCGTGAGCTGCACGAGTTTGTAACGGCCGCCGTCGTCCGAAGTGGTTTCGCGCACCGCGTCGGTGGCGGAATACTTGGCGGAGATTTTCGCGCCGCGAACGGCGAGGCCCTGCGGGTCAGTGACGATGCCCGAGAGCGTGCCGGTATTGTGGAACCTGCAAAGTACCGCTACCCCAGCGGTGGCGAGCTACCCCTCGCCAATACCGTAACTAAACACAAAAAGAATTAGTTGGCTTTTACTGCAATGCAGCAGCCATTGCAACTGTAAACTGCGCGGAGCGGGTTGGCGGCGACTGTTGCGAGGAAAGTGCCCAAGTTGTTAGGGGAGGAAAAGTGCAGACGGCCAGCCGACGGATTAGCGCGAGGGGAGGTGGCGCTGGACTAATTTGCGGAGCTTGTCGCGGTCTTCGTCTTTCATGTGCACGAATTCGACGCCGTTGCCATCGGGGCCGGCATTGCGGACGACGGCGGTGAAATGAATCTTGCGCAGGCCAGAGCGCACTTCCAGTTGAATGGAATCGCCCACGCTAAGGCGGCTAGGAGATTCGAGATACGCGCCGCCCAGGCTGATGGTTTTCACGCGCACCGGGCCCATCATCTGCTGGTGGCTGCCGATGTGCGCGCGCAGCGGGGATTCCAGCGGGACGCGCGCATAGCGGCGGGGCACCACAAAATTTCCCAGGGGCGCGGCGATGGGTTCGAAAGCCGCGCGGACGCGAGCGGAGGAGGGCATCTCTTCCATCATGGCAAGCGCGTCTTCCGCGGCGGCGCGCAAGCCTGCGGGTTCGACGAAAGTGAGGCCTTCGCGTTTACTCGAGAGTTGGCGCAGAAGATCGGCGGCTTCGAACGCGCGCATGCGGCCAAGCGCTTCGATGGCTTTGATGCGCACGAAAAGATCGCGCAGGGTTTCGTGTTCGCCGGCGGCAATCTCCATCAGCATGGGGACGGCGGTGGTTTCCTGGCCGATGCCGATCTGGTCGATCATCATGGGGACGACCAGCGGATGCGCGTCAGCAAGAATCGCGGAGAAGATAAAGGCGGTGCTTTGCGCGGAGGGCATGTTGCTGGGCCGCGCCAGTTCGCTGACGGCGAGATCCTGGAGATTCCATTCCCAGCTGGCCATGGCGCGGGTGAGTCCGCGGAGAAGGCGATCCGCATCGGCGGCGGCAAGAAGCTTTATGGCTGCGCTCACGCGCTGGCGGCGGGCTTCAAAAAGGCGCGTTTCGAGAAGGGTGAGAACGGGGACGCCGATGGCGCGGAGGATGCGCGACATGGCGGGCAACATTTCGTGGCCACGCGGTTCGGTGAGCAGAAGCGTGAGGCGATCGAGGAGGCGGTCCGGGTCTCGTTGCAAGAGGCGGGGCAGCGCGACATCGAGCGGACGGTTGGCCATAGCCGCGTCCACCAGCAGCATCCAGCGGTCGTTGGCGACCAGGCGGTGACCCAGAGCGGTAACGTGCTCGTGCTCGGCGTCTTGCGGCAGGCGTTCGAGACCGAGAAGGATATTTTCAAAGCCCGCGAAATCGCCGCGGCTGACGGCGATGCGCCCCAGCGTTTCGAGAAAGGCGGCGAGAAGCGCGCCGGACTCGGGAGCGCGTTCCTTGGCGAGGGCATTCATGGTGCCTTTGCCCAGTTCCTCTGGAAGCTGATTGGGCCAGAGGGATTCGAGTAGAGGAATGAGTTCGTTGAGACCTGCGGCGACGATGCGGCGAGTGGTGGCTTCGTCATGCTCGACGCGGCGCGCGTAGTTGAGAAGAATATTGCGCGCTTCGCGGCGTGGAGCGTCCGCGCCAGCTTCGACCAACAACGCCAGAGTCTGGCGGATGGCGGTGATGGGCACGCACCAGAGATCCGGGCCGCGCAGGACAAGAGATTTTTCGCGCGGGGTAAGCTCGAGCCAGAAGCGCTCGATCAGCAGTTCGCGATTGGTGTCGTTGGCCCAGTGGGCGGCAAGCGAAGAAAAATGGTGCGAGGAGTGCGGGCCGTAGTAGCCGCCCGCGGCGACCAGGACGTCGGCAAGTTGCTTGAGGATGGTACGAACGCCGACCGGAGCGAGCGTGCCGGCAGCAAATTCGCTGGTCATGAATTCCAGAATGAGGCTTTGCGAAAGGCGACGCAGATAATTTTGCGGAGCTTCGCCCTCGATCGGTGAATAGTGATTCATGCTGGCGAGCAACATGCGCACCGTGGCGCGGCTGGCCTGCTCCATGCACGCGTGAATGGAGCGAGCAGCTTCCTCAACGGAGAGACCGCGTGCCGATTCCATGGGCGGAGTCAGACGGCCGATGAGGCGGAGTGTCTCGGAAAGATCTTCGACGTGCGGCGCACGGATGGGCGTGTCGACTTCTTCCTGCGGCGAATTTCCGCCGTAGGCCACCAACGCGGCGATGAGGCTGGCGAGGACGGTATCCACGTTGCGCTCGGTGAGCGTATTGATTTGAATGCCTTCCACGCGATGCTCCCGCAGCTGTGCCGGCCACCAGTTCTTGCCCGAACGTTTTGCTGGTTCCTCCGATCTTAGCAAGGTGGAACGTATCAGTTGCGCGAGGGTGTCCAATTCGCCCACATGAAATTTTGCGGCGAAGTAAAGAGTTTGAATTCCGCAGCGCTGCAGATCGGAGGCGAGAGCGTGAAATTCTCCGCGCGCGTCGGGGAGGTGGCCTTCATAGAATTGGGCGATGACGATGCCGCCGCGCTCCGAGCGGATTTCCAGGCCGTTGAGATCGGTGGCGGCGCGCTTCA